>DGYFI06202__coassemble_1043_pt1 | contig 13595 bp, 10 predicted proteins | sample DGYFI06202__metabat2_low_PE_018 | metagenome-assembled genome bin DGYFI06202
TGCGGTGGAGCGGGGCCAGACGCCTCGACGACGATCAAGAGATTTTTGACGACGACGACAACGGCAGCAACTCCGCACTCGCAGGCACCCACCGCGAAGACGTCCCGATCGACTCCCCGGAGTCCATCGACCCGACCGTGGACGCCTCCCCGCCAGGCCTTCCCTTGACTCCCTCGGAGTGTCAGTTCCTGCGCGCCGCGCGCGACCACCACGAGGGCGTCGCGCGCCGGGACCGGTTCCGCATCCGGACCCTGACAGCTCTGGCGGCGTCGCTGGCCGTGGTCACCATTCTGGCGCTGGTGGCCAGTGTGCTGGCACTGCTCGCCACCGACGACGCGCGGGAGACCCGCGACATCGCGTTGTCGCGGTCGGGAGCCGTCTCGTCCACCACCGCCCTCACCGCGGACCCCGCGCTCGGGCGGGCGCTCGCCCTGGCCGCGTACCGCATCCACCCCACCACCCAGGCGCGGTCCGCGCTGCTCAACACCAGCCGCACCGATATCCCGCTGCGGTTCGAGGCCGCGGCCGGCACCGGTCGGGTCGAGCCGCTGAGCGGGACGGAGTGGTTCGCCTCCGTCTCCTCCGATGGCGTCCTGCGACTGTTCCGCGATCAGGATCCGGCCGCCGGCGCCGAGCTGACCCTGGGTACCGGCGAGCGCCACGAGCTGTACGGTGCCGATCTGGCACCGAGCGGGTCGGTGCTCGCGGCCGTGGGCCAGGGCGGGGTCTACCTGATCGACGTCCGCGACCCATCCGCGCCCGTAGCTCTGGCCACGCTGGGTGACGGCGCGGGCCCGTTCCACTCGGTGGCCTTCTCCCCTGACGGCTCGACGCTCGCCGCGGGCAACGGTGACGGCCATGTGCTGCGGTGGCCGCTGTCGCCCCGCAACGGGTTGACCCTGCCCACCGACGAGACCCCCGTCATCGCGCGCCCTGACCCGGGTGGCGAGCCCGGCAAGTCGGTCGAGGCTCTCGCGTGGCTGCCGGATTCGAGCACCCTGCTGGTGGCCAACCGCACCCTCGGGGTCAAGACGCTCCTGGACGCCGGGGCGCGCGGGGAGGCGGAGCGCGGTCCCACGCTGAGCACCGGCGAGACCGCGGTCCCGCTGGCGTTGGACGTCTCGCGGGACGGGAAGGTCATCGCGGCCGGGACGACCGGGCGCGCGGTGCACCGGTGGAAGGTCGACGACGACACCACCGCGGACGCCGCCGACACGATGTCGGACGCCGAGCCGCTCACCCGCCTGGACGGCTGGAACGCCTACGTCAGCGATGTCGATTTCAACGACGAGGGAATGCTTGCCGCCGCCGGTTCGGACGAGCGACTGCGCGTGTACGACGAGGACGGCGAGCTGCTGAGCGAGATGCCGGCGTCGCAGGTGGCGACGGGCATCCGGTTCACAGACGAGAACCACCTGGTCACCTACTCGGTTGATGGTCTGGTCCGGTACTGGCAGCTCGATCGGCTCGGTGCGGCGTCGGAGTCCAACTCGATTTTCCAGACCGCCTCCTCTGCTGACCGGGCGACCGGGGTTCTGGGCGTGACCGCGTCGGAGCTGCATTACACGATCGTCGACACCTCGGGCTCGGTCCCCCGCGAGACCGGACGGGTCGTCCCCGATTCCGGCACCCGGTTCTCCGGCTCGGTGGCCATGTCCCCGGACGGCCGAGTCGTGTACGCCGGTCTGGCCGACGGCGGGATCCAGGTGTTCACCGCTCCGTTCGGTCCGGCCACCGAGTCCGCCGCGAGCATGCCGGTGGTCTCCGGCGTGGTGGTGGCGTCGCCTCTGAGTCCGGACGGCCGCACGCTCGCGGTGTGCAGCGACATCGCCACGGAGGTGGGGATTATCGACGTCTCGTCCCCGACCCGCCCCCGCCTGCTCGACACGGTGTCCCTGCCCGACCCGTGCGTGGTCGCCGAGTTCTCCGCCGACTCGCAACATCTCGTGGTGCCGACGCTAGGGCCGGAGACCGTCATCATCGACACCTCCGAACCAGAGAATTCGTCGGTGGCGCATCGCCTGACCACCGGAATCGGCGCCTCCCCGTCCGCCGGGTACGCACACCACTCGCCGTTGCTCGCGACGTCCGGGGGCGATGAGACGATCCGGATCTGGAACGTCGAGGACCAGACGGCTCCGGTCGAGCTGGCCTCCCTGCCGGCGCCGCCCGGCGAGATCTACTGGACCGCGTTTTCCGCTGACGACGCTCGGCTGCTCATCACCTCGAGCAACGGGCAGGTCACGGTTGTCGACGTCAGCGATCCCACCGCACCGGAGCGGTGGGCCGTGCTCGGCGCCACCACCGATCCGCTGCTCTACCAGGGACGCAGCGCCTCACCGGACGGTCAGTTGCTGGCCGTGGGCGTGGAGGGCGCGATGTGGATGTGGGAACTCGAACCGGATGATGTGGAGGACGAGACCTGCGCGGGCGGCCTCCAGCTCACGCCGGAGGAGTGGGTGCGCTACTTCCCCGACACCGAGCCGTTCGACCTCTGCGAGTAGGCCGCACGTCCTGCGGGGGGTGGTCAGATTGCCGTGGTCAGGGCCTGCGTCACCGGGATGACGGTGAGGAACACGAATGCGGCGACGGTCCAGCCGATCCACACGGGCTTTCGCCAGCCCGCCCGGTACCCGCCGGCGGCGGTGACCATGCAGATGAACCCGATGAGGATGAAGACGAACATCCAGATCATTTCGCTTGTAGTCATCGGGTGGGGTTCTCCTCATGGTCGGCGACATACTCGAGTGGACCGTCGTCGTTGTCGATAGCCGCCGCACCTGTGGCGGTCGGCGTAGCTGCGGCCGGGGCATCGGCCGGCCCGGCACCGGCGGGCGGGGCGGTGGCACTTTCGCGCGCATCTCCGTCGCGCGCAGCCCTGTCGCGTGCATCCCCGCTCGCGTCCCGGCGGCGGGCCAATCCGGCCACCAGGGGTTCGCGCGGGTCGGCCAGGACTCCGGCGAGCGGGTCCGTCCCGGCGGGGTCACCGGCGTGGCTGCGGCGCACCATGTCGAGATCGGGCCGGTAGATCTCCACGATCACCACCACGCAGACCGCCACCACGAGCAGGTTCCTCGCCAGAACGAGCACATGGAACAGTTCGGGATCGATGCCCTTGTTGGCGACCCCGTGGAAGTACGACATGTGGGCGATCCACAGCAGCGCATCGAACGCCATCCACGGCAACAGCACCTTCACCCGCGGCACCGCCAGCACCGCCAGCGGGACCAACCACAGTGAGTACTGGGGGCTCCACACCTTGTTGGTGAGAAGGAAGATCGCCACGATGAGGAACGCCAGTTGCGCGATGCGCGGGGTGGTGGCGGCCGTCAAGCCGATCACCAGAACGGCCACGCAGCCCAGCGCGAACAGCACCAGCGACACCATGTTCAGGGTGGCGGGGGCCTCCCCGGCCGCGCGGCCGGCATCGAATCCGGCCCATCCGGTCAGGACCTGGATCGCCGCGTAGATGCTCTCGGGGTTCGCGGGTCGGTCCGAGTTGAGGCGGAAGAATTCACGCCAGCCGGTCGGGAATCCGATCATGATCGGCAGGTTGACCACCAGCCAGGCGATAACCGCCGCAACAACCGATTTTCCGAGCTCGACGAATCGTCGTCGTCGTATCGCCACTACCAACAGGGCACCGACCAGGAACAGTGGATACAACTTGGCGGCGACGCCGAGCCCCAGGACCACGCCGGCCCATACGGGACGGCGGCGTGCCCACAGCAGCAGGGCGACCGAGGCGAAGGCGATCGCCAGGAGGTCGTAGTTGGTGAAGGCCTGGAAGATCACCAACGGACTGGCCGCCATGAGCAGGGTGTCCCACGGTCTGCGGCCGGCGGAGCGGTAGGTGGCCCACACCGCGACCATCCACAAGATGGCCAGCAGCACCGCCCCCAGCACGAAGTACTTGACCACTTCTATCGGCCCGCCGGGGAAGACCGCCTGCCACGCCTGCGCGCCCTGCGCGGTGACGTACTGGAACATCCCGGACAGCACCGGGTACTCCATGAAGCGTTCCTCGCCGGTCTCGGTGGTCCACGAGTACTTGTAGGGGAACGCCCCCTTGCTGAGACCTTCGATCGAGTACAGCGGCAGCGGATCGGCGTAGCAGGCCTTGTAGTACTGCCGACCGTCCCAGAGCAGCCCGGGCTGCGACCCGTCGGTGGGGTGTGTGGTCTCGAGGCAACCCGCCTTGGAGAAGAAGCCGAACGCCAGGAAGATCACGGCGAACAACATGATCACCCGCAGGGGCGTCCAGAACCGCTGGCGGCCGACCGCGGCGTGCCGTCCGACGGGGCCGCCCCAGGCGTCGAGAACTGCGGCCGCCGGCCCGTCGCCCGGACGGACCCGCTCCTGCGGGGACAGCGATCTCAGGTCCTCGTCGAGCGGCAGCGGGGAGAGGCGACCGTTGCTCAGCACGGCCACACTCTAGTCCACGTCGGGGTCACTGGTCTGGGCCCATACCGCGGCCCGGCCGGGAGAGTGGGAGTTACGCCCCACCGTCACCGGCACCGCCACCGGCACCACCGCCGGCACCGCCACCGGCACCACCGCCGGCTCCTCCACCGCCAGCGCCACCGCCGGCCCCTCCGCCGCCGGGGGCGGGCGCCGGGGCAGGTGCGGGCACACCGGGGATCTCAATCGGCGGCAGCCCCGGGACCTCGATCGTCAGCGGCGGGCCGGAATCCTGCGGTGCGGGCTGCGGCGCCGGCGAAGCGGGCTCGACCGGCTGCTCAGCTGTCGGAGCGGACTGCGTGGGCGCGGACTGGTTCCAGCTCTGCGTGCTGGGCGAGGACTCCCAGTTGGAGGCGCCCGCCGAGCCACCGATCATGCCGGGTTCGGGGAATTGCTCCCAGTCCGACCCGGACAGTGCACCGTCCATCACCGATTTCCAGATGTCGGCGGGAAGCTGGGCGCCATACATGGTGCCGCCGTAGGAGTTGTACAGCGGCTGGTTGTCATCGGTTCCCACCCACACCGCGGTCGCGATCGAGGGGGTGTAGCCCACGAACCAGGCGTCCTTGTTGAGCCCGGTGTTCCCGAGCTGCGTGGTGCCGGACTTGGCGGCCGAGGGGCGACCACCGGCCAGTGAATGTCCGTTGGAGTAGGAGGCGATGGGCTCCATGGCGGACGTGAGGTTGTTGGCCACGTCCTCGTCGATGACCTGCTCGCCCTCGGGAGAGGAGTTGTCCAGCAGGACCTCGCCGTCGGCGGTCTCGACCCGCTCGATGAAGTGGGCCTGGTGGTACATGCCCTCGTCGGCGAAGGTCGCCAGGGAGCTGGCCATGTCGCGGACGCGGATCGGGTACTGGCCCAGGATGATGCCGTCGAACGGGTCCTCGCCCGACTCACTCAGCGTCTCCCACTCGAGGCCGGGGATCTGCTTGGCCACGCCCGCGCGATGCGCGATCTCACGGGTGTCATTGGCACCGTCGTCGAGCATTCGCTGGAGCCGGATGAACGAGGTGTTGAGGGAGAGCTTGAGGGCTTGCGAGATCGAACAGGAACCACAGGTCTGACCGCCGACGTTGGTGACGGTGATGTTGCCGGTGGAGACGGGCGCCGACGACACCGGCGTCCCCAGGCCGATCCCCTGCTCGAGCGCTGCGGCCACACCGAAGATCTTGAACACCGAGCCGGTCTGGAGCGGAGCGTTGGCGTAGTCCCAGCCCTCGGCCTCCTCACCTCCGTAGTAGCCGATCACCCCGCCGGTGCGGGGGTTGATCGAGACCACGGCGGTGCGGGTGTCGGCGTTCTGGTACTGCATGTTGCTGCGGACACCCTCGAGGACGGACTCCTGGGTCTGTCGGTCGATGGTGGTGATGATCTTGAGTCCGCGCGTGTTCAGCATCTGCTCGTCGATGCCGGACTGGGCCAGCTCGGCAAGGACCTGACGGCGGATGGCGCCGTTGGTGGGGTCGCCGACGTTCTGCTCGACGGTCTGCGGATCCTGGACGACCTGCGGGAACATGGCCGCACCACGCTGCTGTGCGTCGATTGCACCCATGTCGGCCATGCCGTCCATGACGTAGTTCCAGCGTGCCTCTGATGCGGGCTGGTTGGTGAGCGGATCCAGCGCGGAGGGGGACTGGATGACGCCTGCCAGAAGTGCGCCCTCTTCGACGGTGAGGTTCTCGACGGGCTTGTTGAAGTAGGCGTTGGAGGCGGAGGCGATGCCGTACGCACCGCGTCCGAAGTAGATGGTGTTGAGGTAGGCCTCGAGGATCTGGTCCTTCGACCACTCCTGGGTCATCTTGGCCGCGATGATGATCTCTTTGGCTTTGCGCTCGTAGGTGACCTCGTCGCCGACCATCGTGTTCTTGACGTACTGCTGCGTGATGGTCGATCCGCCGCCGGCGCTGGACTCACCGGTGACCTGCCCGATCACGGCGCGTCCGATGCCGGTGGGGTCGTAGCCCTCGTTGGTGTAGAAGCTGCGGTCCTCGGCGGCGATCACCGCGTTGCGCACGTGCACGGGGATGACGTCTATGTCCACCAGCGTGCGATTGCCCTCCGGCGGCACGATGCGACCGATCATCGTGGTGCCGTCACTCTCGTAGATCTCCGAGATCTGGTTGGCGGCCATGCTGCCGGGCTTGGGGACGTCGGTGCGGGAGTAGGCGACGCCGACGATCACCGCGGGCACGACGAGGACGATGACGACGAGCAGGATCAGCGTCGTCCACACGGGGTGACGACGGAACCAGCCGCGCCGTGGGGCCTCGTCGTAGTCCCCTTCGGCGCTTCGGTTCGTCTGATCACTTCGCGACATCATCTACCTCCTGAGAGCATGTCCGACCAATCCGGGCGACCCCCGGTGACGGCTCTCTGGCGTCCATTGTGTACGAAAGTGGGCCTCATCCGGCGCACGTCACCGGGCATTCCCGAAGCGTGTTCCGGGACCTGACCACGCCGCTTCTATGCAGTCACTCAGGAGCGGCGACGAAGCTCTCGCGCGGCCCGCCTGACCCGCTTGCCCGAACCCTCCGGCAGCCCTAATTCATAGGAGAGCACCAGGTGGTTCCACGAGCAGCTGCGGCACACCTCCACCACGTGGACGGTGAACTCGTCGTGGGTCAGGGCCAGCTGCTCGAGCTCCTCATCACTGCGAGCCGAGCCCGAGGCTGATCCGAGGTCATCACCGAATACCCAGGACACCTCGGTGAGATTCTCCTTGCGGCACACCGGACAGACGGTTTCGGTGCTGTTGCCGTGGAAGCCCGCCGCGCGCTGGAGGTAGACGTCCGCATCGCAGACCTCGCGCAGCGAGAGTCCGCCTGCCTGGAGGTCTGCCAGGACGCCGCGACGTCGCAGCGCGAAGTCCACCACCCGTCGACGCCGGAGCGCCGCACGGCCGGTGGGGTCCTCCGCCCCCGGTGAGGGGCCGGGTCGCGGATCGCGGATGTCGGCCTGGTCCACACCGTCAGCCTACGACCCCTGCGCCGGGCCCGGGCACGAGCGGGCCGTTCCGGTCACCGCACCCGGATTCGACGGTCCTCGTCGTCGTCATATCTCTTCGCCCTTCCGCGCCTTCCGACCTCGCCCTTTCCGCCCCGCCCCGCTCATCTCCAAGTGGGTTTCGCACACCCTGTTCTCGGCCGATACGAGCCGAACCCACTTGACGTTGAGAGGCACTGATAGGCGGACGAATGGCCGGGCGGAAATCCGAGGGGAAGGCAGGGCGGAAGGCGGGTCGGAAGGCCGGGCGGAGCGCTGCGCGGCGGAGAGCTGGCGCCGACACGTCGAGCCGATGGTGCGACCCTATATATCGAGTCGATACATCACGGGGTGTATCGTCAACGTCCGTCGCTCGCCAATCCGGCGCGACTCGCGGAAAGGGGGAGGTGAAATGCTGGAACTGGCCATCCTCGGGCTGCTCGACGAGCGCCCGATGCACGGCTACGAGTTGCGGAAACGACTGTCCGAGATGCTCGGCACCGTCCGCACCGTCTCCTTCGGCTCGCTGTACCCCACCCTGCGCCGCCTCCAGCAGCAGGGCGACATCGTCGAAGACGCCTCCGCCGCCACGGCCACGCGACCACCCGCCACCGCGCGACGCGGACGCAAGACCTACCGCATCACCGAACGCGGCAAGGAATCGCTGGCGGCACTGCTCGACGAGCCCGGCACCGCATCGTTCGCGGACGACGGCTTCGGCGTGCACCTGGCCTTCTTCGACCGCACGCCCGGGCCCGCCCGGGTGCGGCTCCTCGAGGGGCGACGGCGAGTACTGGAGGAACGTCGCGAAGGCCAACGCGACGCCGCCACCCGCGCCGGCCCGACCGAACTGCGCTACGCCCGGCAACTCACGATGCTCGGCCTCGAGACCAGCGAACGCGAGCTGCGGTGGATCAACGAGCTCATCCAGACAGAGAACCCATCACAAGGAGAACCCCAATGACCGACCAGAAGGTGCGCGTCGCGATTGTCGGCGTCGGCAACTGCGCCTCCTCGCTCGTGCAGGGCGTGGAGTACTACAAGGACGCGGCCGTCGACTCGACCGTCCCCGGCCTCATGCACGTCAAGTTCGGCGACTACCACGTCTCCGACGTCGAGTTCGTCGCCGCGTTCGACGTCGACGGCAAGAAGGTCGGCATGGACCTCGCGGACGCCATCCTGGCGTCGGAGAACAACACCATGAAGCTCTGCGACGTCCCGCCCACCGGCGTGAACGTCCAGCGCGGCCCGACCCTCGACGGTCTGGGCAAGTACTACCGCGAGACCATCGAGGAATCCGGTGCCGAGGCCGTCGACGTGGTCCAGGCGCTCAAGGACGCGCAGGTCGACGTGGTGGTCTCCTACCTTCCGGTGGGCTCCGAGGAGGCCGACAAGTTCTACGCGCAGTGCTGCATCGACGCCGGCGTGGCCTTTGTCAACGCCCTGCCCGTGTTCATCGCCTCCGACCCCGAGTGGGCCGAGAAGTTCCGCGCCGCCGGCGTCCCGATCGTCGGTGACGACATCAAGTCGCAGGTCGGTGCCACCATCACCCACCGCGTCATGGCCAAGCTCTTCGAGGACCGTGGCGTCGCGCTGGACCGCACGTACCAGCTCAACGTGGGCGGCAACATGGACTTCAAGAACATGCTCGAGCGCGAGCGCCTGGAGTCCAAGAAGGTCTCCAAGACCCAGGCCGTGACCTCCAACCTCGAGGGCTCCCTCAAGGGCAAGATCCACGACCGGAACGTCCACATCGGTCCGTCGGACCACGTGGAGTGGCTCGACGACCGCAAGTGGGCGTACGTCCGCCTCGAGGGTCGCGCCTTCGGCGACGCCCCGCTGAACCTCGAGTACAAGCTCGAGGTGTGGGACTCCCCCAACTCGGCCGGCATCATCATCGACGCCGTCCGCGCGGCCAAGATCGCCAAGGACCGCGGTATCGGCGGGCCGATCCTGCCCGCCTCGGCGTACCTGATGAAGTCGCCGCCGGAGCAGATGCCCGACGACAAGGCCCGCGCCGAGCTCGAGGCCTTCATCATCGGCGCCTAGAGAGCGCATACTCGGGGGCAGACAGCGGCCACGGCGGCAACGCCGTGCCGCCGGTCTGCCCCCACCCGCGGCGGGGCCCTGAACCCCGCCGCTACTGCCTGCGCATGAGAAGGACAAGCATGACCCACCACGCGACGAACCGCCCGCACACCAGCACGGGGCGTCGCCGTGTCCCGGCGCTCATCGCCCTCGGCGCGGCAGCCGGACTGGCACTCGCCGCCTGTTCCGGAAACGCGTCAGAGGCCGACGACACGTCAACGGTGAGCTCCTCGACGTTGTCGTCGTCGTCCTCAGTTTCTTCCCCCACCACCTCCAGCACGGAGGCGACGGCCGACCCCATCTCAGCACCGGCCACGACGTCCACCACCGCGGCGCCCGCAACCACCCCCTCACCCGAACTGCCCGCCAACGTCGTGGGCACCGGCGGACCGTGCCACATCCTCGGGGAGGTGGCCCAGGCCGAGGACGGCTCGGCATTGTTCTGCACCAACGACCCCACCATGGGGCCGATCTGGCTACCGGCCGGCGCGGCCGAGGGCAGCGACGGCGCGGAAGCCGTCGGACAGGCACAGCCCGGCGGCCCGTGCGCACAGGAAGGCCTGTCCGTGGACGGCCCCGGCGACACCATCCTCACCTGCACCCTCGTCGGCGGCGGCCAGACGCCGGGCGGACTGTTCTGGCAGTAGGGTCAGGTGCCGGCCAGGTCCCGGCTCGGCACGACCTCGCCCGGGCCCGACGGCTCAGACCGTCCGGATCGGCAGGCCCGCCCGGGAGGTCGCCGCGGTGAGCTGGGCGGTATCCAGACCCTGCTCGGCGTAGCCATCGGCGACCGATGAGGCATACGCCTGCGACACGAACGCCTCCGGCGAACGTGATCCGGCGACGGAATCCGCCAGCGGCACATAGGTGACCACGGTCCGGTGCTCCGGTGCGCCCTCCCACGTGATCGTCTCGGTCACGTCGACCCGCGCATAGTTGATCTCGCGGTTGTCCAGGCGCACCAGGTCATCCCGCGTGATCGCGATGACCGACCCTTCACACCTACCCTCCGGCGACTCCTCGAGCCCCAAAGCGACGGCGATCCCGTCCACACCCTCCGCGGCGCCGGTGACCAGCCCCGCATTCCAGGCGAGCTCATACCCGGGCAGAACCGCATTGGCATACGTGAGGGCCTCCGCGTCCCCCAGCGTCCGCGACGCTGACTGGGAGTTCAACAGTGAGCCGTAGCCGAAGACGAACAAGTGCACGTTATTCTCCCATCCCTGCCAACCGGACCATTCCCTGGGCGGAACCGACACATCGATGTCGATCTCCTGGAAATGCCCCTCGATCACCTCATCGGCCCGGTACAGGTGCTGAGAACGAATCTCGTTACCCGTCCCGGTGAGCATGCCACTCACCTCGACAACGTACTCGACCTTCTCATGCGGAATCAGCCGGTCGAGCCTCGCGAACTCGACGCCCACGCAGCCGTCCACCTCCGCCAGCGGCATCCTCACCGACTGGGCCATCGCCGGATCACTGATCGGCCACTCGATGCAGTCCTGGAGCGGCCGGTTCATCCCGGTGTTGAGCTTCATCGGTTCCACCGCCCTGGTCGCCGGCCGGTCATCCGTCGTATAGCGAGCGGTGACCTTGACCTTCATCCCCGAGATCGTTTCGGAACTGCCGTTGTAGAAGCGGAAGGTGACGTGCGCCCGCCCGTTACCCGGATTCTCGTATGAGGCGGTCTTCTTCCACACTATCGGGTCGAACTTGAACACCAGATAGACGAAAGCGCCCAGGAGCCAGGCCGGCAGGATCACGCCGATGACGGCGAGGACCACTCCGGTGACCCCCGCGAGGTCTAAGTCGCCACCCTGATGCGGGTCCCGTGCGCCCAAGGCCATCGACAGTGCGCTGAAGATCGAGGACTTCAGCGACTCATCGGGCCCGCCGACGCCCGTCGCGTGGAACACCAGACCACCGGCCACCGCGGACACCGCCAGAGCCGCCAGATAGATGAGAAGGATCCCGGACAATCCGAGCCGCGAGATGCGGGTGGCCAGTGGGGTCCGCAACATCGGGTGCCCGCCACCCAGCCTCATCCTTGTTGCCCGATACCAACGGTCCGACACTGATTCCGCCCTCTGATCCGAAGTGTGACCGTGGCGGCGACCCGGGCGCCGCCACGGTCATTCACCTTAGGCTCGGCCGTGCCTCGACGGTCACCCGGACCGTCGCCTGCGGGACCGCGCCGTCAGCGCGCCTTCCAGACCGGGGCCCGTTTCTCCGCGAACGCGCGCGGCCCCTCCATCGCGTCCTCCGAGCTCATGACGTTGATCATCTCGGTGTCGTTGACCTTCCACTTCTCCACCTCCGACGGCCGCGCGCCGTCGGAGATGCCCAGTGCGACGCGCTTGCTCGCCTGCACGGCCAGCGGGGCGTTTGCGGCGATCACCTCGGCCAGCCCGAGCGCGGCCTCCAGCAGTTGATCGCCGGGGACGACCCGGTTGACCAGGTGCAGCTCGAGTGCCCGCTCGGCGGAGATCGGCTCGCCGGTGAGCACCATCTCCATCGCCACCCGGTGCGGTAGCTGCTCCGGCAGCCGGAACGCCCCACCCGCGGCCGCGACGAGTCCGCGATTGACCTCGGGGAGCCCGAACTTCGCGTGATCGGCGGCCACCACGAGGTCGCTGGCGAGCGCGAGCTCGGTGCCCCCGCCCAGCGCGGTGCCGTTGACGGCGGCGATGATCGGCACGGACACGTAGTGCTGCACCATCCCCGCGAAACCCCACTCGCGGTTCTCGGCCGGGAAGATGTCCTCGCCGCGCGAGATCGCCTTGAGGTCCGCGCCCGCACAGAACGACTGCTCGCCCGCGCCGGTCAGCACCACCACGCGGATCTCCGGATCGGTGTCGGCCTCGTGGAGCGCGTTGCCGAGCTGGGTGCTGACGTCCTGGTTGACGGCATTGCGCGCCTCAGGGCGGTCGATCGTCACGAGCACGATGTTGCCGCGACGCTCGCTGCGGACGGCGGGACGGTTCTCGGTGTTGGTCATGCGCCCAGTCTCACCCGTGCCGGCGCCGGTCCGCAGGTACTCCCTCAATTCCGTCCGGCTGCCCTGGAGTGCCGCGCAGATCCGGGCCTCACCCCCCGCCCGGCGCTCCACACTCGGCATCCCGCGATCGAGCTGCTGCGCCAGGGCCGCTCGGGGCGGGGAGATCACCCCCGGAGGACGATTACCACGGCCGTTTCGGATATATTTGATTTTGATCATCGGCCGAAAGCGCCCTGAGCGGCGCTTCTTCCCTGAAAAGAGGTGGCGGACTTGACCCCCACTCGACTCGCACAGCGTCCGCAGCTCTCCGAGGAGGTCGCGGATCACGTCCGGACCCGGATCATGAGTGGCGAGGTCCGCCCGGGGGACTTCATTCGGCTCGACGAGACCGCCGCCGCCCTGGGCGTGAGCGTGACCCCGGTCCGCGAGGCGCTGCTCACCCTCCGCGGCGAGGGCTTGGTAGATCTGGTGCCGCGCCGCGGCTATCTGGTCTCGCCGATGAGCCGCAAGGACATCGAGGACATCTTCTGGCTCCAGGCCGAACTGTCCAAGCGGATCATCGACCGCGCCATCACCCGTTTCGACGCCGAGTCCCTGAATTTTCACGCCACGCTGATCGATGATTTCGAGTCCGCCTCCGCGGCCGGTGACGCCGACGGGGTGGTGCGCGCGCAGTACGCGATCCACCGGTCGATCAACCGGACCTCCCAGTCGGACAAGCTCTCGCGTTTCCTGTGGAATGCGGCGCGGTACATGCCGTATCGCCTCTACGCGGAGGATCCGGTGTGGCGTGAGAACGCGCTCAAGGACAACCGCCGCATGCTCGATGCGCTGCGGGAGGGCGACGTCGCCACCGCCCACCAGGTGGTCGACGCCGAGTTCTCCGGGGGTGCGCGTCTGCTCATCGAGCACCTCGAACGAGCAGGAATTTGGGACGACGACGACAACGCCGCCACCAGCACCGGTGAGCCCGCGGGCGCGGCCACGTCCTGAGCTCTTTCCCGGGTACCCATCGACTGGCGGGGCCGTCCTGCACGGACGACCCCGCCATCCCAGGGGCAGT
>DGYFI06202__coassemble_1049_pt1 | contig 13545 bp, 12 predicted proteins | sample DGYFI06202__metabat2_low_PE_018 | metagenome-assembled genome bin DGYFI06202
ATCCGGGAGACCAGGAACACCTCGTAGTCAGTGGACAGTCCGTAGATGATCGCCATGAGCAACACCACGACCGGCGAGGTGAGCGGACCGGGTGTGAAGCCCAGGAAGCTCGCGCCGTGACCGTCCACGAAGATCCAGGTGAGGATGCCGAGGGTCGCACCCAGCCCGAGCATGTTCATGAGCGCGGCCTTGATCGGCAGCACCAGCGAGCCGAACGCCAGGAACATCAACAACGTGGTGGCGATCAGGACGTAGAGCACGAACCACGGCAGGCCTTCCATCAGGGCGGTGACCGAATCGACCTCCTGCGCCGGGTTGCCGCCCACGTACACCGAGGTGCCCTCGGGGATCGGGAACGTCTGCAGGTATTCGACCGTTCCGATCCACGAGTCCGGACTGCAGCACCACCACCTCGCGGCCCTGTGAATCCTGCTCGCCGGAGCGCGCGAACTGGAATGGGCCGGTCAGCCCGGGAGCTTCGTTGGCGGAGGACCGGATCTGCGACAGACTGTTGCCGTCGGAGCCGACGATAACCAGCTTGATCGGGTCGGTTCTGGTGCCGGGGAAGTTCTGGTCGTAATCCTCCTGCGCGACACGGGTGGTGTTGTCCGGCGGCAGGTAGGTCTCGTTGATGCCGCCGAACTTGACCCCGGAGAACGGGATAATCAGTGCCACGAGCACCACCACGACGGGCACCGCCACGGCGACCGGGTGCTTCATCGAGAAGTCGGCGATGCGGCCGAACATGCCGTTCTCGACCTCCTCGCGGCTGCGGTGCCGCTGGAACCGCTTGATGCCCAGCGAGTCGACGCGGCGGCCGAGGAGGGCGAGCACGGCGGGCAGCAGGGTCACCGACAGCAGTGCCGCCAGGATCACCGCGGCGATCGCGCCGTACGCCACTGATTTGAGGAATGCCTGCGGGAAGATCAGCAGCCCGGACAGGGTCACGCCCACCATGACGGCGGAGAACACGACCGTGCGTCCGGCCGTGGCCACCGACCGGCGCACCGCCACGTCAGGCGGATAGCCTTCCGCCATCTCCTCCCTGAATCTGCTCACCACGAACAGGCCGTAGTCGATCGCCAGGCCCAAGCCGATCAGGGTCACCACGTTCTGGGCGAACGAGTTGACCGGGGTGACGAGCGAGAGCAGGTGCAGTGAGCCCAGGGAGCCGAGGATCGTCAGCACGCCCACGGCGACCGGCAGGGCCGCGGCCACCACGCCGCCGAACACCACGACGAGCAGCAGGAACACCAGCGGCAGCGCGATGAGCTCGGCACGCACGAGGTCGGCGTCCATGCCGTCCTGCAGGGCGCCGGCCACAGGCTGCAGACCGGCGATGTCGGTTTCGATGCCCTCGACGGGGATCGCATCCTCGATCACCCGGAAGTTCTCGAGGATCTCCTCGTCCTCACCGGCGATCTGGATGGAGGCCACCGCGATGCCCTCATCACGGTTGACCAGGGCCGGCGACTGGTTGAACACGAAGCTGGTCACGCCGGTGACCTGGTCGGGGTACTCGGTGCGGATCGACTCGAGCGAGGAGCGGATGGGGTCCTGGAACGCCGGGTCGTCCACGGAGACGCCCTCGGGGGCGTGGAAGGAGACCACCACGTCGCCCAGCGCGTCGCGCCCGTACGCCTCCTGCTCGAGCTGCTCGGCGGTGGCCCAGCCGCTGTCGGGGTCCTCGAAGCCGCCCTGGCCGAACGGGTTGCCGAACATGCTGCCGGCGATGCTGAGGAAAGCCATGATCAGTACGGAGCTGACCAGGACCATGACACGTCGATGGGCGACGAACCGCCCGAGCGAATTGAACACGCGGTGGTACTCCTAACGCGAGGCGAGCAGGGCGGTGAGCGGCCGGAGCGGCTGCAGCCAGGCGCCTTCGTCGGGCAGGTTGTCGAGGCTGACCCGGGGCAGGGGCTCCCGGAACACGCCGGGGATGTCCTCCAGGTCGAGGAAGGTGATGGTCTCGTGCTGGACGGCCCAGGTGGCGTGCTCCCGGAATCCGATCACGGTGACGGGGATGTCGTGCGCGAGATCCTCGAGCGGTTCGCGGAACGCCTGCCCGTCGGCGGAGGCCACCACCACGCCGGCGAGGCGCCCGGACTCGGCCCGCAGGTCGATGTGCTCGAGCATGTCCTCGTCGACATCCGAGTCTTCGCTGGTCTTGGGCTTGGCGAACACCGCGAAACCCACATTTCGCAGCGCCTCGACCCAGGGCCGAACGTTGTCGGAGGTGCCGGAGACGATGTTGGTGAAGACCGTGGCCTCGGCCTCGAGCGTGTCCTGACTCCGCGCCGACAAGTCGGCGGTGTGGCCCAGCAGCCAGCGGCCCAGCGCGTCGAAACGGGGCCGGAATGCGGCGGTCGGCCGCCCGCCGAGGATCGAGCCGAGCCCCATGTCGACGTTCGGGGCGTCCCACACCAGGAGCACCACTCCGGACTCGTCGGTCGCGGCGTCGTCCGCCTGGTCGTAGGGCCGCGTCTCGTCTGCTGGGGTCATGGTTCGCCTCGGTTATCGTCGTGGGGTCTTCGGGCCAGGCCGCTGACCGGCCGCGGCCGTGTCAGACGGTCAAGTCCGCTCAGCTCTTGCGGCGCCAGAGGAACTCGTTGATCACGCGCTCCTCGTCCAATCCCTTGCCCTCGAACTTCGTCACGGGTCTTTCCAGACTGAACGGTACGTGGCCGACGTCGGTCGTGGCATCAAGCCGCTCGAGCCTCGGCTCCGCGTCGCCGGTCTCGTCGATCCACTCGGCGTAGTCGGCGTGGTCGGTGGCCACGTGCAGTACCCCGCCCGGCTTCAGTCGCGAGGCGATGAGTCCGAACGTCCCGGGCTGCAGCAGCCGTCGCTTGTGGTGGCGGGCCTTGGGCCACGGGTCGGGGAAGAACACGCGCACGCCGGTCAGGCTGGCCGGCGCGATCATGTTGGTGAGCACGTCCACGCCGTCGCCGCGGATCATGCGGACGTTGGTGAGCTCAGAGCGCAGGATCATGCCGAGCAGCTGCGCCAGGCCGGGCTGGTAGACCTCCACCGCGATCACGTCGAGGTCCGGCTCCACCGCCGCCATGGCCGCCGTCGAGGTGCCGGTGCCGGAGCCGATCTCCACCACGAGCGGCGCAGTACGGCCGAACAGCTCGACCGGGTCCACGACGGTGTCGGAGACGTTCTGACCGTAGGTCGGCCAGTGCTCGTCCCAGTTGCGTTGCTGTCCCGGGCGCATGGTGCCGCGCCGGAAGCGGTACGCCGTCACCCGGGGGAACAGCCGGGAGTCATCGTCCGCCGTCGCGGTCTCGGCCGTCGCGGTCTCCGCCGTCGCGGTCTCCGCCGTCGCGGTCTCGGCCGTCGCGGTCTCGGCCGTGACAGGGTCTGCATCCGGGGTCTCGACCGGGGTCTGGTCGGCCTCCGGCGCGGGGTTCTCGCTCTGGTTCACCCGGCCATCATCCCGTAATACGGGGTCGTGTCACGAATCCCCCGCGCCGCACGGGCCCGGCGTCGCACCGTCCGTCGGGGCCGCGTAGGTGATCCTGCCTGGGGGAAGGTCTTGTCGGGCGGGGTCCGTCGGGCGACCATGTGGGCGTGCCGACCGTGACCGAGGACACCGCCGTCGAGGGCGCTGCCAGCTCCGCAGCCCCGGATCCGGCCGCGCGTATCCGCCGCCTGCTGGCCGCGTCCCCGGACGAGCCGCCGACCGGCCACGCGCCCACCGGTGCGATCGGCGCGGCCCCCGACGCGATCCCCGTCGCCTCGCCCGATCCGACGGGGTTCCTCGCCGCGGCCCTCGCGCGGTTCGACGCCCCGGTCGATCTGCGCATCCGCGGCGGCCTGGGGTCGGGGCGCCGCACCCTCGCCGCGGCGTTGCGGGCGCGGCAGGGCTGGCGCGTCACCGTCGAGGACATCGATGTCCTGGCCGTCCCGGGTGCGCGGCCGACCGCGGTCGAGATCGTCTGCCTGCGCACCGCGCCCTGCCGCCACGAGGAGGCGTGGTTGCGGCGCCCGCGGCTGCACCCGGTGCTCGTGGTGGCGACGGTCCCGGCCCTCCCCGCCCCCGACGGCGGGCCCGAAGACAACCCCCGAGACCACGAGCAAGTTCAAGAACAAGAACAAAGACAAGATCAAGAACCTGACGACGACGACACCACCACCAACCCGCCGCCCGGACACCGGTCTGACAGCCCCCACTGGGCTCGCGGGCTGCTGGCCGTGGACGCGCGCACGGCGGAGCACCGCTCGGTCGACGAGGTGATCGCCTTCGTCGACCGGGCCGTGGACGGTCTGGCGGCGCTGCGCGTGGCCCGGCTCGAGGCCGAGCTGGAGCGGCTCGCCGTCCATCCCGAGGTGGGCGAACTCGCGGAGGCGGCCCTGTGCGCGATCGAGTTCTGACCATCGCGGTCCTGGGCGCCCGGGGCTCGGCCGCCCCCGCCGTCGCCGAGGCCCTCGAGGCTGCCGCACGAACGGCCACGCTGTCGGGTTCGGCGCTGTCTGGTCCGGCACTGTCTGGTTCTGCACTGCCTGGCGCCGCACAATCCGCCCTGCCTGACTACGCCCCCTCTCCCGTCCCGGCCGGTGTCGACCGCCCGGCATCGTCGATCCGCGTACTCCTGCACGCCTCTCCGGGTGATCGGCCGGATGGCGTTGTCGTCGTCGTCGACGCCGTTTGTCCTGTCCGCCCCGACGACGTCGAGGTCGCGCGCGGCGTGGCCTCGCGCCTGCCCATGGCGGTGGCCCTGGCCGGCCGCGCCGACACCTGCACCGCCGAGGCCCTGTCCGAGACGGTGGACGTCACCACCCGCCGCCTCGCGGACGCCGGCGTCCACGCCCCGGTGCACGTGGTCGACGACGGCCGACCCGCCGCCCCGGTCGCCCTCCTCGCGGCGCTGGTCGAGGCCATCGACGCGCGCCGCGCCGCTCCCCCGGCTGCGACTCAGGCGCCTTCCACGTCTCCGGCAGCTCCGGCGACTTCGGCGACTTCGGCGGCTCCGGGCGCTCCAGGGGCACCGGCGACTCCGGCGGTTCCCGAGCCCTCGACGACCATCGACTGGCTCCTCGCGCGACGGACCGAGACCATCACGAGCCGCTCCCAGGCGCTGCGGCAGGACGTGCAGGCCCTGCGCATGGAGATCCTCCAGGACCTGCAGCGCTCCCTGCGCGACCTCGGCGGTCGGGCCCGGGAGGATCTGGCGGCGGCGCCGCGCACGCGCATCGACGGGATCGTCGACCGGCTGGCCACCGATGCCGATAGCGCGGTGGCCGGGGCCGTCGACCGCGCCGACCGACGCGCCGACACCCTGGTCCTGCGCCACCTCGGCGTGAACGCACCGACCGCGCCGCGGGTCCCGGCCCCGAGCAGCGGACTCGCCCCGAGCCGGCCGCCCCGCAACACCGGCGAGGAGCTGCTCGTGATGATCATGGGCGCCGCCGGCGGTACCGGGGTGGGGCGGATGTTGCTCTCGCCGCTGGCCGAGGTGCCGGGGCTGGCCGTGCTGATCATCCCGCTGGCCCTGCTGTGCGGGCTCGCGCTGGGCTGGATCACGGTGGCCGTCCGGCGCACGCAGTCGCTGCGCACCCACACCGTGGCGGCCGTCGGCGACCGGCTGGCGGCGCTGCGCGGTGAGGCCGAGCAGGCGCTAGGTGCGCGCATCCTCGCCGCCGAGGCGATCATCACCGACGGTTTCGCCCACGACCCCGGACCGCGGGTCGCCGACCTGGAACGGCGGATCCGACGGTTGCGCGCGACCGCGCCGCCGGCGAGGGAGCACCCCATTCCGGCCGGCCGCGCACGTACAGTTGCGGAACCCATCGACGCGGCACCGTCCGCGCCCATCCCGACAGGGAGCCCCTCCCCATGACCGACCCACTCTTCGGATCGGAAGCCTTCGACCAACAGCCCGCCCCCGACGTCTGCGGACTCGAGGGCGCCCCACTCGCCGAGGCGTCGTCCCTCGGACTGCACGTGCCCGTTGGTGACAGCGTCCTCGACCTCGGCGCGCCGGAGGCGGACCTCGACGGGGACGGCTTCATGGAGGCGGTCACCCTGGGCGACGACCGCGGACTGACCGTATATACAGACGCGGACGGGGACGGCACCGTCGACCACGTCTCCACGGTGCGGTTCGACGGCAGTTACGACTCCTGGCGGCTGGCCAATCCCACCGAGGGCGTGGCCTTCGGCGGCTTCGTCAACGAGGAGCGGGACGGGTCTCCCGCGACGTCCCCCGTGCCGGCCCGGTGGGAGCGGATCGACCACGGCCACATCTGACGACCTGAGGGATACCTCACATTAGGGTGGGGGACGGGGCGCGGACACCGCGCCCGACGTAGTGTGACGATACTGTGTAAAAGACCATGCACCACGCGCGAGGAGCAGTGATGACCAGCACCACCATTCCCGGCCTCGAGGGTCAGGCACCAACAGACCACGCAGAGATGCTCGCGTGGATCGCGGAGGTCGCCGCGCTCACCCAGCCGGACCGGGTTGTCTTCGCAGACGGCTCCGACGCGGAGTGGGACCGCCTCACCGCTGAGCTGGTGGAGGCCGGGACTTTCGTCAAGCTGGACGAGGCCAAGCGCCCCAACTCGTTCCTCGCCCAGTCGGACCCCAAGGACGTCGCCCGCGTCGAGTCGCGGACGTTCATCTGCTCCGCGACCGAAGAGGACGCCGGCCCGACCAACAACTGGCGTGACCCGGCCGAGATGCGTGCCGAGATGACCGAGCTGTTCCGCGGCAGCATGCGCGGTCGCACCATGTACGTGGTGCCCTACTGCATGGGTCCGCTGGACGCCGAGGACCCCAAGCTCGGCATCGAGCTCACCGACTCGGCCTACGTCGTGGTCTCCATGAAGGTCATGACCCGCATGGGCCAGGCCGCGATGGACAAGATCGGCTCGAACGGCGAGTACGTCAAGGGCCTGCACACGGTCGGCGCCCCGCTGGCCGAGGGCGAGGAGGACGTCTCCTGGCCGTGCAACGAGGAGAAGTACATCACGCACTTCCCGGAGGCCCGGGAGATCTGGTCGTTCGGCTCCGGCTACGGCGGCAACGCCCTGCTCGGCAAGAAGTGCTTCGCCCTGCGTATCGCCTCCGCCATGGCCCACGACGAGGGCTGGATGGCCGAGCACATGCTCATCCTCAAGCTCATCTCGCCGGAGGACAAGGCGTACTACATCGCCGGCGCCTTCCCGTCCGCCTGCGGCAAGACCAACCTCGCCATGATCCAGCCGACGCTCGAGGGCTGGCGCGCCGAGGTCGTCGGTGACGACATCGCGTGGATGCGCTTCGGCGCCGACGGTCGCCTCTACGCCGTGAACCCCGAGTTCGGGTTCTTCGGCGTGGCGCCGGGCACCAACTACTCGTCCAACCCCAACGCCATGAAGACCCTGGAGCCCGGCAACTCGGTCTACACCAACGTCGCCCTCACCGACGACGGCGATGTGTGGTGGGAGGGCCTCGAGGGCACCCCGGATCACCTGATCGACTGGCTGGGCAATGAGTGGACCCCGGACGGCGACGGCAAGGCCGGCAACGCCGCGCATCCCAACTCGCGCTACTGCGTGCCGATCGAACAGTGCCCCGTGGCCGCCGACGAGTTCAACTCGCCCGAGGGCGTGCCGATCTCGGCCATCCTGTTCGGTGGCCGCCGCGCCGACACGGTGCCGCTGGTTTCCGAGGCCCTGTCGTGGAACCACGGCGTCTACATCGGCGCGACCCTGTCCTCCGGGCAGACCGCCGCCGCCGAGGGCCAGGTCGGCGCCGTGCGCCGCGACCCCATGGCCATGCTGCCGTTCCTCGGCTACAACGTGGGTGACTACTTCCAGCACTGGGTCAACATGGGCGCCCGCGGTGGCGACAAGATGCCCAAGATCTTCCTGGTCAACTGGTTCCGCAAGGGTGACGACGGCCGCTTCGTGTGGCCCGGCTTCGGCGAGAACAGCCGCGTGCTCAAGTGGATCGTCGACCGCATCGAGGGACGCGTCGAGGGCGACAAGACCGCCGCCGGCATCACCGCCCGCGCCGCGGACATCGACATGACCGGACTCGACACCCCGATGGAGGACGTGGAGGCAGCCCTGGCCGTTGACCCCGAGGAGTGGCGTCGCGAGCTGCCGCTCATCACCGAGTGGCTCGAGTTCTGTGGCCCGCGGGTCCCCGCCGAGGTCCACGAGGAGTTCGCCGCACTCAAGGAGCGCCTGGGCTGACCCAGCCCGCGACCGTCGCGTCGCCGAGAACGCCCGGGCGGGCCGCACTGATCAGGTGCGGCCCGCCCTTTCTCGTCGGCCAGAACAACACTGACACGCGACCGCGTAACGATCGTCACCCCGGATTCGATAATCGTTCGATATTAGAATGCGTTCACGGTCCTCCGAAAATGGAATCCAGGTGCCAGAGTTGAGGGTTGAGGTAGACGTATCACTGGCCGAGGAAAGGGGGATCATGCGCGCAGTGACCATCGCGCTGGCCGCGATCCCCGTCGTGTTCGGCGGCCTCGGCCTCGCCGCCATCAGCGGCGCCCTGGATCCCCTGATGCCTCCCTCCACGGTCGCTGATGACAGCCCCCTGGGCCCGGACGCCACGCACACCTCAGAATCGGCCGCGAACTCCGGAACGTCTATCGACGGGAGTCGGCCGCACCTGAGCGTGATCGACGGGTACGCGAACCTCGCCCTGCCAGTCCATATCTCGGGGATCTTGTCGCTGCTGCCCGTCGCTGACGCCGACCTGGCGCCGCTGCCCGGCGCAGAAGGACGCGACGACGACACCGAGTCCGCGGGCACCAGCTCGAACGCGCCGGATGAGGCCAGCCCTCACGTCGGCACCCCGGCCGCTCCGGTCGCCCCTCCCGTGCGCGACTACAGCCCCTCAGGGGCAGAGCCCACCATCGCCAATCAGGCGCCCTCCCCCTCCCGACCCATGCCACCGACGTTGCCGTCGCACAGCCCGCTCGGCGGAGGCGGAGGTGACTGGCAGCGTCCGATCCAGGAATCACTGCGGGCCCCGGAGTCCCAGGCATCGCGGACCGAAGAGCAGATCAACAATGCCCGGCCCCCGCACGCCGGTGTGCCCGGACGCCCCCCGCATGCCGACACACAGGGTCCGCCAGCGCACGCAGCGGATAACAACGGCCGGTCGGACAACGGCAACCCAGGCAATTCCGGAAACGGAAACGGAAACGGGAACGGTAATTCCGGCAACTCCGGCAATGGCAACTCTGGAAACGGCAACGGCAACTCAGGCCAGGGCCGCTTCGGCACCGACGGCGCCAAGGTCGACCTCGACTCCAAACGCCCCGACCACGCCGGCGGGCCGGGAGGCCCGGGCGGTAACGCGCGGTCGGGCGGCCGGTGACGACACGCTCCACGTCGCCTACTCCCATCCGATGGTGGAATTCGGCGCGTCTGCGGATCACCGCGGGCATCACGTTCATCACGGCCGCCGTGTTCGCGGCCATGGTCATCTTCACCGGGCAGCTGCTCTTTCTCAGCGCTGACCGGGTCACCGACACCCGGTTGAGCCGCGAGACCGCCGACTTCACCACGTTCATGACAGAGGGCATCCTGCCCAACTTCGAGGCCGAGGAACCGACCGTCGAGCAGCTGATCCGCGCCTATCTCGCGCAGCAGTACCCGTCGGCCGAACTCCTGCTCGTCGGCACTGCTGACGCCTCAGGCACACAGTTCACGTTGTCCCGCTACGGACCGGGAGAGGACCGCCTGTTCCCGCCGGCGGTACGGTCACAGATCCAGCGGATCGGGTTGGTCTCCGGTGATGATTCCGGCGATATCGGCGACGCGGTGAGCTGGCGCAAAACGTCCGTCGACAGTCCCGCCGGACCGGCGACCCTGGTGGTCGCGGTCAACGATCTCGACGACTCCGGGGAGGTCCGGCGGGTCACCGAGTACCTGTTGTGGGCGAGCGCCGGCGGCATGGTGCTCAGCGCGTTCCTCGCGTGGTGGATCGCGGGCAGGATGATCGTGCCCGTCCGCCGGATCCGCGAGGCGGCCGAGACCATCTCCGCCGCCGACCTGTCCCGCCGGGTGCCCTCGGACGGTCCCGACGAGATCGTGTCCCTCGCCGATACGGTGAACGAGATGCTGGAACGCGTTGAGGACGCGTATCGCACCCAGCGCGAATTCCTCGACGATGCCGGGCACGAACTCCGTACCCCACTGACCGTGGTGCAGGGCAATCTCGATCTCATGCCCGAAGACTCCGAGGGCCGCGAGGCGACGACCCGCGTCATGCAGGACGAACTGTCGCGCATGACCCGCATCGTCGAGGACCTCCTCACGCTCGCGCGCGCCGACCGGCCGGACTTCCTGCTCACCTCCCCGACCGAGGTTTCCGACCTCACCCTGGATTTAGAGGCGAAGGTCGATGTGCTCGCCGACCGTGACTGGACAGTGCTCCCCTACGCCGAGGGCGTCGCCCTCCTGGACCCGCATCGGATCACTCAGGCCCTGGTGCAGTTTTGCTCGAACGCCGTGCGATTCACCAAGGACGGCGACCGGATCGAGATCGGCTGCCGCATGCTCGAGCCCGGCACCCCCACGATTCCGCCGGATGTCGCCGCGGGGTCGCCGCCCCCGAACCCCGAAAGTGAGCGCAACCAGCGCCGCCTGATCTGGTGGGTGCGGGACAGCGGCGCCGGCATCCTGGACGGCGAGGAGGAGAGCATCTTCGAGCGGTTCCACACCGCCCGCGGTCAACTCCGGGATGGCCGTGGTGGCACCGGGTTGGGTCTGGCGATCGTCTCCACGATCGCCCGCGCCCACGGCGGCCGCGCGTTCGCGTTCAACGCCAGGGGCGGCGGAGCGGCATTCTGCTTCGTCATCCCTTTCATCCCCGCCGAGAACTCGGCCACCGACGAGAAGGTCAGTGCCCCACCCGCGGTCGAGGACGACGACTGACTCCGACGACCGGGCAACGCCGGATTGTTCGGCCTTCCCCGCCGCCGGACCCCGAGCATGACCTAGTTTCACTATCGACAGGCGGACACGTGCACCGCGGGCTAAGCCACTGGGCCTTATGCATGCCATACTCCGTAGTCGGAGAAGGAGGGTTACATGACGAACATTCTCGTCGTGGAGGACGATGACCTCATCCGCTCGGTGCTGGTGAAGGCACTCGGCGGTGCGGAATACACCGCGCTTGAGGCGGTCGACGGAGAGAGCGCGCGCGCCATCTTGTCGACGATCTCCGACATCGACCTCATGCTGTTGGACATCGGCCTTCCCGACACCGATGGCCTGACCCTCCTGCGCGAGGCCCGTACACAGGGTTTCAACGCGCCGGTCATCATCCTCACGGCACGCGACAGCGTCTCCAACACCGTCGAAGGCCTGGACTCCGGCGCCAACGACTACATGATCAAGCCGTTCCGGGTCCCCGAATTGCTGGCCCGCATCCGCCTGCGCCTGCGCGAGCACGAGGCTTCCGACGACCCGGGCATCCTCGAGCACGGCGGCATGCGCCTGGACATCCGTACCCGCCGCGTCGAGGTGGACGGCCGCATCCAGGAGCTGACCAACCGCGAGTACTCGCTGCTGGAGATGCTGCTGCGAAACAAGGGCGAGACCATCAGCCGCGAGCAGCTCCTCGAGAGCGTGTGGGGCATGGATTTCGATCCCGGTTCCAACATCGTCAACGTCTACATCCGGTCACTGCGTCGAAAGATCGGCGAGAACAAGGTGCAGACGGTGCGAGGGGTCGGCTACCGCGTGGAGTGAACGCGCGGGCCGGCGCCGCCCCATCAGACCAACGAGAGGACCCCCGGCCGTGGCCGGGGGTCCTCTCGTTCGTGGCGGCATCCCCGCGGCCCCTGCCACCCCGTAGTCGGCAATGATCGACGGCAGCGCGACCGACAGCACCGTCTCGTCGAGGATCATGAGAAAGGCGCCGAGAGCGAGGCGTCGTCACACCGCGACCCCGGGCCGCACGACAACCCTCCCACCCGGCATCACCTCCATCCGTCGTAGACGGCGTGAGCGTGCCGCGTTCTCCGCCCAGCGTCGGTCATGCGTGACGGTGAGCACCGCGCCGCCGTACTCCGCCAGAGCATTCTCCAGCTGTTCGACGAGCTCGGGGGACAGGTGATTCGTCGGCTCGTCCAACAGGAGGACGTCACTCGGGACGGTGACCGCCACAGCGATCTCGAGACGCCGACGTTGTCCCACGGAGAGCTCCGAGAGCATCACGTCTAGGTCCCGCGGAGCGAAGAGCCCGAGGCCGAGGAGCATCTGGGCAGCGTCATCGCGATGAGCGCCCGTCGCCCGGGCGTAACTGCCGAGCAGGCTGCCGTCGACGCGGGCATCGAGGCTCTGGCGCAGCCACGCCACACGAAGTCCGGGACGCCGCCAGACCACTCCGCTGTCCGGTGTGAGTTCACCGGCGAGCACCCGCAACAGAGTGGTCTTCCCTGCGCCATTGGGGCCGGAGACCAGCCATCGATCCCTCGAGTTGACGCTCAGTGCGTCGAGGCTGAGGCGAGGCCCTCGTCCGTCGATCCCGGTGTCGACGGAACCAGCGGCGAGGATCAGGGCCGTCCCGTGACTCCCCTCCCGATCCCCCGACGCCGAGGGATCCGCGAACGGTGGCGTGAACGTCAACGGTTCCGGCGGCCGGGGTGCCGGCCTCGCGGTGAGCCGGGAGACCCGTTCCTTCGCCTGCGCGATCCGACTCGACGCCCCGTGGTCACGGCTCCGAGCACGGAAGGCACCGTGGCCGAAGGCGGCCCGCACCTGCTTGCGGGGAATCGCACCGAGGCGGAACGAGTTCGCCGCGACGAGGGCTTCGTTCCGGTCCAGGTCCCGGCGCCATGTCTCGTGTTCCTCGAGCAGACGCCGTCTCTCCGCAGCACGAGCCGAAAGGTACCCGGCATAACCGTCACCGTAGCGGCTCAGACCACCGTCCTCGATGCACACGATGTCGGTCGCGAAGCGGTCGAGGAATGCACGATCGTGGGTGACCACGACGAGCGCCCCGTGATGGTGCGCGAGGCGGTCCTCCAGCCAGGCGATACCGGCGTCGTCCAGGTCGTTCGTCGGCTCGTCGAGCAGGAGGAGTTCCGCTCGAGAGGACAGAGCGGCGGCGAGCGCGAGCCGCGCGGACTCTCCCCCGGAAAGCTAGTGCACCGGGCGGCTCCGCTCGACATGCCCGAGCGACAGCTGCTCGAGCGAGGCATCCACCCGTTGGTCGAGCTGATACCCGTCGCGCGCGTCGAACCGATCCATCAGGTAGCTCAACCGGTCGAGTAGCCGAGTCTGATCCCCGGCCCCGGCGCGGGCCAACTCGTCGGCGACCTCCCGCATCTCGGCCTCGAGTCGGCGGACATCGGCCAACAGCACGTCGAGCGCTCCGGCCACCGTCGTCCCCGGCGCGAACTCGGGTCGTTGTTCGGCCAACGCGAGCCCTCCGGGGAGGTGCACATCCCGCTGCCCCGCGGACAGCGGGAGAACCCCCGCGAGCACACGCAGGAGAGTCGACTTCCCCGAGCCGTTGTCGCCGATCACCGCGAGACGGTCGGCGGGCCCCACGGCGAGGTCGACGCC
>DGYFI06202__coassemble_1057_pt1 | contig 13429 bp, 12 predicted proteins | sample DGYFI06202__metabat2_low_PE_018 | metagenome-assembled genome bin DGYFI06202
GGTCGAAGCTCTCGGTCACCTCGGTGGAGCCGGCGGTGACAGGCACGAACTCCCAGCGCCACCTGTGCCCCGCGGGGTGCTCCCACTCGACGAGTTTGCGCTCAGGGGTGTCCTCGTGGGCGGTCACGGTGCAGGTCAGCCGGTACGGTACACCGAACATCCGCATGTTGGTGGTGAACTTGGCGCCCTTCGACAGGGTCTCCGGACCCTTGACGTTATTACGGACAGTTCCCGAGCCGTCGACCTGACCGTGCTTGCGCGGGTCGTTGACGAGTGCAAAGAGTTCTTCCGCCGGGGCGTTGACGGTGACACGACGGGCGATCACGCCGGGGCCGCGATCGAGGGTGGTGACGGCTGCCATGAGCAGTCCTTCCTGGAGCGGTCAGGCTCGGGCTGGTCCGAGTCCGTTCTCCCCACGGTACGAGAATGCTCGGAAATCCGGCACCCTACCAGCGGCGAGAGGGACGGCAACGTCAGACCCGTCACCACCTCGTAGCATGAGCTCATGCAGGTGGGCGAGGTTTCTGAGCTGTGGCGATATCCCGTCAAGTCCATGCGTGGAGACCGAGTGAGCTCGGCGGTGGTGACGGACAAGTGGGGTGTTCCCGGTGACCGTGGTTGGGCGGTCCGGGATGAGCAGGCCTCGGAGATCCGGGGCGCCAAACGGATCAATTCGCTGCTGCAGTTCCACGCCCGCTATCTCGACGAACCCGTGGCCGACTCGACCCCCGGTATCGAGATCACCTTCCCCGACGGCTCGACCATGCGCAGCAGTGACGGCCGGATTGACGAGGCATTGTCCGCCGCGGCGGGCCGCGAGGTGACACTGTGGCCTCGTCGACCGGCTGACGACCACGAACACTATCGCCGCGGCCGCATCACCGAAGTGGACATACGGGAGCAACTCGATCTCGGCCCGGACGACCCCTTCCCGGACTTTTCCACGCTCCCGGAGGACGTGCTGGCCGAGCTGTTCGACTACGTGACACCGCGCGGCACCTACTTCGACGCGATGCCGCTCTCACTGGCCACCACTTCCGCGCTGGGCGCGCTGCAGGGTGCCGTCCCCGACTCGGTGATCGACCCGCGCCGGTTCCGCAAGAACATCATCGTGTCCACCGGCTCGGGATCCGGCGGGTTCCCGGAGTTCGACTGGGTGGGCCGCCGGCTCCAGCTCGGTGAGGTCACCTGCGAGGTCACGGTCCGCATACCCCGGTGCGTGATGGTCAATCTTCCCCAGGCCGAGCTCCCACACGACGGCTCCGTCCTCAAGACGCTGGCCGCCCGGACCGGCATGGACTTCGGCGTGTACCTGCGTGTCATCGAGCCCGGCCGGATCAGCGAGGGCGACGAGGTGCATCTGCACTGAGCCGCCGGTCAGCGTGGACGGTTCGGGCGTGAAGCATCGGCACGGGCCCACCCTCGCTACGGCGCTCTCACGCCGGCAGCACCGCCCGCAGAATCACCCCTTGCGGGTTGTCCTCGGTGGCGTCCGGCCGCCAGTCGGGCGACGAGCAGACAAATAGTTCCCCGCCACCGCTCGCACCGGCGGTCACCGGACGCAGGGCAACAGCGTAGGGGTTGTCCACTCGTACGTGCAGGTCCACCCGGCCATCCGGGCTGACGCGCAGAAGTTCACCACTGAACGGCGAGGCCACCCAGATGTTGCCCAGTGCATCGATCGCGAGCCCATCGGGCAGCACGTGCGGTTCGAATTCGCACAGTGTGCGGCGGCCGGTCAGCTCACCGTCGTCCGCGATGGTGAATGCGGTGAGCCGTCCGGGCACCGATCGGGTCTCGGCCACGACCAGCGTGCCACCGTCAGGGGTCACGACCATCCCGTTTGCGAAATGCATGTCGAAGGCGGCCACGTGGACAGACCCGTCCGGATCCACACGCAACAAGTCCGCGGGGAAGGCCGGATCCGGCGGGGCCGATCCATCACCGTAATCACCCACGAACGCGCGGCCTCGCGGGTCGACGCACAGGTCGTTGAGCTGCCACGACGCCAACTCGCCGAGGTCCGCATGCACCTCCAGTCGACCGTCTGGTTCCCGTCGCAGGATCCGGCAGTCGCTTCCCGAGGACAGCAACAGTCGGCCGTCGGGGAGAAACCCCAGACCGGCCGGCGCGGTGTCTGTTTCCGCGACCACCTGTGCGGTCCCCGACTCGACGTCCAACCGGTGGACCCGCCCGGCGTGCACATCGGAAAACCACAGGGAACCTTCGTGCCACCGCGGTCCTTCTGGGAACCGGAGCCCACCGAGGACCACGTCCCACTCGAGTTCGACGCCGTCAGCATTCTCACGATCGATGCTCATGTAGTCAGTGTCTATCTCGGATCGGATGACGGTCCCGGAATACAGCGGAATCAACCGAGGTTCACGCCAGCCGATCGGCGGTCCGGCCGGGGATGCATCGGTACCGTTGCAAGGTATGGCCCCTCCCCTCGCCCCCACCGAATTCACCCGCGCGCTGCGGGTGACCGTGATCGGCTCCGGCTCGATCGGTGGTGCCGTGATCTCGGCCTTGGAGAAGGGGCGTGTCCCGGCCGCGCAGCTGGTGGCGGTCCTGAGATCGGACAGCACACCCGAGGAGTTCGATCGCGCGATCGAGGCCGCCGACGTGGTGGTGGAAGCCACGACCGTCGCCGCCGCGGAGGAGCTGATCCCCCGCGTCACCTCGGTGGGCAAGGACATCATCGTGTGTTCCTGCGGGGTGTTCGCCCGGCACTCCAATCCGCGGGACCTGCTCGGCGGGACGTCCGGTACGGATGCAACCGAGGCTGGCAATGCCGCTTCCGATGCCGCATCCACTGCACCGCGGATGGGCCGGGTGCTCGTGCCCGCGGGCGCGGTCGGTGGACTCGACGTGCTCGCCGCCGCAGCCCGCGCCGGGATCGAAGACGCGAGCCTGCGGCACACCACCATCAAGAGCCCCCGTGCCCTGGGCGTCACCGACGATCTCACCGAGCGTCACGAGGTGTTCCGGGGCTCGGCCCGCGAGGCCGCCCTGGAGTACCCGAGGACGTCGAACGCGTCCGTCGCACTGGCACTGGCCACCCTGGGACTGGACCGGGTCGAGGTGGTGGTTGCCGCGGATCCGCAGGTCACGCGCACCCGTCACGTCGTGGAATGGCACTCCAAGCTGGGCGCCTACGAGATGAGTTTCGAAAACTCCCTCGACCCCGCCTCTGGCGGGCGAACGTCCGCGATCACGGCCTGGTCGGTCGCGGAACTGCTCATCGGCATCCGCGACGGGGTGGGGCCGGGAGCAGTTGTGCTCGACCGTTCGACGCACCGCTGACCCGACGTCGCGGCCCACCGCCCCGACTTCGCATTCGCCACCGCCACCGCTACCACCACCGGCCGGGCCACACACCGGTGGCAGCCGGAAACGCGACCCCCTACCGTGCGCACCCCGTCGACCGAGAGGTGCAGACATGACCAATTCGCAATCACACCCCGACGAGCCGAAGATCCCGGAGCACGCCCGGACCGAACGGCAATCCGAATCGGAGACGATGGAGCAGAGTCCGTCTCCACAGCCGAGCCGCAAGGGTCCGTATGTGTGGATCGGAGTGATCGTCGTCGTCGTCCTTCTCGTCGTGATCGGGCTCCTCGGCTACGCCTTCGAGGTCTTCTGACCTCGCCCCACACACGCACCCACCGGCGCGCACCCACCCGCTCCGGCTCCGCCGCGTGAACCCACGTGGCGGGGCTGGCACGTGCGCCGTCAGTGCGTGGCGAGCTCGATCCGCTCCCGCGTCGCGCGCGGCAACTCTTCGCCGCGCTGCAGGTCCACCCGCACGTGATGGAGCGTCGCGCCGCGCACCGGGAACGCGCCCTTGTAGGCAGTACTCACCTCGCTGCCGCGGCTTCGACCGATGTCGAGGGTCTCGTTCATGCTGAACATCGCGGGAGCGGTCACGCCGATCCGCCCCTCGCCCACCTGCTCGCCGTCGACGAACAGGCGCAGGTCGGCGCCCGCGGCGATCCCGCCGTCGTAGTCGAACTCGAGCTCCACCCGGCGCGCGCCCGGCACCAGCGGCGACGTGCCCTCGGCCTTGCCGTGTGCGCGGCCGAAGAAGTTGTACTCGAACACCGGCACGCCGTCGAGCAGGTAGAGCACCAGACCGCCGAACCGGCCGCCCATGCTCAGCAGCACGCCCTCGCACGGCTCGGCTCCCGACTCGGCGGGCGCGACGTCCAGCGAGGCCGACAGCAGGAACCCACGATTGAACAGCTTGGGGGCGGCCTTCTCGTTGAGTCCGTCCATGTGCGGGTACAGCGTGATGGACGAGCGGCCCGACATGGGGTGCGGCGGCCGGTTCGCACGGCCGGACTGGCGCCCGACGGTGGAGTCGTCCAGCGGTAGGACGTTGTAGCGGGCGGCCTCGGCGATGAACTTGATCTTGAGCCGCTCGAGGATCTCCGGGCGTTCCGCCGCCAGATCGCGGGACTGCGACCAGTCGGAGCGGGTGTCGTACAGCTCCCACGTACTCTCCGCGAGTGGGGTCGACTCGATACCTCGAGTGGCCATGAGCCACGGTGCGCGCTGCACGGTCACCGCCGTCCAGCCGTGGTCGTAGATGCCGCGATTGCCGAAGATCTCGAAGTACTGGGTGGTGTGGCGCTCGTCAGCGTCGGGATCGGTGAACGTGTAGGCCATCCCCACACCCTCAAGTGGCTTCTGCGCCACCCCGTCCACGGTATGCGGCATCGGCAGGCCGGCCGCCTCCAGGATCGTGGGCGTGATGTCCACGCAGTGGTGCCACTGGTGGCGCAGGCGGCCAGGCTCGGCGATACGGCCGGGCCAGTGCGCGACCAGCCCGTTACGGGTGCCGCCGTAGTGGGAGGCGACCTGCTTGGCCCACTGGTACGGGGTGTTGAGCGCCAGGGCCCAGGCGGAGGGGAAGTGCGGGTACGAGCCGGGCCCGCCGAGCTCGTCCCAGCCCGCCAGGACCTCCTCGGTCGTAGAGGGGATGCCGTTGAGACCGGCGAGGTAGTTGAACGCGCCGAGCCGGCCGCCCTCGGTGGAGGCGCCGTTGTCCCCCACCATGTACAGGACCAGCGTGTTCTCCAGCTTGCCGTTCGCCTCGAGGTGGTCGATCAGGCGTCCCACCTGGTCGTCTGTGTGCTCGAGGAAACCTGCGTACAGCTCCATGAGGCGGGCGGCCACACTTCGCTCGTCGTCGTCCAACTCGTCCCAGTGCGGCAGGCCCGGCGCCCACGGGCCCATCTCGGTGTCCGGCGGCACCACACCGAGTTCCTTCTGGCGGGCGAGCGTGCGCTCGCGCAGCGCATCCCAGCCCTCATCGAACTCGCCGGTGTAGCGGTCACGGTAGCCCTCGGGCACGTGCAGCGGCGCGTGCACCGCGCCGAACGGCAGGTAGCAGAACCACGGCTGGTCAGGTGCGACCGAGCCGAGCTCGTCGGTCCACTGGATGGCCCGATCCACCAGGTCCTCGGTGAGGTGGTAGCCCTCCTCCGGAGTGCGCGGCGGATCCACCTGCTTTCGACCGTCGTAGAGAACGGGGGCGAAGTGATCGGCCTCGGCCCCGAGGAATCCGTAGAAGGTGTCGAACCCCTCCTCGGTGGGCCAGCGGTCGAACGGGCCTGCAGCCGTGGTCTCCCACGGCGGGGTTTGGTGCATCTTGCCGAACGCGCCGGTGGCGTACCCATTTCCGCGCAGCACGCGGGCGACGGTCGCTGCGGAATCCGGTCGCATCCCGGTGTATCCGGGTGCGCGGGTGGCGATCTCGGCGATCACACCCATGCCCACGCTGTGGTGGTTTCGACCGGTCAGGGTGGCCGCACGGGTGGGCGAGCACAGCGCCGTGGTGTGGAAGCGCGTGTATCCGGCGCCGTCGGCGGCCAGCCGCTCGATGGTGGGTGTGCGGCACGGGCCGCCAAAGGCCGATGACGTGCCGAAGCCCACGTCATCGAGCATCACGAGCAGGATGTTCGGCGCTCCCTCGGGCGCTTTCACCGTCTCGCCGCCGGGGAACGGGTCCTGTTGGTCTCGACGGTCCATCTCTGCGGGGACCCGGCCCGCCAGACGCCGGGGCGGAATGACGTGGCGATCGAGGTCGTCGACTGCAGGCATGCCGGGACCTGTGGGACTCATGCGGGGATATCTCCTTCAATCGCAACGCGCTCCATCACGCGACGGTGCGGAAAGTAGTCACTACAGGCGTAATGCTGGGTCGCCCGGTTGTCCCAGAACGCCACCGTGCCCGGCGCCCACCTCAAGCGCACCTGGAAATCGGGCATCGCGACCTGATCGAGGAGAAGTCGCAGGAGCTCCCGGCCCTCCTCCGGATCCAGTCCTTCGATGGCCGTGGTGAACAGTCCGTTGACGAACAGCATCTTGCGCCCGGTGTCGGGGTGCGTGCGCACGACGGGATGGTGCTGAGGCGGGTACTTCGCCTGCATCTCGGCGAGCTTGTCGGGGGCCATGCCGAGCCCGAAGGTCGGGGTGAAGTCGTGGGTGGCGGTCAGTCCGTCGATCCGCTCCTTGATCTTCTCGGGCAGCGCCTCGTACGCATTTCCCATGTCCGACCAGAGGGTGTCCCCACCAGCGGCGGGCACGTCGATCGCGCGCAGTACGGAGCCGAGGGGCGGCCGCTGCTGCCACGAGACGTCGACGTGCCAGATGTTCTCCGTACCCGGATTCTCCTGCCCGCGGTCGAACCGCACCACCTCGGGGATCTCCCCCTGCGCGAGCAGCGGGTGGACCTCGAGCTCGCCCCAGTGCGCCGCGAAATCCCGGTGCTGCTCCGCAGTGAGGTGCTGCTGATCGCGGAAGAACAGAACCTTCCAGTCGAGCAGGGCACGGCGGAGTTCATCGATCTGCGCCGGGGTCGGGGCCGCGAGGTCGACGCCGGAGATCTCGGCGCCGATGTACGGGGTCACCGGCTCGAGCCGGAGATGCTCGTAGGACGCGGGCACCCCGTCGTCCACGCCCAGTCGCAGGCGTTTGGGGCCGAACTCGATCCGATGGTCACCGACGGTGATCTGCATGTGTTCCTTTCAGTCGGCCTCAGGTCGCGGGCCGGCGAGGGGCTACCGGGAGAAGGGGAAGAGGGTCGTCACCCATTTGCTGGGCGGTTGATCCCGGCCACTACCGCCAACTGTAGACAGTCGTCTACAGTTGTGTCCATGGTTACCCCGAATCCCGGCAAACCCTCTGGCCGCGAGGCCGTCCGCCGCGTCGTCCTAGGCACCGCCAGGCGCGTGTTCGCCGCCCGCGGCCCGCGCGCGTCACTGCGGGAGGTCGCCGACGCCGCGGACGTCAACCTCGGCCTGATCCACCGCCACATCGGCAACAAGGACGATCTGCTGGCCGAGGTCCTCGAGTCGGGACTGCGGCACGGATCGGCCCGGATCGACATCCACGAGGACGCCGGCGCCGCGATCCGGTCGATGCTGCTCGGCGCCACCATCAATCCCGAGTTCAGCCGCCTCCTGCTGTGGCTCTCGCTCGACCCCGGCGCGGTGGGCCGACCGGTGCTGGAGGCGTCGAACCGTCCGGCCCGCGCGGTCGCCGACATGACCGATCCACCGCCCGCCGACGAGCTCAGCCTGGCGATGGCGCTCACCATGATCTACGCCTGGCCGGTGCTGCGCGAGCAGATCATGGACGTCCTGGAGTTCACGCCCGAGCAGCGCGACGGGATCGATACGCGCATGGCCGATCTGCTGGCACAAGTCGTGACAGGATCGTCGGCAGGTGCCACCGAGGACAAGGACGAGCGATGACGACGACGAGTTCCTGCTGCGCCCCGTCGGGCCCGCTCGGTCCGGGTAAACCGGATCCCGCTTCCCCTCACGGGCCGGACACGAACGGTGTCCCGTGGCCGGGTTCGGCCATCCCAGGGGCGGGTGCGGGGCGTTCACGTCGTCAGAAGGTGATTCCCTCGGGCTCGTTCCAGATGGGCGATCAGCACGACGAGGGCTACCCCGCGGACGGCGAGGTCCCTGTTCACGAGGTCCGGATCGACTCGTTCCGGATGGACGAGACCGCGGTGACCAACGCGCAGTTCGCGACGTTCTGCAAGGACACGGGGTACGTGACGGAGGCCGAACAGATCGGCGTCTCGGCGGTGTTCCACCTCGCCGTGGACGCCGCCGAGGCGGACGTGATGCACCAGCTCGCCGAGACGCCGTGGTGGGTGGCGGTGAAGGGCGCGAACTGGCGTCACCCGGGCGGGCCCCGCTCGTCGATCACCGATTTGCAGAACCATCCGGTGGTGCACGTGTCGTGGAACGACGCGATGGCGTATTGCCTGTGGTCGGGCACGCGGCTGCCGACCGAAGCTGAGTGGGAGTACGCGTCGCGGGGCGGCCTGCAGTCGGCGCGGTTCCCCTGGGGCGACGAGCTCACGCCGCGTGGCCGCTGGAATCTCAACGTCTGGCAGGGCCGGTTCCCGACCCACAATTCGGTCGAGGACGGCTACCTGACCACCGCGCCGGTCCGCACGTTCCGGCCGAACGACTTCGGTCTGTACCAAATGGTCGGCAACGTGTGGGAGTGGTGCGCGGACCGCTTCGACCCCGGCTATTACGTGGTGTCCGGGTCCGACAACCCCCTCGGACCCGGTCCTGAGGAGCTCTCGGAACTGGCCCCCGGCCGCGCACCGGGCGTCGGTGACTGGCGGGTCATGCGGGGCGGGTCGTACCTCTGCCACGACTCCTACTGCTACCGCTACCGGGTCGCGGCGAGATCGTCCAACACCGCCGACTCAGCCTCCGCCAACCTCGGGTTCCGGTGCGTCCGCGACCTCTGACTTCTGCGCGCCAATACCTACCCCGGCGCGAAGTGCGGCCTCCACCATGTCGTAGAGGTGCGCCAACAGGCTGTCGAAATCCGAGTTGACCACCGTGTTGTTCGCGTCCCGACGATCCTCGTACACCGCCAGTGCCCCGGTGAACATCTGCGTGGCCAGGTCGATGCGTTCGAAGGCCGTGCGCCGGGGCAGGTGAGACAGCACGTCGATCAGCCGCACCACAACGTCGTCGGTCGTGGTGCGCAGATTCACCTCCGGCACAGCCGGACCCATGACGGGCCCGACCCGCTGGAGGAATCGCGCGTAGTGGGTGGCCTCCGGCTGCGCACGCAGCAGGTCGACCATCGGGCCGAACAACACGTGCACGAGTGAGGTCAGATCGGTTCCCAGCCCCTGCTCGTCGACCTCGGCCAGCCGACGCTTGCGCTCGACGTCCAGGGCCACGAGCCGCCGGCGCAGGATCTGGGTGATCAACCCGTCCCGGCTACCGAAGTGGTACTGGACGGCGGAATTGTTCCGGTGCCCCGCCATCGCCGCGACATCGCGCATCGAGACGTTGTCCAGTCCCCGCTCGCCGATGAGCTTCTCGGCGACCTCGATCATGGCCGCCTTGGCGTCTCTGTTCTCGGCCTGGACGCCGGGCTCCACCCCGTCCGGCATGTCACCGGCGACGACGTCAGATCTTGGCTGCACCGGGACTCCACTTCCGTCCCGCGGCCTCACCCAGCTGGTTGAAGCTCAGCACGGTGAGAAACAGGACGACGGCCGGGACACCCACGAGGTAGGGGTACCGCTGGAAGTCCGCCTGGCCCGCGCTGATCATGTTGCCCCAGGTCGGCTCCGGCCTCGGGATACTCAGCCCGAGGTAGCTCAGCGACGCCTCGGCGACGATGAGCACCGCCACCAGCATGAAGCTGTAGGAGAAGATCGCCGGGAAGATGTTCGGCGCGACCTCCCGCAACATGATCCGGATCTCGCCCGCACCGAGGGACCTCGCGGCGGTGACGAAGTCGCGCTTGGCGTAGGTCATGGCATTGGCCCGCACGAGGCGCGCGAAGGACGGCACCACCATGATCCCCAGCGCGAGGGTGACGTTGGGCAGCGTGGGGTTGAGCACGGTGACGATCGCGATGAGCAGAACCAGGGAGGGGAATGCCAGAAGGGTGTCGGTGAGGATCGAGACCACGCGGTCGGTCCAGCCGCCGCGGTAGCCGGCGACCAGGCCGAGGGCGCCGCCGATCAGGGCGCCGATCACCACGCCGCCGATGCCCACCACCAGCGACACGCGGGCGCCGTAGAGCAGTCCGCCCAGGACGTCCAGGCCCTGGGAGTCCGTTCCGAGTGGGTGCCCGGATCCGAGGTCCGGCGGGAGCATCGAGGCGGTCGTCAGCGCCAGGGAGGGATCGCGAGCCTCGGCGATCGGCAGGAAGTCAACGATCAGTGCACCCAGGATGATGATGACGGTCCAGCCCAGTGCGAGCCAGGTGCCGAGACCGGAGACCCGGGGCAGGGAGCGGCGACGTCTGCCGGGCGTCGCGGGGGCGACAGGGTCCACGGGCAGATCGGTGCGGGTCGAAGAGATGTCAGCCACGGCGGATCCTCGGGTCGATGAGTGCGTAGGTGATGTCCACGGCGGTGTTGACGAGGACATAGAAGATGGCGATCACGATCACCCCGCCCAGAACGACCGGGAGGTTGTCGTTCTGGACCGCGTCGACGATCATGCTGCCCATTCCTGGGAGGTTGAACAAGCGCTCGACCACCACGGTGCCGCCGATGAGCCGACCGAGGCTGATGCCCGCGAGAGTGACGATGGACACCGTCGACGGGCGCAGCGCCTCGGAGACCAGGACGTGCCCGGTGGGCATGCCCTTCGCCCGGGCGGAGAGCACGAAGTCCTGCTGCAGAGTCGAGATCATGTCCGTGCGCAGGACACGGGTGAAGATCGCGACCTCCATGAGTGCCAGAGTCAGCGCCGGCAGGGCGATGCTGCGGAGATTGTCCCCGAGCCCCTCGGCGATGGGCACGAACCCCTGGCGGGGAAACTCAGGAAGCAGCAACGCGATGAGCGCGAGCACGCCGCCCACCACGAGCCCGCCGATGAGCGCGCGTCCCCACATCACACCGGGCGCGCCGCGACCACCACGCTTGCCGATCGGTGACAGAGCCACGGCCAGTCCGATGACCACCGCGGCCCCGAGGATGACCTGCTGCGCGAGCGAGTGGTTGAACACGAACAGGTAGATGAGCAGCAGGCCGGCCACGAAGCTGGGCACGGAGATGAACGCGAACGCGACGATCGAGGCGACCTTGTCGAAGACGCCGCCACGTCGGTAGGCGGACCAGACCGCGACCGGCACGGCGATCGCCAGCGAGAGGATGATCGCGGTGAACGCGAGCTGCATCGTGACGGGCAGCGCGTTGCCGATCATCTCGCCCACCGACTGGTTGGGCGGGATGAGCGAGCTGCCGAGATCGCCTCGCACGATGTCGCCCGCCCAGTTGCCGAAGCGGGTGGAGACCGGGTCGTCGAGACCGAGCTCCTCTCGCGCCAACTGGTATTGCTCCTCGGTCGCGCCGGGGCCGACGGCTGACGCCGCCGAGTCGCCCGGCACCGCCTCCATGAGGAAGAACGCGCCGATCGCGGCGAGTATGACGACGACGATCGCGTGCAGAGCGCGTTCGCCAATGAACCTGAGCACGTGGGGAGACCCTCCGTTTGAGACACCGCATGAGGCGGCCGCTTAATTTTCTTGACGTGGACACCCTAAACCGTGATACTCATCACAGCAAGACGGATTAAGTAGATGACTTAGACCGGACCACGATCCTGAGGAGGCAGTCATCCCCGCAGCTTCATCGCGCCGGCCGGACACCCCGACCGGCGGCGCAGACCTGTTGTTGGAGGTCCGCGACCTACGCACCCACATCGACACCCCCGGGGGACGAATCACTCCGGTCGACGGCGTCGACATCTCACTGCGCCGCGGTGAGACCATCGGCATCGTCGGCGAGTCCGGCTCCGGCAAGTCGATGCTCGTCCGGTCGATCATGGGAATCGCACCGACCACCGCGCGGATCGATCCCACGTCGACGGTGCGGTTCGACGGCCGCGACGTCCTGTCCCTCACCCAGCGCGAGTCGCAGAAGTTCTGGGGCCGGGAGATCGCCATGGTCTTCCAGGACCCGCTGACCTCGCTCAACCCGATCCGGACGATCGGCCGGCAGATCACCGACCCGCTGCGCCACCATCTGGGGCTGAGCCGGCGGGAGGCGACCGACCGCGCCGTCGAACTGCTCGAGCGGGTGCGCATCCCCTCCCCCCGGGTACGCATGAACGAATACCCGCACCAACTCTCGGGCGGGATGCGTCAGCGCGTCGGTATCGCGATCGCGCTGTCCTGCTCCCCCAAACTGCTCATCGCCGACGAGCCCACGACCGCCCTGGACGTGACCGTGCAGCACGAGATCCTGGACCTGCTGCACGCCCTCCAGTCCGACGGGGACATGGCGATGATCCTGGTCAGTCACGACCTGGCGGTGGTCTCCCAGCACACCGACAGGATCGGCGTGATGTACGCCGGCCATTTCCTCGAGGTGGGCGAGACCCGGGTCCTGCTGGACGAGCCCGCACACCCGTACACTGGGGCGCTGCTCAGCTCCATTCCGCGCCCCGACCTGCCGCCGCACACGCGGCTGACGGTGATCGAGGGTCGACCCCCGAACCTGCGGGACATGCCTGCCGGGTGTCGATACGCGCCGCGGTGCACCCGGGTGCAGGACGACTGCCTGCAGGTCGATCCCCCGCTCGAGGACCTGAGGGCCACGGGAGCCGGAGCCCCCGGCTCCGATGTGCACAGGGTCGCCTGCTTCCACCCCACCATCCCCGCCCGGGCGAACATGAGTAGCGAGGCATCATGACCGGCACCCCCTCGAGCGTCGCGGACGAGTCGACCCCGGCCGGTGCCGGCCCGGCCGCCGACGCCAAGCTCGTCGTCGACGCCGTGACCGTCGAGTACCACACCCGCAAGGGCACGGTCCACGCCGTCTCGGACGTCTCCCTGGACGTCCCCCGCGGCTCGACGCTCGCCCTGGTGGGCGAGTCGGGCTGCGGTAAGTCCAGCCTCGGACGCGCGATGCTCCAGCTGCCCCGCCCCACCTCGGGCCGTGTGATGGTGGACGAGACCGACCTGTGCGATCTCTCGGGTGCCGCGCTCAAGCACGCCCGGAAGATGATCCAGATGGTGTTCCAGGACCCCATCTCCTCGCTCAACCCGCGACGCACGGTCCGGGACATTGTGGCCGAGGGACTGGAGATCCAGGGCGTGGGCAGCGGACGCGCCGAGATCCGTCAGCGGGTCGACGCGGCGCTGGAGGCCGTCGGCCTGGACCCCGCCCACGCCGGCGACCGCCGTCCATCGGAGTTCTCGGGCGGCCAGTGTCAGCGCATCGCGCTGGCCCGGGCCCTGGTCCTCGAGCCCGAGGTGCTGGTGTGTGACGAGCCGGTGTCCGCCCTGGACGTGTCCGTGCAGGCGCAGATCCTCAACCTGCTCGAGGACATGAAGGAGCGATACCGGCTGACCATGGTGTTCATCTCCCATGATCTGGCGGTCGTGCGGCAGGTGAGCACCCGGGTGC
>DGYFI06202__coassemble_1101_pt1 | contig 13038 bp, 10 predicted proteins | sample DGYFI06202__metabat2_low_PE_018 | metagenome-assembled genome bin DGYFI06202
ACGTGCGAGGTGTAGGCGGCGGCCGGGTCGGTGAGCAGGTCACCCTGGACGAATCCGAGCTCGGACAGCGATCCCGACACGCGACCGGCCAGGCCGTCGATGGCGGTGGTGTTGACCACCGTGACGGTCACCGACTCCGGCTCGACGCCCGGGGGGGTAGTGGGCGACTCCGCCTCGCCGGCCGGTGCCTCCGCCGTGCCGTCGTCGTCCTTGCCGCTGGCGAAGCCGGCCACGAACTCGGAGACCTGCTCGGGGTCGGCGGTGACGATGGACTCGCCCCACTCGGTGTACGAGTCGATGCTGGTGACCGGGATCGTTTCGAACCGGACGTTGCCGCCGCTGATGTCCTTGAGCTTGAGGGCGAAGTCCACGAAGTCCCAGTTCTCGTCGATCGTGAACGAGCGGCGGGCCGCGTCGACGAGATTGGTGAGCTTGGTGGGGTCGGTGAGCGTGCCGGCCGACAGGATCTGCTTGACCAGCTGCGACATGAACGCCTGCTGCCGCACGATCCGGTCGAGGTCGCCGGCCGGCAGGTCGTGGCGCTGGCGGACGAAGCTGAGCGCGTCGGAGCCGGAGATCGTCTGGACGCCGGCGTGGAAGTTCGCGCCCGACAGCGGTTCGTTGACGTCCTCGTTGAGACACACCGGGACGCCGCCGACGGCGTCGGTCATGAGGACGAAGCCCAGCAGGCCGATCTCGGCGTAGTGGTCGGCCCGCACACCGGTGAGGTCCTCGACCGCGCCGATGAGGCCGTTGCGCCCCTGCTGGATCGCTTCGCGGTGGTCCTCCTCCGTGAGCGATCCGTCGGAGCTGGACTCCATGGCCTTCGCCAGGGAGGCGTCCTTGTTGGCCGAGTAGACGCCGTTGATCTTGCTCGGGCCGACCGAGCTGGTCTCCACGTACACGTCGCGCGGGATGGAGACCGCGGTGGCGGAGCTGCCGTCCTCGGGGATGCGCACGAGCAGGATCGTGTCGGTGTTCTCGCCCTCTTCCTCGCCGGTGCGGATCATCGCGAGTTCTTCCGGGCTCAGGGGGTTGCCCTGGGCGTCGGTGCGGTTGTCGGTGCCGACCAGGAGGATGTCGACGGCGCCGTCGAGCCCGCCGTCCCCGACATCCAGGCCGCCAGCCGAGGACAGGTCCGAGTTGAGTCCGTTGAACAGCGACCATCCGATGCCGGTCACCACCAGGCACAGAACCGCGACGACAGACGCGATGATCCGACCGATACGTGAGGGCAGGCCGCTGGCGGGGGCGGTGCGCTTACGGCCCCGCGCCCGGTCGGGGGCGCGGTGGGGCGCTGATGACTGCTCGGCGCTCATCCACCGTCCTTGTCGTCGATGTCGTCGAATGTTCAACGAGCCCGTCGGGCCGCTGAATATCCTCTCACGGTACCGCGCCGGGGACCCTGCGTCGGAATCGGCAGCCCGCGCCCGGCGACCCCGCGTCGACCGGTCGCCGGAATCGGCGGTTCCCGCCGTGGACGCCTGCGCCGGTTTCGCCCGTCCGCGCCGTAGGGTGTTTCGCGTGACTTCACGACTGCCCGTGGTGACGGTGACCTATTCTCCCGGCGCCCACCTCCGAACCTTCGTCGAGACGTTGCCCGCGGCCACCTCCCGCCAGGTGGGGTTGGTCATGGCGGACAACGGCTCGACGGACGGCGTACCCGAGGCCGTCGCCGCCGAGTACGACTTCGCCGAGTTCTTCCCGACCGGCGGCAACCTCGGCTACGGGACCGCCATCAACCGGGCGGTCACGGAGATCGCGCGCCGGCCGGACGAGTTCGACCAGGAGTTCGTGCTCGTCGTCAATCCCGACGTGTGGTTCGAGCCCGGTTCCGTGGACGCGTTGCTGGAGGCGGCCGAGCGCTGGCCCCGGGGCGCGGCATACGGTCCGCAGATCGCCGAGACCGACGGTTCGGTGTATCCGTCGGCCCGGTCGGTGCCGCGGCTGGGCGCCGGGATCGGACACGCCGTCCTCGGCCCGGTATGGCAGGGAAACCCGTGGACCGCCCAGTACCTCGACGACCGGGACATGAGCACCGAGCGGGCCGCCGGGTGGTTGTCCGGATCGTGCCTGCTGCTGCGGCGGTCGGCCTTCGACGCCCTCGGCGGTTTCGACGAGCGCTACTTCATGTACCTGGAGGACGTCGACCTGGGCGACCGGCTCGGCAAGGCGGGCTGGCAGAACGTGTACGTGCCGTCCTCGGTCATCCATCACGACCAGGGACACGCGGCCAAGACCGTGCCGGAGTTCACCCTCCGCGCGCATCATCGGAGCGCGTACCTGTTCCAGGCGGACAGACATCCCCATTCGTGGCAGGCGCCGATACGCTGGGCTCTCAAGGCGGGCCTGGAGATCAGGTGCCGCCTTGCCATCCGTTCGGCCGAGCGCGCCCTGCGCCAGCAGAACAGCTAGCCGACGAAGACCCGGCCGAGCCGCCAGCCGAACCCCGGCAGCGCACCTCGGCCATCCGAGACCATGACCATCCGACAACACGACAGCGGGAGCAGACACGTGACCTCGACGAACTCCGGTAACGCCGCGGGCGGCAACCTCAACGAGGACGACCTCATCGCGGACACCGAAGCGGTGGTGCTGGTCGGTGGCAAGGGCACGCGCCTTCGCCCGCTGACGATCTCGGCCCCCAAGCCGATGCTGCCCACGGCCGGCCTGCCGTTCCTCACCCACCTGCTCTCGCGAATCCGGGCCGCCGGCATCCGCCGCGTCGTGCTGGGGACCTCGTTCAAGGCCGAGGTGTTCGAGGAGCACTTCGGCGACGGCTCCGACCTGGACCTCGATATCTCCTACGTCGTGGAGACCGAACCGCTCGGCACCGGCGGCGGCATCCGCAACGTCCTTGACAAGCTCACCGCCTCGACCGTTCTGGTCTTCAACGGCGACGTCCTGGGTGGCACGGATCTGCGTCAGGTCCTCGACTTGCACCACGCCAAGAACGCCGACCTGACGATGCACCTGGTCCGGGTGTCCGACCCGCGCGCGTTCGGCTGCGTCACCACCGACGACGACGGCCGTGTCCTGGAGTTCCTCGAGAAGACCCAGGATCCGCCGACCGACCAGATCAACGCCGGCTGCTACGTCTTCCGCCGCGAGGTCATCGAGAAGATCCCGGCGGGGGTCCCGGTCTCGGTGGAGCGTGAGACCTTCCCGCAGCTCCTCCTCGAGGGCAAGCGCGTGTACGGCTTCGTCGACTCCGCCTACTGGCGCGACATGGGCACCACCGAGGATTTCGTGCGCGGCTCGTCGGACCTGGTCCGCGGTATCGCGCCCTCGCCGGCGCTCGCCGGTCACGAGGGTGAGGCACTCGTCCACGAGGGCGCCGGCGTCGGAGCAGGTGCCGTGCTGGTCGGCGGCACGGTGGTGGGCCGCGGCGCCGAGATCGGTGCGGGCGCCCGACTGGACGGGGCAGTGGTGTTCGACGGCGCCAAGATCGAGGCCGGCGCAACGGTCGAGCGGTCGATCATCGGCTTCGGCGCGCGCATCGGCCACCGGGCTCTCGTCCGCGACGGCGTGATCGGCGACGGCGCCTCGGTGGGCGCCCGCTGTGAACTGCTGCGCGGTGCCCGCGTCTGGCCGGGAGTGGAGATCCCCGACGGCGGCATCCGCTACTCGACCGACATGTAGCTGGCCCCGGCTTGGCCCCGGCCACAGTTCTGCTCACACAGCCGCGCCGCTCAGGTGCAGCCGCTCCCGATATATCCGCCGCGGCTGCACCTGAGCGGCGCGGCTGCGTGTTTTCCGGGCGCCTGGCAGCGCTGCGCTCGATCAGAGTGAGGACTGGGTCGATAACTGTTCGACACCTGGCCAATCTGCCCTCCGAGTTGCGATCTGCCCTTCCGATGACGACGTGCTCGCGGGGCCCGAGGAGCATCGGAGAATCAGACGAGCAGATCGTGTGGGCTGGCGAATCCGAGGGGCAGATCGAGCAGATAGCCGGGGCAGCCGGGCGAATCTGACGGGCCGATCGTCGATCGACGCGAGCTGCACCCACTCGGCCCGCTCCACGCGTTCGAGCCGCCTGCTGGCCCGGGCCTCGGCCGCTGGTGGCTCGGTGGCGCATTGAGAAGTGGGTTCGGCGCACACCATTCTCGGGCGATGTGTGCCGAACGCTCTGCGCGATGAGGCCGGAATGAGGTGGCGATGAGGTGGCGATGACGTGGGGGCAGTCGATCGTCAGAAGGCGGTCGTCAGGAGCCGATCGTCAGATACGCGTCGCCCGCGGGCCGGGGCTCGCGGGGCGCGACGGGCTCGGCCGGGTAGCCCACGGCCACCCCGCCCAGCGGTCGCCACGTGTCCGGGAGGCCGAGTTCGCGGCGGGTGGTGTCGGCCGCGAAGATCGTCGACCCGATCCAGCACGAGCCCAGCCCCCGCGCGGCCAGCGCCACCAGCAGCGACTGCACGGCCGCGCCACCGGCGACGGTGAACATCGTGACCTCGCACGCGGCACGGCGCTCGTCCGGGTAGGTGTGCGCGCCGGAGGCGTCGTCGACGAACGGCACGATCAACTCCGGGCACTCGCGCAGGATGTCCCCGCGGCCCAGACGCCGGGCCAGCACGTCCCCGGTGTGGCCGTCGGCGCGCAGGTCGCGTTCCCAGTCGGCGCGCAGCGCGTCGAGCAGCCGCACGCGCGCCTGCCCGGCCACGCGCACGAACCGGATCGGCGTCGAGTGATGCGGCGCCGGAGCGGTCAACGCGTCGGCCACGGCATCGGCGAGCGCGTCGGCGTCGATGGGCTCGTCGGAGAACCGGCGCACCGAGCGGCGGGCGGGAACGGCCTCACGCCGCCCCTGCGCCAGGGCCTCGGCGGTGCCCAGCCGGAAGAGGTCGAACTCGCCGTCGCGGACAAGATCGCGGGCGGTCCGGGGAACGTCGGTGACGGGGGCCGGGCCGGAGCTGGCGCTGTCGGGGGAGGGGGCGTTGTCGTTGTCGCCCGCGCCGCGTGCCGCGCCGGGTCCCGCGCCGGGTGCCGCGCCAGGCTCCTCGTCGTCGACCAGCAGGTGCCCCAGGCCCCGCACCACGGCGACGGGCCGCGCGCCCAGCTTGCCCTTGACCAAGTCGGCGGCGGCGGCGACCTCGTCGGCCACGGCGACGTCCGTGACCAGCAGCTCGTTGCCCTGGCGGTCCACGGCGCCGTCGTAGCCCACGGACACGCGCATGCCGGCCGCGCCGATCGCCATGTCGATCTGCCCCGTGCGCCACGCGCGCCCCATGGTGTCGGTGACGAGCACGGCCACGCGCGCCCCGGTGATGCGGCGCAGGTCGGCGGCCAACGCGGCGGCGGAGGCGTCGGGGTCCTCGGGCAGCAGGGCGAGCTCGCCGGACTCGACATTGGAGCCGTCGACGCCCGCGGCGGCCTGCACGATCCCCAGCCGGTTCTCGGTGATGAGCGTCCGGTTGACGCGCGCCACCAGCCGCACGGATTCCTGCTCGACGAGGCGGCGGCGGAGGGCGTCGCGCTCGTCGGGATCGGTCGGCGCGGGCACGATCCGCCCCTCGGTTTTGGACAGGACCTTGGAGGTCAGGACCACCACGTCGCCGTCGGCGAGCCCGCGCGGGTCGGCGACGAGCGCCTCGGCGAGGATGCCCGCGAGGTCGTCGCCGGGCCGGAATTCGGGCAGCCCGTCGGGGGCCCAGAGCGTGACGTCGGCGGGCGCGGCGTGCTCGGCCGTCCAGCGCCGGATCTCGGGGATCGCGCCGTCGGTCACCGCGCGGCTCCCGGCTCGCCCGAGGTCCCTGCGTGCCCCGCGGCTCCCGGCGCCTCGAGGCCGACCAGGCGCAGCGCCGCGATGAGCATCTCGGCGGTGGCGTCGGGGTCGGACATGAGCAGCGGGGCCTCGGCGACCTTCACGCCGTCGATGGCTGCGGGGGAGACGTCGGAGCCCGCGGCGGGGGAGCCGGGGCCGTCCCCGGGCGCGACGAGCCAGCCGTCGAGCAGCCCGGTGCCCGACCGCGCGCCGTAGTGCCGCGCGACGGCGAGCGCGTCGGTCTCCACGCCGATCGCCGTGAGGCACGCATCGGCCATGCCGCGCAGGACCGCGCCGCCGATCACGGGGCTGATCCCCACGACCGGCGCCGAGGTGGAACGCAGCGCGGCGCGGATGCCGGGCACCGCGAGGATCGCGCCGACGGAGACCACGGGGTTGGAAGGGGCGACGACGACGACGTCAGCATTTTCGATCGCCTCGAGCACCTCCGGGGTGGGACGTGCTTGATCGGCGCCGATGTTGACGAAGCCGGACGCGGGCAGCTGCGCCTTGTGCTTGACCCACCATTCCTGGAAGTGGATGGCGCGCGGGCCGGCCGGGGTCTGCTCCTCGGCTCCGGACGCGTTCGCCCCACTGGCGGCGGACTCGGCGGCATCTCCGGCTCCGGGCGCAGCGGCATCACGGGCATCGGCGGGGGAGTCGTTGATCACGACGTGCGTCTCGCAGCGCTCGTCGGTCACGGGCAGCAGGCGCACGCCGGGGGCCCAGCGGGTAGACAGGGCTTCGGTCACGTCGGTGAGCCGGTAGCCGGCGCCCAGCATCTGGGTGCGGACCAGGTGGGTGGCGAGGTCCTTGTCGCCGAGGCCGAACCAGTCCGGTTGGACGCCGTAGGCGGCGAGCTCGTCGCGGGCGTTCCAGGTCTCGCCGGCGTGGCCCCAGCCGCGGTCGGGGTCGATGCCGCCGCCGAGGGTGTACATACAGGTGTCGAGGTCGGGGCAGATGCGGACGCCGTGCATCCAGGCGTCGTCGCCGACGTTGACCACGGCGTCGATCTGGTGCGGGGAGCCCGCGCGGGCGGCCACCTCGTCCAGTCCGAGAAGGCGCCGGGCGCCGAGCAGGAAACGGGCGCCACCGACGCCACCGGCCAGAACACAGATCCTCACAGCGTCCCAGGGTAGTTGACCAGTCCGCGGTGGCCCGACCGCGTGGGTCGGTGGCCCCGTCGGCTTCGGTCAGTCGCCCGGCAGAGGCTCCGCCGGGGCGAACCCCATAAACCCCATGCGCAACAAGAGTGTTCTACGACACACTATTTTCGGCGTGTCCGAAAGGTGGGAAGTCTGTGAGAAATGCTAGGTATCTCCGATTTCGCTTGACCTCACGGGCTTGCATGTGTGTAATCACAGGTGTGTCATTCCCTGGCGGGTGGCCGGAAGTAAGCCCCGTTCGCCGCTGATCGGCGAATGGCCACACACAAAACCCAACCACCATTGCACTCCACCATGCGCATGCAGCTCAAGACGAAGGGATGACCGTGGATCGACAGGCACGCCCCATGGCAGGACCCGACTTGGCCTTGGTCGACCTCGGCGTACCCGGCCTGTTCGTCGAGGACGAGGAGGAGAGCTGGCAGGACCGGGCTCTCTGTGCTCAGACGGATCCCGAGGCGTTCTTCCCAGAGAAGGGCGGCTCGACCCGGGAGGCCAAGAAGATCTGTACCGGCTGCGAGGTCAAGGCCGAGTGCCTTGAGTACGCACTGGCCAACGACGAGCGATTCGGCATCTGGGGCGGACTCTCCGAACGAGAGCGGCGTCGGATCAAGCGCGAGGCCGCGATGTGATTCGCTGCCGAGCGAGTTATCCGGCCGGAGGCGCTCCGGCCCCATCTGCCTGACCGTCCCCCGGGGCGGTCAGATGTCATTTGGCTGCCCCGCGGCCAGGTGGACTGAACAGCTAGGCGTCGTCGGGGCCGGCCTCGACGTCGTCCGGCGAGATCTCCAGATGCTGGGAGACCAGCTCGACGAGCACCGAGTAGATGAGGTCACGCAGATCGTCGCCGTCCGGCGCACGCCTGGCCAGCGGCTTGCGGAACAACACGAGGCGAGCGCGGGTCGGCTGCCCACTGCGGTCCACGCCCGCGGGGACCAGACGGGCGAGCGGGACATCCCCGTCGGCCACGACCTCCTCGGGCCACGTCTCGCCCGGGCGCAGCCGCATGCGGGGCACCATGTCCACGGCGAGGTCGAGGTGGACCAGGCGGGCGTGCCAGTGCTGATCGATCTCCGCGAACGCCTCGAGTGCGGCGACGTCGAAATCCGCGGACCGACTGCGCCAGCGCGGGACTTCGGGGGGCAGGATCGGGCCGCGCGGCCCGTGTCCCCGACGCTCGGCCCGGCGGGAGGTGACCACCCGCGGGCGGCTGCGCCCGGGATCACCGGGGAATTCGCGGACCGAGATCCGGCTGCCCGCGGCCACATCCGTCTGGCCCGCGCCGGGGATCGCGGTCCCGGTCGGAGGCCTGCCGGGGACATGGGCGCTGGGAGTCATGGCGCGAGGATAGCGCCGTCCGGTCCGGGTGGGCCGGAACGGTCCACACCCGTCCGCTCGGCGTGTCGCGGGCGGGGCGCGGGCGGGACGCAGATGTCGGTCGCGAAGTTGTGGGCGGGTCGGAGCCTGTTCCGACCGTGAACGCGGCTACGCTGGGATCTCGTGAGTGAGAATCGCCGCTGCTGTCGCCCGGGATGCCCCAATCGTGCGGTCGCCACGCTCACCTACGTCTACGCCGACTCGACCGCCGTCGTCGGCCCGCTCCCCGCGATGCAGGAACCGCACGCGTGGGACCTGTGCGCCGCACACGCCCTGCGCATCACCGCCCCGCGCGGGTGGGACCTGGTCCGGCACCCGGACATCGACACCTCGGCCGAGGACTCGGATCTCACCGCGATCCTCGACGCCGTCACCGGAGGGCCCGTCGGTGGTCGCCGCACGGGAGCCGCGCTCGTGGACGCCGAGCATCTCCGCCGACTCGGAGCCTCCGATCCGGGCCCGCTGTTCCCCGAGGACGCGCCCGCGCCGTCCACGGGCCGCCCGCATCTTCGCGTGGTCCAGGACTCCGCAGAAGCCTCCGACCGGGTGACCGGCGGCCCCCTCGACCGGACCGAGGAGCACGGGCCCGGAATCGGGTGACCCCTCCTCGATGAGGCGGGTCCGTCCCCGGAACCGCACAGGTAGTCTCGCGGATGACATCCACCCGTCTCATCCCCTGGAGCAGCACGTGGCACGCAGCGCCGAGTCCGTCCGAGCAGTTATCAAGGCCTACGACGTCCGAGGGATCGTCGGTGAGCAGATCGACGAGGACTTCGTCCGCGAGGTCGGCGGCGCGTTCGCCCGACTCATGCGGTCCGAAGGCGCCGGCACCGTCGTCGTCGGGCACGACATGCGGGATTCCTCTCCGGCACTGTCGACCGCATTCGCCGAGGGCGTCACCGCCCAGGGCCTAGACGTGGTGACCATCGGTCTGGCCTCCACCGACCAGCTCTACTACGCCTCCGGCCTGCTGGACTGCCCCGGCGCCATGTTCACCGCCAGCCACAACCCCGCGCAGTACAACGGCATCAAGCTGTGCCGCGCGGGCGCCAAGCCGGTCGGCCAGGAGTCCGGGCTGCAGGTCATCGCCGACGAGGTGATCGACGGCGTCCCCGCGTTCGACGGCGCCGCCGGAAGCGCGTCGGAGCGTGACGTCCTGACGGGCTACGGCGAGTACCTGCGCGGCCTGGTCGACCTGTCGGGCGTCCGCCCGCTCAAGGTGGCCGTGGACGCCGGCAACGGCATGGGCGGCCACACCGTCCCCGCGGTCCTGGGCGGACTGCCGCTGGAGATCGTGCCGCTGTACTTCGAACTGGACGGCAACTTCCCCAACCACGAGGCCAACCCGCTCGAGCCGGCGAACCTCGTGGACCTGCAGGCGCTGGTCCGCGAGAGCGGCGCCGACATCGGGCTGGCGTTCGACGGCGACGCCGACCGCTGCTTCGTGGTGGACGAGCGTGGCGAGCCGGTCGCGCCGTCGGCCATCACGGCTCTCGTCGCCGAGCGTGAGCTGGCCAAGGAGCCCGGTGCCACGATCATCTACAACCTCATCACCTCGCACGCGGTGCCCGAGCTCGTCGAGCGCAAGGGCGGCGTCGCCGTCCGTACGCGCGTGGGCCACAGCTTCATCAAGGCGCAGATGGCCGACACCGGTGCGGTGTTCGGCGGCGAGCACTCGGCGCACTACTACTTCCGCGACTTCTGGGGCGCCGACTCGGGGATGCTGGCCGCGATGCATGTACTCGCCGCACTCGGCGGGCAGGACGGCCCGCTGTCCGAGCTGATGGCCGAGTACACCACCTACGCCGCGTCGGGCGAGATCAACTCCAAGCTCGACTCCGCCGAGGCGCAGGCCGAGCGGATGGAGGCCGTCGTGGCGGCGTTCGAGGATCGGGCCGTGTCCGTCGACCGGCTCGACGGCGTGACCGTGGACCTGGGGGAGGGCACCTGGTTCAACCTGCGCGCCTCCAACACCGAACCGCTCCTGCGACTCAATGCGGAGGCCCCGACCAGCGAGGGCGTCGGCGCGATCGTCGACGACGTGTTGGCGATCGTCCGTGCCTGAGCTCGCGAACGACACCGGATCCGGCCGGATCGACCTCGACGACGCCGAGGCGCTGCGCGGGGCGGATGCGACCGGCGCCCTGCTGCACGCCTCGATGGGTGGCGCACAGGTCCGGGCCGTCGCGACCGCGGTGGAGGCGGGAGCGCTGCACGAACTCGACGGTGTCCGGCCGAGGGCACTGGTCTGGGTCGGTGGCAGATCGTCTCGTGCACGCCAGGCCGCCGACGTGGTCACGGCACTGACCGAGGCGGTCAGTGGATCCACCGTCCCGCCGATCGTGGTCGCACACACCCTGCCGACCTGGGTGGGCGCCCTCGACGTGGTGCTCGTGTCCGGGGACGACGCCGGCGATCCGGGGCTCGCGGCCGCGATCGACACCGCGGCCGGCCGGGGCGCCACGGTCGTGGTGGACGTCCCGCGCGAGGGCCCGGTCGCCGAATCCGGGCGTGGCCAGGCACTGTGGCTCGAGCCGCTGTCGTACCTGCCGCCGCACCGCGGGGTGCTGCGTCACGTCGCCGCCGGCATGGCGGTCCTGACCGCGCTCGGAGTCCAGGGCCTCGACGTCACCGCGGCCGCCGATGCGATCGACGCCGAACTCGAGAGCCTCGGGCCGGACCTGTCTACTCCGGTCAACCCCGCGAAACTGCTCGCCACCACTGTCGCCGGAACCGACCGGCTCCTGTGGATCCACGCCGACGCGGTATCGGAGGCCGTGTGCGCTCGCGCGGTCGCCGCGTTCTGCGACGCTGGCCGGATCACCGCCTCTACCTCCGTCGCGGACGCCGTACGCGCCCAGGCCGAGCGTGCCCAGGGCCGCCCGCCGGTCGATCCGCTGGCCAGCCTTTTCCACGACGACGAGCTGGACGGGCCACGCGATGATGTTCCCGTGCGTCACCTCGGTATGGTGTTGGGCGCGGACGAGGACCTCGTCCGGCTGGCCGCGGGCCCGCTCGCGGACGTCGAGTGGATCACCGACCGTGGTCAGGACACGGTCGGCGACGCCCCGGCCCCGTTGAGCGGAAAGGTGGCCGCGTTCATGGCCCGGACCGAACTCTCAGCCGCATACTTCGTCGTCGGGGGGCTGTAGGTCAGTGGTGGCACTCAGCCCGGTGGTCCAGGCCTACGCCTGGGGCTCCCGGACCGCACTCCCCGAGCTGTGCGGGATGACCTCCCCGGCTCCACACCCGGTCGCAGAGCACTGGTTCGGTGCCCATGACTCGGGCTCGTCGCTGTGCACCGACGGGCGGGGTCTCGACGCCAGGATCGCCGCCGATCCGCGAGGCGAACTGGGGGATCGGGTCCTCGACGAGTACGACGGGGACCTGCCGTTCCTGGTCAAGCTGCTCTCGGCCGAACAGGCACTGTCCCTGCAGGCGCACCCGTCCCCGGAGAAGGCCCGCGAGGGGTACGCGGCCGAGGACGAGCGGGGGATCGCGCGCGATGCCTCCGAACGCAACTACCGGGACACCAACCACAAGCCCGAGATTCTCGTCGCGCTCACCGAGTTCCACGCCCTTGTCGGGTTCCGCCCCGTCGAGCGGACCATCGCATTGCTCGACGCGCTGGACGTCCCGTCCCTGCACCCGTACCGCGACATGCTCGCCGGCCAGCCCGACGCCGAAGGGCTGCGGGCGGTGTTCACCACGTTCGTGACGATGCCCCACAGCGTCATCGCCGACATCGTGCCCGAGATGGTCACCTGTGCCGTCGGCTACCTGTCCGCCCACGGCGTCGACAGCCGCTGGTCGCCCGTGGCCGCCACCGTCACCGAACTGGCCGAGCGCTATCCCAGCGACCCCGGGGTGCTGGCGGCGCTGCTGCTCAACCGCGTCGTCCTCCGGCCCGGGGAGGCCGTGTACCTGGGCCCCGGCCAATTACACGCCTACCTGCGCGGTGTGGGCGTGGAGGTCATGGCCAACTCGGACAACGTGCTGCGCGGTGGCCTGACCCCCAAGCACGTGGACGTGCCCGAGCTGATGCGCGTCCTCGAGTTCACGCCACTGGCCGACCCGACGGTGCGGCCGGAGACGGTGTCCCGCGGGATCCCCGGCGAGGTCGACTACCCCACGCCGGAGCCCGATTTCGCACTGTCACGCATCGAGATCCCGGCCGGGGCCGACCCCGTGACGTGGAGCCCGGACGGACCCGAGGTCCTGCTGTGCTCGGCCGGGACCGTCCACGTCGACGACGGGTCGTCGACCGAGACCCTCGACGCCGGCGGCGCCTGCTGGGTACCCGCCTCCACGAAGGAGATCGCGTTGTCCACGACAGCGGGGGCCACCGTGTTCCGGACCCGCGTCGGGGACCGGTGACCGGACCACCGTCGCGGGATCGCTCCCGCTAATGTGGTGCCCGGAGACTTTTCGTCAAAGAAAACAACAAGGAGCTGGTCGCACACATGTCTGCTGATCTGCAGGTGCAGTCCGTCAACGGTATCGAGTTCAAGGTGGCGGATCTGTCGCTCGCGGAGGCGGGCCGCAAGCAGATCCGCCTCGCCGAGCACGAGATGCCGGGTCTGATGGCGCTGCGAGAGGAGTACGCGGCCGAGCAGCCGCTGGCCGGCGCCCGGATCGCCGGTTCGATCCACATGACCGTCCAGACCGCGGTCCTCATCGAGACGCTCACCGCGCTCGGCCTCGTCCGCGGGCTCAATGACAACGGCCTGTTC
>DGYFI06202__coassemble_1142_pt1 | contig 12698 bp, 10 predicted proteins | sample DGYFI06202__metabat2_low_PE_018 | metagenome-assembled genome bin DGYFI06202
GTGCTCGATGAGGTGGATGGCCCCTCTGATCTCCGGGGACTGAGCTCCGACCAGCTGAGTGAGCTGTGCGGTGAAATCCGGGAGTTCCTCATCCGCAAGGTCGCGGCGACGGGCGGGCACCTCGGCCCGAACCTCGGCGTGGTCGAGCTGACCATCGCCCTGCACCGGGTATTCGATTCGCCCCGGGACCCGATCATCTTCGACACCGGTCACCAGTCGTATGTGCACAAGATGCTCACCGGTCGCCGGGACCAGTTCGACGGACTCCGGTCCCGCGGTGGACTGTCCGGCTACCCGTGTCGCGCGGAGAGCGAACACGACATCGTCGAGTCCTCCCACGCCACGGCATCGCTGTCCTACGCGGACGGGATGGCCAAGGCGTTCGCCTTGCGCGGGGAGGCCGATCGCACGGTCGTCACCGTCATCGGAGACGGCGCCATGACAGGCGGTATGGCCTGGGAGGCGCTGAACAACATCGCGGCCGCCAAGGACCGTCCGATGGTCATCGTCGTCAATGACAATGGTCGGTCGTACTCACCGACCATCGGCGGTATCGCCGACCGGTTGGGCGCGCTACGCCTGCAGCCCGCGTACGAGAAGGCGATGGACCGCACCAAGACCGCACTGACGTCCCGTAAGGGGCTGGTCAGCCAGGCCGTCTATTCGGTGCTTCACGGCATCAAGACCGGCCTGAAGGATGCGGTTTCACCCCAGGAACTCTTCGCCGACCTCGGCATCAAGTACATCGGCCCCGTCGACGGACATAATCTCGCGGCCACCGAGGCCGCGTTGCGTCTGGCCAAGGATTTCGGCGGTCCGGTGATCGTGCACGCCGTCACCCGCAAGGGCATGGGCTACGTGCATGCGGAGAACAACGAGGCCGACCAGATGCACGCCACCGGGGTCATCAACCCGGACACCGGCAAGCCCCTGTCCGCCTCATCCTCCACGGACTGGACCTCCGTGTTCTCCGACGAACTCTGCACGATCGGCGCCGAGCGGGACGACGTCGTGGCCATCACCGCCGCGATGGCGGGTCCGACCGGACTCACCGCGTTCGGCAAGCGTTTCCCGGAGCGGATGTTCGACGTGGGGATCGCCGAGCAGCATGCCGTGGCCTCAGCGTCCGGTCTGGCCCTGGGTGGAATGCACCCGGTCGTGGCCGTCTACTCCACGTTCCTCAACCGCGCTTTTGATCAGCTGCTGATGGACGTCGCGCTGCTCGGCCAGCCGGTGACGATGGTTCTGGACAGGTCCGGCGTCACGGGCCCGGATGGCGCGAGCCACAACGGAATGTGGGATCTGTCGCTCACCGGCATCGTGCCGGGTATTCGCGTGGCCGCGCCCCGCGACGAGGTGACGTTGCGTCAGGAACTCCGTGAGGCGGTGGCGGTGACGGACGGGCCGACGGTCGTTCGCTTCCCCAAGGGCACCGTGGGGGCGCCTGTTCCGGCACTTGACACCACCGAAGACGGCGTCGACCGGATCCACGGGAACGGTTCGGCAGACGTGCTGATCGTGGCCGTGGGATCCATGGCGGTCCCCGCTGTCGCCGCGGCACGGGCGTTGGAAGAGTCAGGCATCACCGTCGATGTGGTGGACCCACGCTGGGTCTATCCGGTGCCGGCGTCCATCGTCGAGGCCGCACGTAGCCGACGTCTCGTGGTTACCGTCGAGGACAACGGACTGCACGGGGGAGTCGGATCCGCGGTGTGCGCCCGACTGGATGCGCAGGGTGTCCGGACCCAACGATTGGCTCTCGGCCTGTCGCAGGAGTTCCTGGACCACGCCTCACGGGGCGAAATCCTCGCCGATGCGGGCCTGACACCCGAGGGGATCGCCGCCTCGATCCGCGAGCGGCTCGCCGGATAGAGCTCCGACAGAAGCGCTCCCGAGACCGCCATGCACTTCGCGGGCGCCGGGACTCGGTGGTCAGCCGGCCGCGCGGAACTCCCTGACAGCCTCGAGCAAGGGGCCGGAGGTGAGATCGAGCTGCCACTGCCGTGCGTCGTCTCCCCGCAGCACAGAGTCGAGAAGCTCTCCGTCGTCTGATGGTCGGGTCGTGGCGGCGCGCCACACCCACAACCGCAGCGAGGCGGGCTTGAGCAGGAGGCCGGTTTCGAGTCCCAGCTCGTCGGCCAGGGCACTGAGGTGAGTGCGGGCCAGTTCCAACAGTGCCGCGGCCTCGGGCTCGTTGCGTTTCCACGACGCATGAGGCGGATGCTCACCGCGCGGTGCACGCCGTGAGGGCAGGTCCTCCCGGCCGAGGCCGTCCGCCCATTCGAGCGCGGCGAGCCAGTCCCCGGCCATGCGTCGACGGTGCGGGCCGTCGAATCCATCGATCGCGAGCAGTGCCGACTTGCTCGTCGGGCCCACACGAGAAGCCTCGATGATCGCGGCGTCGGACAGCAGACGCTTCGGAGCCACGTCGTGGCTCTCGGCTAAACGATCCCGCGCCATCCAGAGCTCGCGGGCACGGGCGAGCTGTCGAACATCCCGTAGCGACGACAGCCGCGACAGCCGACGCCACGGTTCCACAGCCGGCGGGGCGGGAGGCGCCTGGACGAGATGGCGGCATTCCGCCTCGAACCACTCCCGGCGCCCCAGTTCGTCGAGTCGGGGCAGCACCGCGTCAGCCAGTTCGTGGAGAAAAAGGACGTCGTAGGCCGCATAGTCGAGCCACGAATCCGGAAGCGGACGGCGGGACCAGTCGGCGGCCGAATGGGCTTTGGCGAGACCGATGCCGAGGTGTTCGGAGATCATCGCGCCGAGGTTGACGCGCTCGATGCCGAGGAAACGGCCCGCCAGTTCGGTATCGATCAGCGATGAGGGAACGATGCCGAGCTCCCGCAACGAGGGCATGTCCTGGCTCGCCGCGTGGAAAAGAAGTGGTCGCTCGGAGAGCAGCTCGGCCAAGGGCCCGACCGTCCGGCCCGGCGTCTCCGGGTCGACCAACAGGGCGGGACCGTCGGTGGGGCGCAGCTGGAGCAGGAACGCGCGCTCGGAGTAGCGGATTCCCGACGCCCGCTCGACATCCACCGCGACCGCCCCTGACGAGTCGGTCAACGCTTTCGCCACGGAAGCGATGCCGGCGGTGTCGTCGACGAACTCGTACCGGGCTGGCGGGGGAGGGGAACCGGGCGGGGTCTCGCCCCGGCGGCGGGCGCTCACGCGCGACGATGCAGCGACGTGACGCCGACGGGCGGTAAGCCTGCTGCGAGGGCCAACGTCCTGCAGAAGGCGGAGGCGTGGCCCGTCAGATCGGACTCGAGTGCGGTCCACGACGCCCGGAGTTCGAGCTGGTGCGCCTGGGGCGGTCCCGCGATATCGCCATAGCGGACCGATGCCGTGCTCGTGACCGTGCCGCCGAGCGCGGTGTAGGGGCCGGCGTCCTCGTCGAGGGCCTCGGTCAGCCAACTCCACGCCACCTGGGGCAGGAGTGGATCGCCCGCCAGCGCGGCCTCCATGTCGGCCTGGATGTAGGCCACCAGTCGCAGAGTGCCGTTCCAGGCGTCGTCACCGGACGGATCGTGGAGCAGGATCAGGCGGCCGAACGCGTCACCGTCGGAGAACTCCGGCACGTCGTCGCCCGAGGGCGGCATGATCTCGACACCCAGGGCATGGCTGAAGGGGGCGAGCCGCTGTGGGGGACGGATCGGACCGACCGAGATCTCGGGGCGGACCTCGAGTCGCGACAGGGACTCGACCGCCTCCCGGAAGACCTCGGGCTCGCCGTCATTGACCGATGTACTCACAGTCCGTGAGGCTAGCGATCGGCCAGGGACGTGCTCTGGAGGCGCGCCGTCGACGGTCCGGGTGGGCTGGCGGCCCGGATCCTCGCGGACATGGGACTATGGGGTTGTGCAGAACTCCGACATGCCTTCGACCTCCCCTTCCGCCGACGCCATGCCCGATGCCACGGCCGGCACCACGGCCGGCGCCGCCACCGGCCGACGTCCGGGAACCGGCCCGTACCTCGACGAGGTGACCGGCGCGGGCGGCACCCACACCCCGGTGTGGTTCATGCGCCAGGCGGGTCGATCGCTGCCCGAGTACAAGAAGGTCCGCGGCAGCTCCTCCATGCTCGAGGCGTGCTTCGACCCGGCCATGACGTGTGAGATCACCCTGCAGCCGGTTCGGCGTCACGGCGTGGACGCCGCGATCTTCTTCTCCGACATCGTGATCCCGCTCGCCGCGGCGGGAGTGGACATCGACATCGTGCCCGGCGTGGGGCCGGTCGTGGCGGAACCGATCCGCGACGAGGCTGGAATCGCGGCGTTCCCCGAGCTGACCCCGGACCGGTTGGGCCAGATCGAGGAGGCCGTCCGCCTCATCATCGGCGAGCTGGACCCGTCCGTGGCCCTCATCGGGTTCGCCGGGGCGCCGTTCACGTTGGCCTCCTACCTGATCGAGGGTGGACCGAGTCGCAACCACGAGCACACCAAGTCGCTCATGTACTCGCGACCGGACCTGTGGAACGACCTGATGTCCAAGATCGCCGACCTCACCACGGTCTTCCTGCGCGCCCAGGTGGGGGCCGGGGTCGACGCGGTGCAGCTGTTCGACTCCTGGGCCGGCGCACTCACGCAGCGTGACTACCGGTCGCTTGTGCTTCCGCACTCGACGCGCATCTTCGCCGACGAGTTGGTCTCCAGCGTGCCCCGCACCCACTTCGGCGTCGGCACCGGCGAGCTGCTCGGTGCGATGGGCGAGGCCGGCCCGGAGGTCGTGGGCGTGGATTGGCGGATCCCGCTGGACGATGCCGCGACCCGCGTCCCCGGCAAGGTGCTGCAGGGCAACCTCGACCCGGCGATGCTGTTCGCTGACCGCTCCGCCCTGGACGCCGAGGTCACACGCATCGTCGAGGAGGGGCGCCGAGCCCGCGAGGCCGGCGCCCGGGGGCACGTGTTCAACCTCGGACACGGGGTGCTGCCCAGCACCGATGCGACCGTGGTGACCCACGTCGTGGAGCTCGTGCACGAGTTGACCGCGAACGGATGACCGGACCCAGCGTCGCCGTGGTGGGCGGCGGCCTCAGCGGACTGACCGCCGCCTATCAACTGTCCCGCGATCTGCCGGGGGCCCGGATCACCGTGCTCGAGGCGTCCCCGGCGCCCGGCGGATGCCTTGACACCGTCGACTTTCCGTCCGGGCCGATGGAGCTCGGCGCCGAGGCGTTCATCGGCCGCCGACCCGAGGCGGCCGAGTTGGTGGCCGAACTCGGCCTGGCCGACGCACTGCAGCACCCGAGCGGGCGTAGCGCGTCGATCCTGACCGGCGGCCGACTGGTGTCGATGCCCGCCGGCACCCTGATGGGACTGCCCTCGGACGCGTCGACGCTGGGCGAGGTGCTCGACCCCGCCGACGTGGAGCGTGCCGCACGCGAGACCGAGCTCCCGCTCGACTGGGAGGCCGGCGGGGACGTGTCCCTGGGCGGGCTGGTCGCCGAACGCTTCGGGCCGGCCGTCGTGACGCGCCTGGTCGACCCCATGCTCGGCGGGGTGTACGCCGCCCCCAGTCGGGGGCTCGGCCTGCGCCAGGTGGTGCCGGGCCTGGCCCTGGCGTTGGACCGCGGCGCACCCAGCCTCACCGCGGCCGCGAAGGAGCTCACCGCGCACCGCACTCCGGGCCCGGTGTTCGCGACCCTCACCGGCGGCTACCGGGTCCTCGTCGACACGCTCGCCACGGCATCCGGCGCGCGCATCGTGACCGGGGCTCGCTGCACCGGGCTCCATCGCGAGCAGGGGAGGTATGCGCTGGACGTGGCCGGTGCGAACGGCCGCTGGACGGAGGTGGCCGACCTCGTCGTCGTCGCCGTGCCCGTCCCCGACGCCGCGCCGCTCCTGGCGGCGACCGGGGGAGTCGACGCCGCTGCCTCGTCCCTGGCGGGGATCCGCACCGCGTCCTCGGCGGTGGTCGCGCTCGAGGTCGACCGCGCCCTGGACCTGCCCGACCGCTCCGGGGTCCTGGTGGCGACCGACGAACCGGTGCCGTTCAAGGCGATGACCTTCACCAGCCGCAAGTGGCCGCACCTGGACGACCGGCCCGGCCACCTCGTGCGGGTGTCATTCGGACGGCTCGACGACGACGAGGTCCTCGACTCCAGCGACGAGACCCTGGCCCGCATGGCCGTCTCCGGGCTCGCAGATGTGTGCGGCTCGGACCCGATCGTGATGCACTCGCGGGTTCGGCGATGGCAGAACTCCCTCGCGGAGATCGGACCCGGACACGATGCGCTCATCGCGGAGATGCGGGCGGGCCTGGCGGAGGGGCTGCCCGGCGTCGAGGTGATCGGCGGCGCCACCGAAGGCGTCGGCGTCCCGGCCTGCATCGGTTCGGCGCGGGCCGCGGCCCGCCGGTTGGCCGCGAAGTGGCAGGATTGAGCCATGGCACGCCTTGACTACAAGAAGCTCAACTCGACCCTGCGGTACCTCATGTTCTCGGTCTTCACCGTGACCCCGGGCCAGCTGGGGGACGACCGGGACGCGGTGGCCGCGGACCTGGAGGCCTTCCTCGCGAAGTATGAGGACACCGACGTGGTGGTGCGTGGGATCTACGACGTCTCGGGGCTGCGCGCCGAGGCCGACTTCATGATCTGGACCCACGCCGAGCACATCGAGGACCTCCAGGGGTTCTACAACGAGTTCCGTCGCACCACGCTGCTCGGGAAGGCCAGCACCACGTTCTGGTCAAACACGGCGCTGCACCGTCCCGCCGAGTTCAACAAGAGCCACATCCCGGCGTTCCTCGCCGAGGAGGAGCCCGGCGCGTACATCTCCGTGTACCCGTTCGTCCGGTCCTACGAGTGGTACCTGCTGCCCGACGAGGAGCGGCGCCAGATCCTCGCCGCCCACGGCCGGGCCGCGCGCGAGTACCCGGACGTGCGCGCCAACACGGTGCCCGCGTTCACCCTCGGTGACTACGAATGGCTGCTCGCCTTCGAGGCGCCCGCGCTCGACCGGATCGTCGACCTCATGCGCGACATGCGGGCCACCGAGGCCCGGCGCCACGTCCGCGAGGAGATCCCGTTCTTCACCGGGCCGCGCGTGACGCCGGACAAGCTCGCGGCCACCATGCCCTGACAAAACCAGACACGCACTGACATGCACTGACCTGCTCAGTCGATGCGTAGTGAAAGCCCGCCGGGGAAGATTCCCGGCGGGCTTTCGTCGTATTCGGTGTGCCCGGTGGGCGTGGCGGGGTCAGTCCTGCGTGGGCTCCAGCGTCAGGCTCAGCGAGTTGATGCAGTAGCGCAGGTCGGTGGGGGTGGGGTAGCCCTCGCCCTCGAAGACGTGACCGAGGTGACCGTGGCAGTTCGAGCACAGTACCTCGACGCGGCGCATCCCGAGGGAGGTGTCCACCCTCTCGATGATCGCGTCACCGGCCAGTGGCGTGAAGAAGGACGGCCAGCCACAGTTGGACTCGAACTTGCCCTCGCTGCGGAAGAGCTCGGCACCGCAGCCGCGGCAACGGTAGACGCCCTCGGTCTTCGTGTCGTTGTACTCGCCCGTGAACGGTCGCTCGGTACCTGCCTGCCGCAGCACCTGGTACTCGTCCGGGGTGAGTCGACGTCGCCACTCCGCGTCGTCGAGGGTGAAGTCAGGCTGAGGGGTGTTGGTGGTCTCGCTCATGCCCGCAGGCTACGCCGCCGCGGCGCTCGGTGCGATCCGCTCGTGCCGGTCCGGCGATGCACGACGCCACAGCAACACGACCAGGACCGTGACGAGCAGCAGTAACCAGCCCAACGTGGGGTGGGCGAACTCGAGGACACGGCCGTAGTACGGCCAGCGGACGGACTCCCAGACGTCGGGGAAGAAGAACGCGTACGCCGCCAGCCAGGCCGGCCACGTTCGGACCAGGGAGTCCTTCAGAACGACCGTCAGCATGATCGGGATGAGCATCATGGAGTAGTACATCTGCCCGAGCGTGGAGACGAGGAACACACCGGCCAGGACCACTCCGGAGGTGGTGGCCAGCCACAGCACCTCGTTGTTGTGGCGGTAGTCCAGCAACAGCCACACCGCGAGCAGGGTCGCTGCGACCACCAGGATCCGGGCCACCAGGATCAACGGTTCGGGGATGCCGTAGTAGACCCCGAGTCCCGAAAGTGAACTGTTGTAGTAGTCCCTCACCTCGCCCATGTACGGCATCGTGGTGTCGAGGTAGCTCGCCGCGTCCACCGTCATCGCCCAGCCGGCGGCCATCGCCGCTGCCGGGATCGCCAACGCACCGACGAACGGCTGCCACTGCTTGCGGATCAGCGGGAGGACGAGCAGCGGCGCCAGCATCGGTTTGATGGCCAGGGACAGGCCCATCGCAACGCCTGCCCACCAGAGCCGGCGAGTGTGGAGCAGGTAGAGGAATGCCACCTGACACAGGAAGATGACGCCGTTGATGTTGGTGAACACCAGGGTGTTGGTGACCGCTTCCGTACTGAACGCCGCGAGGAGGATCGCCGGAGCTGCGAAGGTCTTGACGTCCAGGTTGAACAGCCGCATGAGTAGCCACAACGCGAGGATGATCGCGGCGGTGTTGACCAGGATGAACAGCCATCTCGCGATCGTGTAATTGTCGAAGATCCCGAACGGCGACAGCATCAGGGTGCCGCTCGGCGCGTACAGGTAGTGCGGCTGAACCGTCAGCAGATTCTCCGAGTAGACGGGCTCGCCGGCCAGGAAGCGCCGCGTCGCGGCGTAGACCGTTCCGAAGTCGTTGGTGATCGATCCGTTGATCGCCCTGATGAGGACGCGGTGAATCACCGTCATGATCGCCAACGGCCACAGGACGTTGGAGAGGATGCGTGGCACGGTCATCGTGCTTCGGGTGGGCAGCGGCACGGTGAGCAGGCTACCTTTCGCGTCGTCGCCCCCGGGTGAGGCACTCCGGTCCGTCAGGACGGACAGGCGGTGGATTCATCGGCATCGGTGGGGGCGTCGAGGAAGGCGATCAGCGATTCCCGGGCACAACTCGAATGTCCGAGGACGTCGGATCCCGGAGCGCCCCAGGTGACTGTGCGGACGTCGGTGGCGCCGGCGGCGGTGAGCCGGCCGGCGGTCGGCTCGAGATATGCCGCACCCGCGACGGGATCTGCGATGCCCGCGATCAGCAGGACCGGAATCGCCGGTGAGATCTCCAGCGGTGTGGCGTCGGGGACGGGCCAGGTGGAGCAGGCCGACAGCTGGGCCGCCAGAATCGTTCCGAACGGCGGTGTCTCCGACCATTCGGATTCGAGCTCCTCCACCCGATTGACCGGAACCCGTCGGGACAGGTCCGAGCAGCCCGCGACGTAGGGCAGCGAGGATGCCGTGAGCGCCTGCGCCCGATCGCGGGCGCTGTCCGGGATCTCGCCCGGTGCCGATTCGATCAGGTCCCCGAGGATGATGTCGCCCTGGGAGGGTGCTGACGCCGAAGCTCCAGCGAGATCACCGAGGGCCGACCGAACCACGTCCGAGAGCAACGCTGCCGGTACGTCTGCATCAGGTTCTCTCGCGCGCTCAAGTGCCCGCGTGATCGCTTCCACCTTCTGGTCGGCCTCGCCGGGACCGCATTCTGGCCGTGTGCAGGACGAGGCCCACAGCCTCAGAGCGGCGTCAGAACCCGCCAGTGCCGTGCGGGCGGTCGACTCCTGGTCGCCGTCGTCCGGCGCGGGGGAGTCGAGGGCGAGAAGCGACACTCGGTCCGGGTGTGTCGTGGAGTAGGCCAGAGCGGTCCGCGCTCCGGTACCTATGCCCAGTAGTGCCAACCCGGGCACGTCCCACTGTTCACGCAGCCTCTCGAGGTCTTGCGCCGCACCGGTAGCGCCATAGTCGAGCTCATGACCCATCAGCTGATCAGTGCAGGACTGGGATGTGTCGGCCAGGTCCGCCCGCAACTCGGGCGATCCCGGATCGACGCCGTTGTCGGCAAGGCCGTCCAGCGTCCGACGTGCCTGGAATGACAGGCACGACCCCGCAGCATCGGTGCGTCCCCGATGATCGACCACGACGAGCGGCCGGGTGTCCATGAGGTCACGACCCGTCCGGATGAGCCTCCCGGCCAGGGCTGACGCGGGTGTTTCCGGTCCGGCGACCACGACAAGTGGCGCCGCATCCTCCGGCGTCGTCGACGAGGAGAGCCGGATCGCGGGCGACTCTCCGGCCAGACCACATCCCACGGACACCTCATCAGGGACTCCGTCGATCGGGCGGTCTCCGCACGGTGACCAGTCCAGGTCGCGCGGGGGAACCAACCATTCAGGTCGCTCGGCAGGTCCGTCGCCCTCGGACACTGAACTCCCGGTGCGCCGGGGGCCGTTGTCGGTGGCCAGCTGCGGTCCCGTGGCCGGCAGTGGTGCGCACGCGGTCACCGTCATGGCAATAGCGGACAGGCTGGCTGCCGCCATTCGAGCAACGCCCGACATCCTCATTCGTCAGCCCCGTCCACCCTGTCGGTCCCGTACGTTCTGTCTGACACGGTGCCACCGGCCGGCTCGTTACGGCCACCGTGGTCGACGACCCACCGAGTGTAGAGGCCTCCACGCGGGCACGAGAACGCCGCGGCCACCCGCATCGGGACGCGGTGCAGGGTGTGCGACGGAACCAAACCCGGAGACCTGCCGCCGACGATGATCTCGGGCGAGAAAGTTAGTACCAGTTCGTCGACGAGACCCTGAGTTACGAAGTCCGCCAACAGGTGCGGGCCGCCTTCGAAGGTCACCTCACCGGCGCCGAGCTCTGCCAGCAAGTCTCGAAGCGACTGCGCGAAGGGGCCTTTTCCCATCACGTGAACGCATACCCCCGCAGACCGTGCGGCTGCTATCCGGGCCGGTGGAGTCTCCGCCGCAGCAGCGATCTGCATGCCGGAACCTGTCTTGGCGCAGTGGTCGAGAAGGGCATCGTCGAGATTGCGAGTGAGGACGATGACGGGCGGTGGTTCAGGCCGATCACGGCGGTCGGCCCACACGGGTGCGACGTTCGCCGGACCGTAACCCTCGTCGAGTACGGTACCCGAGCCGACCAGAACGACGTCGGCGCGGGCCCGCATCGCGTCGTAGACGAGCCGGTCCGTGGGGGTCCCCAGAGGCCCACTGAGTCCGTCGACGGCGGTTGTGCCGTCGACGGAGGAGATCATCGCCGCCCTGATCCGGACAGCCGGCCCGAACGGCTCTGGTTCGAGAGCGCGCCACAGGACATCCAGCGCCGCCGGGTTGTCATCCACCACCTCGGGTCGGCAACTGTGCACGTCGGATGTCCTCCCTTTCTGGCGTGGGCTCATCCCACGATAAGCTTCGCCCATGGTCTCTCGCCTCGTTGACGTCACCCCGGTGATCCCTGCCGACCAACTCGTGGCCCAGATGGTGCCGCCCTCGATGTTCGACGACGTGAGCTTCGACTCCTATATTCCGGATCCCGCACAGCCTTCGCAGGCGGCGGCGGTCAAGACGTGTCGTGAGTTCGCGGAGACGGTCAGCGCACGACGTGCACCGAAGAAGGGCCTGTTCGGTCGACGACCCAAGGTAGTGCAGGGCACAGGGGTGTACCTGGACGGTGGCTTCGGCGTGGGCAAGACCCACCTGCTGACCTCGATCTATCACAACTGCCCCGAGCCCAAGGCTTTCGGCACATTCGTTGAGTTGACCCACGTCGTGGGCGCGTTGGGCTTCAACCGGGCGGTGGAGGAGTTGTCCGGGCATTCGGTGCTGTGCATCGATGAGTTCGAGTTGGATGATCCCGGTGACACGATGCTTGTTTCACGGTTGCTCGCCGAGCTCACCACTGCCGGGGTGAGTGTCGCGGCCACGTCCAACACCCTTCCCGAGCAGTTGGGTGAGGGGCGGTTCGCGGCCAAGGACTTCATGCGTGAGATCCGAAAAATGTCGGGGATCTTCGATTCGATCCGTGTGGACGGCCCTGACTACCGTCACCGCAATCTGCCGCCCGCCCCGGACCCGATGACCGATGAGGAATTGGCTGCCGACGCGGCGGCGGTACCGGGAGCGACCCTGGACGATTTCGACGAGCTGTGCCAGCACCTGTCCACACTGCATCCGTCCAAGTACAACCGCCTCGTCGACGGTGTCACGCGGGTATGCCTCAGCGGCGTCAAGCCACTACCGGACCAGTCGATCGCGCTCCGGCTGGTCGTTCTGGCCGACCGACTGTATGACGCCGGCATTCCCGTGCGGAATTCCGGTGACAAGTTGGACGCCATCTTCACCGAGGAGATGGTCGCGGGTGGTTACCGGAAGAAGTACCTGCGGGCGACGTCTCGTCTGCTCGCGCTGTCCCGGTTCGACAAGGTCGGCGGCTGACCCTGCCCCGTGAGAGCAGCAGCATTGAGGCTTACAGCGGCAGTTCCAGCACCACGTCCTGGTTGTCCAGGCCGCCGACGGTGAAGACGCGGGTGCCCCGTTCGACGAATCCGCTCCGGGTGTAGAAGGCGCGAGCCCTGGCATTACCGACGTTGGTCGCCAGCCACAGGCTCCTCGCGTCTGCCAGCCGGCCATGGTCGATCACGGCATCGAGCAGAATGCGTGCGGCTCCACTGCCGTGTAGTGACTGATCGACATAGAACTTGCTGATGCCGATGGTGGGATCACCTGCCAGCAGGTGCGCACATGCGGGATCCATGGTGGCACCATCGACGAGTAAGGCATACGCGCAGACCTCACCGTCGGCGCGCACAGAGGCCAGGACGGTGAATCCGTCCGTGTTGAGATA
>DGYFI06202__coassemble_1165_pt1 | contig 12547 bp, 13 predicted proteins | sample DGYFI06202__metabat2_low_PE_018 | metagenome-assembled genome bin DGYFI06202
AAGTAGATGATGGCGGCGATCAGCAGGAAGTTGATGATCGCGGTGATGAGCATCCCGAAGTCCATGACCGTCTCGGGGTTCTCCGGGAGGATCTGGATCGCGAAGCCGATCTCGTTGTTACCGCCGAGCAGCGCGATGAGCGGGTTGATGATCGCGGTGGTGAACGCGTCGACAATGGTCGCGAACGCGGAACCGATGACAACGGCGACCGCGAGGTCGATCACGTTGCCCTGCATGATGAATTCCTTGAAGCCCTTGAGCATCGCGCATTCCTACCTGTAGTTATCCGGCCGTGTGAAGCTATTGCCGGGGGGTTGTTGATCGGTGCGCAGGGATATTACCAACACAATCGAACAGATTTGAAACAAAAATCTCTTCAATGTTTACCCGTGGACGATCACCGCGAGCGGGGTTCCTGCGGCGGTCGCGGCGAGCTCCACGGCCGCGGAGGCGGGAACCTCGACCAGAATCGTTCTGGCCCCGGCCCGCCCGGGCGGGATCTCGTGAACGCGGGCGGCTCTCGCTACGAGAATCGGTGCGGCCCTGCCGGAGTCAGGTCCCGGTGGGTGGTCGGTGGGGCTGGCGTCGGTTGTGTCGGCGTTGGCGGGCCCGGTGTCGGGGGCGATGAACCCCGGGGTCGTGACGGCGACCAGGTCAATGCGGTCGCCGGGCTCGAGAACGTCCGCCACCGCCGGATCCGCGAGTGGGACGGGAACCACGCGAAGCGCGTCACCTGCTCCCGGGGAGCCGGCGTGGGCGTCGGGGAACCCGGGGGAGTGCCCCGGGGTGAAGCCGGCCAGCGTTCCCGAGCCGCCGGATGGCCCCGGGTGGCCCGAGTGCTCGCCGCTGGCGAGTCCGTCGCCCGTGCCGTCGCCCGTGAATTTGTCCGTGCCGCCGCCGGGGCCGCCGACGAACGGCGCGACCACCACGAGCGCCCCCGCCAGGGCTATCCGTGCCGAGCGTCGCCGACGCCAGCGCCCCGAGGCGGCGGAGGGAGCGATGAACCGGCGCATGGGGTCCCCTGTCGTTCGGCGCACGCGGCACCGCGGCACGGCGTCCGTGCAGCACCGCGGCGGTATGGGGCCGACGGTATCGCCGCCCATCCGGGCCGAGCCTCCCGCGGACGTCGGTACGCCGACGCCTGTGGAGGGGGAGGAACCTGTGGGGAAAAAGTTGCTGCAGGTGGGGGAAGAAAATCTGACGACGACGAGCCGACCATCAACCCCGAGAACATCAACGTACAGGGGCGCCGGGAATCCGGTCGCGCTCTAGGCGATCCCTAGGAACCGGATGGGGAGGAGCTGGCACCCGAGGAGGAGCCGGAGGAGCTGCCGCCCGACGAGCCACCCGACGATCCGCTCGAGCTGCTGCCGCTGTCACCCGAGCTGCCCGACCCGCTGCCGGACCCGCCACCGGACGAGTTCGACCCCGAGCCCGACGAGCTGGAGTTGCCCGATCCGCCCGACGAGCCGGCGCCCGCGCGACTGTCGGTGCGGTAGAAGCCGGAGCCCTTGAACACCACGCCCACCGTGTTGAACAGCTTGCGCAGTCCGCCTCCGCATTGCGGGCAGTCGGTCAGCGAGTCCTCGTCGAAGGACTGCTGGATGTCGAACGCGACATCACAGTCACGACAGCGGTACGAATAGGTGGGCATGGGGCCTCCCGGGCAGCACGGACAACGACTGGCACTCTACTCCGCTGAGTGCCAGGTACCGAAGTCGAGAAGGCCGTCCTCGGTGATCACCCCGTCCACGGGCCGGTCGTGGTCCTCTGTCGGGACCGCGTCCAGGACGTTCTCCGAATCCACCAGCGCCAGCAGGCGGGCATCGGGGCGGGCCAGGCTCAACGACCGGTCGTAGTAGCCGCCGCCACGGCCGAGGCGATTGCCCCGCCGGTCCACCGCCACCGCGGGCACCAGGACGAGATCGGCCTCGGCGATCGTCTCGGGCCCACCTGGTGGCGCGGACGGGACGGGGATGCCGAACCGGCCGGACTGCAGATCAGCAGGGCCGGCGTATTGCGACCAGCCCAGTGGACCCACGGCGGGGGAGACCGGGAGAAGAATGCGCGCGCCACAGTCGGCGACACGCGCGAGCATCTCCGGGCCGCCGGCCTCGTCGTCGTCGGGTACAAAAGCGCAGACCACCATCCGGGCGGTGACGAGCGCGCCCAGGTGATCGAGGATCGCGGCATCACGAGACGCCCGCACCGCGGGCGGAACCGCGGCGCGCCGGGCGCGCACGATCGGCCTCAACTCCGACTTGTCCATGTCAGCAGTCTGCCCCCGGGCGAGGCGTGACGCTATCGGCGGCTGGTCGGCGTCTACAGTGTTGCCCATGACGTCCACCGCTTCGTCCGACTCGCAGTTCAGGACCGCCGTCGTCCCCGCCGCAGGCCTCGGGACCAGGTTCCTGCCCGCCACCAAGACGGTGCCCAAGGAGCTGCTTCCGGTTGTCGACACGCCCGGCATCGAGCTCATCGCCGAGGAGGCCACGGAGGCCGGCGCGGGGCGACTCGCGATCGTCACCTCCGAGCGCAAGGTCGGCGTGATGGCGCATTTCGCGGGCGACCCCGTGCTCGAGGGCACGCTCTCCGAGCGCGGCAAGGACGTGCTGCTGCACAAGGTTCGGCGCGCCCCCGGTCTGATCGAGGTCGTGGACGTGCGTCAGGAGGAGCCGCTCGGGCTGGGCCACGCCGTCGCACAGGTCGAGTCGGTTCTCGGCGCCGATGAGCAGGCTGTGGCGGTCCTGCTGCCCGACGACCTGGTCCTGCCCGGCGGGATCCTCGGTCAGATGTCGGACGTGCGGGCGGCGCGCGGCGGAAGCGTGCTGTGCGCGTTCGAGGTGGACCCGGAGAACGTCTCCTCCTACGGCGTGTTCGAGGTGGAGGACACCGACGACCCGGCGGTGAAGAAGGTGCTCGGCATGGTCGAGAAGCCCGCGGCCGAGGACGCGCCGTCGAACCTCGCGGCGGCCGGGCGCTACGTGCTGGACCGTGTGATCTTCGACGCGCTACGCCGCATCACGCCTGGCGCCGGCGGCGAACTGCAGCTCACCGACGCGATCGACATGCTCATCGACGAGGGACATCCGGTGCACGTGGTGGTGCACGACGGCACCCGTCACGACCTGGGCAACCCCGGCGGTTACATCAAGGCCTGCGTGGACTTCGCGCTGGACAACCCGGCGTATGCGGACGATCTGCGCGAGTGGCTGACCGGCCGACTCGGGTCCTGACGGCAGGCAACACGGACTGACCCGGCGTCGCTGCCGCGGTAGGAGGGCGTGCGGCCGCTACCCTCTCCCACAGAGGCCGAGGGGTCGTCCTCCCGCAGCGGGCACACGGTGGCGCCGCGCGGGCTGGGGCCGATCCGGGCAGGACAGGTACGGGAAAGGGGGCACTGGTGCGCTCCGTCGAGGAACAGTTGGCTCTGGTGACGGCGGCCGCGGTCGCCCCGCGCCCGGTACGCGTGTCGATCTCCGAGGCGCAAGGTCTGCTGTGCGCTGAGGAGGTCGTCGCCGAACGACCGCTCCCGTCCTTCGACCAGGCGGCCATCGACGGCTACGCGGTCCGCAGCGTCGACGTTCGCGTCGACTCCGGGGACGGCGATGGCAGGGGCGACGGGGCGAACGGCTCCGCGAGTCTGCCGGTCGTCGGACAGATCACCGCCGGTTCCCGCCAGCCCACGCGACTGCAGCCCGGCCAGGTCGTCCGCGTCGACACCGGGGCGCCCCTGCCCACGCTCGCCGATGCCGTCCTGCCCGTCGGATGGGCGGAGGCGTCAGGGCGGCACATCACGCCGACCCGTGGCGTCCGCACCGGCGATTATGTTCGGCGGATCGGTGACGACGTGCAGCCCGGCGACGTGGCCGTGCGTGCCGGCAGCATCATCGGCCCCGCCCAGGTGGGGCTGCTCGCCTCGGTGGGCCGGGCGAAGGTGCTCGTACACCCCAAGCCGCGGATGGCCGTGATCTCGGTCGGCGACGAGTTGATCGACGTGGACGGCTCGCCCGGCACCGGCCAGGTCTACGACGTCAACTCCTACGCACTGACCGCGGCCGGCCGCGACGCCGGTGCTGATGTGCACCGGGTGGGCATCGCCAGCACCGAGCCTGGGCGCCTGCGTGAGGTGCTCGAGGGGCAACTCGTGCGATCTGAGCTCGTGGTGGTCTCCGGCGCCGCCGGTGGCGAGGCCACCACCCGCATCCGGCAGGTCATGGCCGAGCTCGGCGAGATCGAGGTCAACCGGGTCGCCATGCACCCGGGTTCGGTGCAGGGATTCGGGCGCCTCGGCCGCGACGAGGTGCCCACATTCCTGCTGCCGTCCAACCCGGTCAGCGCGTTGGTGGTGTTCGAGATCATGGTTCGTCCCCTGATCCGCATCGCTCTGGGAAAGCGGCAACCGATGCGTCGGACGGTCCGCGCCCGCACCGTCGCCCCCATCTCCTCGGTCGAGGGCCGTCGTGGCTACCTGCGCGGACAGCTCATGCGCGACACCGACACCGGCGAATACCTGGTGCGCGCCCTCGGTGGTGCACAGGGGGCCTCCACACATCTGCTCGCCTCGCTCGCGGAGGCCAACTGCCTCGTGGTGATCGATCCGGAGGTGTCCGCGGTTCGCGCCGGTGACGAGGTCGACGTGATGTTCCTCGCCCAGCGCGGCTGACCAGTCAGGCGCCTCGGACATGTGGAGTGCCCTGACGAGCACGGCCGAAGACCACCCGGGCTGGCCGGTCCACGCCGGGCCGCTGCGCGTGCGTGCCGGGGTCGTCACCCTCCGGAGTGTCCGCCGCAGGGATGGCCGCGCCTGGTCGGGACTCAGGCTCGCCGAGCAGGACTACCTGGCGCCGTGGGAGCCGACGATGGAGGGGCGCTGGAGCGATAACAACACCGCGCGCGCCTGGCCCGCGATGCACTCGCAGTTGCGTCGATACGCGAGCGTCGGCGCCACGATTCCCGCCGTCATCGAACTGGACGGGCAATTCTGCGGGCAGATCACCATCGGCGGGATCGTGCGTGGCGCCCTGCACTCGGGGTGGATCGGCTACTGGGTGGGCCGCCCGTTCATCGGTGGCGGCGTGGCCACCGCGGCGCTCGCCTTGGGGGTGGACCATGCGCTCGGCGCGGGGGCGTTGCACCGTGTCGACGCGACCGTCCGCCCGGAGAACCAGGCCAGCCGGGTGGTGCTGGATCGCTGCGGGTTCCGCGAGGAGGGTCTGCTCAAGAGATACCTCCACGTGGACGGCGCATGGCGGGATCACCTGTTGGTCGCGCGCACCCGCGAGGAGCACGGCCGGGGTGTCGTCGCCGCCCTCGTGGACTCCGGGTTCGCCCAGCGCGTCTGAGTATGTCCTGAGCATCGTGACCTGCGGCGCGCCGCCACAATGCGGGGCGCGCCCACCGTTACGGTTGGGACCTCACCACGACGTTCCGTGTCGGGGTAGACGCTCGAGGAGGCCTGATCGATGTCGAGCTCGCTGCTGATCATCCTGCTGGTGGTGGTCTGGCTGTTCGTCCTCGCGCCGATGCTCATCCGGTCGCGCAATCCGATCCGCCGCACCGGTGAAGCACTGGCTCAGACACGAACGCTGTACTCCGGCGGATCCGGCCGGCTCGTGCCCAGTCGTGGACCCGCCGCCGTCGACCCGGTCCAGGCAGAGGCCGAGGACTCGCTCTTCGGTCTGCCGTCCGGTGCCGGTGCCACAGATGCGGAGCTACTCGACACCGAGAACTGGGAGTACCTGCTCGAGCAGACGCTGCGCCGCGAGGCGGCCGGGCGTCGCGGCGAGGCCGTTCGTCGGGCGATGGAGGAGCGTCGCAACTCCGTGTCCGGTGCCGACACGGCCTCGGAGGAGATCACCACGGAGATCCCGGCTGTCGTGGTGTCCGACGACGACGAGGCGGCAGAGGCCGTCGCCTCGGTCGACGAGCGGACCGCTTCGACTGTCGCGGCGAAGATCGGCAGCGTGGAGGACCGAACCAGCGAGGTCCGCACCGCCGATATCCGTACCGAGACCGAATCGGAGCGCCACACGCCCGCGGCTCACTCCCCGACATCGGACGCGCCCACCACCTCGAATCGGGAGGCAGCCGAGTCGGTGCGCCCCGAGGTGGTCGACGGCGAGCTTCTCGAGCGTCCCGCGACCCGACCGGCGGCCGAGCACACCGAGGTGGCCGATCACGACGAGGACGCCGCCGGAATCGACGCGGAGGCGGTGCATTTGCATCGTGGTCGTCGTCGTCATTCCGAGCCCGAGGTGGAGCTCACCGACGCGGATCTGAACTTCGCCGAGCGGCGCCGTGGCCGCGGTGCCTATGACCCGATGGCCGACCGCAAGGCTGCCGAGCAGCGAGCCCACGCCCGCCAGCGCACCGCGCTCATGTTGGTCGGACTCGCGGCGATCGCCGTGATCACGGCACTGTTCACCGTCCCCGCCGTGTGGTGGTTCGCCGGCGGCGCCGTGCTGCTGTTGGGTGCCTACCTGACCTACCTGCGTCGTCAGGTGCGGCTCGAGGAGAGCCTGCGTCGACGCCGCGTCGAGCGGATGCGCCGGGCCCGTCTGGGTGTCGAGTCTCGCGAGGACGACGAGCTGTCGGTGGTGCCGCCGCGCCTGCGCCGTCCCGGAGCCGTGGTGTTGGAGACCGACGACGAAGATCCCGCATTCGACGTGTTGGACACCTTCGACCGGGACCTCGATGGCGATCCCGGCCACCACGATGGTCGGCCCACGCATCGCGAGCCGCTACGGCGGGCAGTGGGCTGATGCTCCCACTGGAGCTCACCTGACGACGTCAGGCTGATAGCCGACAGGTCTTCGAATAAGCGAGACGAGACGCCGCGACCAGATTCCTGGTCGCGGCGTCGCGCTCTTTCAGCCGCGGCGCCGCAGCATGAGGACGCCATCCTTGACGGTGGCGGTCATCGTGCCATCGGGGGAGGTCATCTCGCGAGGACGGATCTCCTGTCGCACGACTTCCCAGCGAGTCGGATCCAGTGCGAGTTGCTGGAGCTCCTCTGCCGGCGTGGGCATCGAGTGGAAATCATGATCGTGGCTATGGCCGTGGCCGTCGCTGTGGTCATGACCGTGGCCGTGACCGTGGCCATGGTCGTGCCGCTTGTCCTTGCTCTTGCCGGGGCCCCACGACGGGATGTCATCCGGGCTCTCGAATACATGGGTGACGAGCAGCAGATGTCCGCCGGGGCGGATCCAGTCGGCGGCGCGGCGGAGGATCTCGATGCGCTGCAGTTCGACTTCCGAGTGGAAGAAGCTGGCCGTGACCAGATCAAACCGCTGGTCCGTGTCCCAGGTGGTCAGGTCATGGGACACCCACTCGATGCTGTCCCCGACCCCGCGGGCATCGGCGGCGCCGGCACCGCGCGAGACCGCGGTGGGGGAGATGTCCACCGCGGTCACCCGCCAGCCCTGCTCGGCGAGCCACACCGCGTCGCCGCCCTCACCGCAGCCGAGGTCGAGGACCTCGCCGGCATCGAGTGTGTCCACGACAGCCGCGGTGGTGGCATTGACCTTGCCCGACCAACGGATGCGGCCCTCGGAGTACTCGCCCTCCCAATGCTCTGCGGGTGAGGCCTCGACGGGTGAGTCCTGGCTGGATGAGCCCTGCGCGAGGTCAAACTCCTCGGTCACCAGAGCCATGTTGGCCATCGAGCCGGCCATCGCACCCGCCGACATGGACACCGGGACGGTCGCACCGGGGCTGCTGACGTTTCCCACGGCCCAGATACGGGGGTGACTGGTGCGGCCGGTCATGTCGGTGGCTAGGAACGAGCCCATCGGGTTGGTCTCTCGATCCAGGTTCAGGTGCGCCACGAGTTCGTCATGGGGCTGGGCGGTGGAGGCGACGAAGATCGCGTCGAGCTCCACTTCGCTCCCGTCGGCCAAACGTACGCCGCTCAGCTCGCCACCGGAGGACAGGACCTCCTCGACCGGGGTGTCCACGAACTGCACCCCGCGCGAGCGGAGACGCTTCGCGGTCTTCTGGTCGATCTCACCGAGTGCGGCAGTGAAGAACACGAGATCATCGCTCCACTGCCGGACGAGCTCGGCCTGGTGCAGTGACATCTCATAGGTGCCCAGAACCGCCAGCCGCTTCCCGCGGACTTCCCAGCCGTGGCAGTAGGGGCAGTGCAGCACCGCCGAACCCCAGTGCTCCTGGAGGCCGGGGACGTCGGGAAGCCCGTCGGTCATGCCGGTCGCCAGGATCACCGCCCGTGCGTAGGCCGGGGGAGCGTCGGCGAACCGAATGAGCAGAGCGTCGTTGTCGGTGGCGGTTTCTTCGACGGCCGTCACCGCGGTCTGTCGGATCGTCACGTCGTACGCTGCGAGTTCGTCGCGACCCCGCTGCAGGAGGTCGGCGGGCCGAGTGCCGTCGTCGCCGAGGACGCCGTGCATGTGCGCGGCGAAACGGTTGCGCGGCGTACCGGTGTCGGCCACCAGTACACGTCGGCGCGAGCGGCCCAGCATCTGCGCCGCGGACAGGCCCGCCGCGCCGCCGCCGATGACGATCGCGTCCCACTGCTCGTGCTGAGTGCCGTGGTCGTCATGGGTGTGACTGGGGCCGGAGGAGTCGTGGTCGTCTCTGCTGTGTTCCATATGTGCAGTCTCCGACCAATGTGCGTAAACTGCAAACAATCTTGCAATAATGGCAAGAGTATTTTTTCTGGCGCCGTCAGGGCGGTGTCAGGGCGAGCGGTTCGAGAGGTTGGCACGGTGTCAGGGGAGATCAAGCAGGTAGGCGCGAGGCTGAGGGCGTTCCGGCACAGTCGGGGCTGGACGTTGGACGAGCTCGCCGATCGCGCGGAGATGTCGGCGAGCACCCTGTCGAGGCTGGAGTCCGGCAAGCGGCAGGCCAGTCTGGAACTCCTGCTCCCGCTTGTCCGGCAACTCGGGATCCGGCTCGATGACCTGGTCGAACCCGAAGTGGTGGATCCCCGGGTGCGGCGCCCCGTCATCCACCGCGAGGGCATGGTGATCGCGCCCCTCGCGCCGGAGGGTTCACCGGTCGCCACCTACAAGATCACCTACCCGCCGTCGCCGGAGGCGCCCGAGCCACGGGTGCACGACGGCTTCGAATGGCTCTACGTCCTCAGCGGCAAGCTACGGTTGGTTCTGGGCGACCAGGAACTCATCCTCACCCGGGGCGAAGCGGCCGAATTCGACACCCGGATCCCGCACAGCCTGTCCGCCGCGGGGGCCCGTCCGGCGCAGGTGATCAGCATCTTCAATGACGACGGCATGCGGATGCACACCCACACGCCCGCAGAGTGACGGTGCCGCACGGCTGCCGGTTTGGTTTGCGCACCCGGCGTACTGGTAAGGTATTCCTCGCTGCCCGAGAGGGTGGCATCTTCGCCCGCGAGGGCGGAATCACCGGTCCACGGGATCGGTGAGGGGCTATAGCGCAGTTGGTAGCGCGTCTCGTTCGCATCGAGAAGGTCAGGGGTTCGATTCCCCTTAGCTCCACAGAAAGTGCAGCTCAGAGGCCGTTTCCGCGGATAGCGGGAGCGGCCTCTGACCCTTGGTTGCGGTGCCCTCAGCTCCCCGGCACCGGGTCCGGCCCGGCTCCGTGCTCGGCGACGTAGGCCTCGGGCCCGTCGGCGGCTGCCTGCGGATCCATGAAGGCGAACTCCAGAAGGTGGCCGTCGAGGTCTTCAATGCTGCGCTGGTACATGAAGCCGTAATCCTGCGCGGGCTTCGACTCTCGCCCGCCCGCTGCGAGCCCGGCTTTCATGGTCTCGTCGACGTGCTCGCGAGAGTCCCTCGAGAGCGCGATGATCACCTGCGCGCTGGTGTGCGCGTCGACGATCGGCTTGTCGGTGAACTGGCTGAAGTGCTCGTGGGTGAGCACCATGAAGTGGGTGTTGGCGTCCCAGACGATTCCCGCGGCGTTCTCGTCGGTGAACATCGGATTGATCTCGGCGCCCAGGGCGACGTAGAACGCTTTGGCCGCATCGAGATCGGTGGTGGGGAGGTTGACGAAGATCATGTGGCGCTCCTCGGTGGAGTGGCCGGCGCGGACGTGGGCCGTGCGCGCTGCGGACCGCATGGCAAAGCCTTGTCCCGCCGAGGGGTCGTGTCAACGGCGCAATGATGTCAATTGGGAGGCGGCGCCTCGGTAGTCGGTGGCTGCCCGGCACCGCCCTGTCCCGCGCCGGCCTCCTCTGCAGCGTCCCCCTCCTCCGCAGCGCCCGCCTCATCCGTCCTGACCGCCGCACCCGCAGCCCCCGCGGCGTCTCCGGGCGCATCGACGAGAGCGTCCTTGCGGAGCGTCAGTTGCTCGGCGAGGACGGAAACTACCAGCGCGGTGGTGGTGCCGACGATCGCGATCCCGCCCATCATCAGGCACACGGCAAGGACGCGCCCCAGCGCGGTGATGGGCACAAAATCGCCGTAGCCGACGGTGGACAGGGTGGCGAATCCCCACCAGATGGCGTCGTCGAGGTTCACGATGTTTGCGCCTGGAGTGCCGCGCTCGACCAGCCAGACGGCGGAGGAGATGAAGTACACGAACATGAACATGAACAGCAGCGTCGTGATGAGCAGCCGGGCCCGCAGGGTGGTGCCCGAGCGTCGGAACGCGGGGATCCGCCACAGGTAGACGACGATCACGAACGGCCGCAACAGGGGCAGGAGCAGGCCGATCGGCTCGAACCAGTACCGCTTGAAGAACTCGCGAGCAGCCTGCCGGGCGAGGAAAAGTCGGATGAGGAACTCGAGGAGGACGACGCCGTAGGTTACGACCGCGACGATCAGGGTGGTGCGGCGAAGGTCGTCGTCGTGGATCGATCCGGCCAGCAGGGCGAGCGACGCGGCGAAGAACACGATCGAGGACACAAAGACCGGCCAGGCGGTGAACCGCTCGAAATGCTGGGCGCGCCGGATCGGGGCGGGGATGTCCTGGGTCGCCTGGCGTCGGAGTGTCGAGGTGGCTGGCGCCGGCGATGAGGGAGACGTCGGCGGCGTCCCCTGCGGGGCCGAAATATTTGACGACGACGACAACGACGACGACGAGTTCATGCCATCGACGCTAGTCGTCGCACCCGAGACGTTCAGTGCCCTTGACGCAGATGGATCGCCCCGGCGGCGAGCTCTCACGGGCCGCGCAAACGGACCCGGGAAGCGGTTAGCAGCGATCCCGGGAACACGAGATGTGGAGCCGGGTGCATACTGGCATGCGTGTTCAGTGGACTGAGTGCATTCCCCTTGACCCCGTTCACCGGCGCCGGGCCGGATCGGGGAGGGGTTCCGGATCTCGATGCGTACGCCCGGCTGATCAACCACCTGGTTCGTTCGGGGGTGGATACGATCGGCGCGCTCGGCTCGACGGGTGGGTACGCCTACCTGAACCGTGCCCAGCGCCGGTCGCTCGCGCGCACGGCCTCCGTCGCGGCGGGGGCCAAGCCGGTGATCGTCGGCGTGGGGGCCCTGACGACCCGGGACATGCTCGGGCACGTGGCCGACGCCGAAGACGCGGGCGCCGCCGGGGTGCTCGTGCCGGCGCTGGGCTACCAGCCGCTGCGTGCCGCCGAGGTGGTCGCGTTGTTCGAGCAGGTGACCTCGGAGACCGATCTGCCCGTCGTGGTCTACGACAATCCGGGCACCACCGGTTTCACCTTCACCCGCGAGGTGCTCACGGAGATCGCCGCGATGCCCAAGGTCGTCTCGGTCAAGATCCCGCCGGTGTCCGCCGAGGTCCAGCAGGCGTGCGCGCAGGTCACGGACCTGCGGGATGCGGTCTCGCGGTATGTGGCGCTGGGGATCAGTGGCGACCGCGCCGGTGCCTGTGGGCTCCTGGCCGGGTGCGACACCTGGTACTCCGTGTTGGCCGGCGTGTTCCCGCGGACCTGTGCCGCCATCACCCGCGCCGCGCAGGCCGGGGACGGTGAGCAGGCTCTCGCGCTGTCCGCGGAACTGGATCCGATCTGGGATCTGTATGACAGGTTCGGGAGCTACCGGACCGTGTCAGCGATCGCCGACGAGATCGGGCTCGTGCGTCCGGAGAGTCTCCATCGGCCGGTGCTGCCACTCGCCGGCGACGAGCGCGAGGCGGTCCGCGCGGCGCTGCAGGCCGTCGGCCCCCGCGACTGACCGCGGGACCGGTGACCGACTCCGCGGCTGACCCCGCGACCGGCTCCGCGCGCCGCTGGGCGTTCCTCGCCGCGGCGATCGTCCTGGAGGTCGCGGGCTCGCTGTCCCTCAAGGGCGCGCTCACCTATCCGGCTCTGTACCTCGTGGTGGCGCTCGGTTACTCGGGGGCGTTCGTCTTCCTCGCTCTGACCCTGCGCGCCCGGATGCCGCTGGGCGTGGCCTACGGCATCTGGGGCGCCGCCGGCGTCGCGCTCACAGCACTGTTGTCGGCGGCGATCTTCGACGAGCCACTGACCCCGCTGATGGGTGCCGGGATCGCGATCATCATCGCCGGCGTCCTGTGCGTCGAGCTCGGTGCCCAACGCGCCCGCGCCGCAGCCACCCGCGCCGCAGCAGCCCCGGCCCACGACGCCAGCGCCACCCCGGGGTCGACCGCGTGA
>DGYFI06202__coassemble_1188_pt1 | contig 12391 bp, 12 predicted proteins | sample DGYFI06202__metabat2_low_PE_018 | metagenome-assembled genome bin DGYFI06202
CGCACCTCCACCGGCGGCGTGATGTGCCCGTCGTTCCGCGCCACCGGGGACGAGAAGGACTCCACCCGCGGCCGGGCCCGGGTCCTGCAGGAGGTCGTGCGCGGCACCCTGCCCGTCGACGACCCGGCCGTCGAGGAGTCACTCGACCTGTGCCTGGCATGCAAGGCCTGCTCCTCGGACTGCCCCACCGGCGTGGACATGGCCGCCTTCAAATCCGAGGTCCTGCACCGCCGCTATAAGGGCCGCCTCCGGCCGCTCGAGCACTACTCGCTCGGCCTGCTGCCGATGTGGCTGCGCGCGACCGCCAAAGTCGCCGGGCCGCTCAACGCGGTGCTCGGCACGCCGGTCGGGCGGGCCGCCGCGCGACTGGGCGGGATCGCCCCGGGCCGCGAGCTGCCCCGTTTCGCCTCCGCCGCCGAGCTGCGCGCCGAACTCGCGCGCGTGCCGGAGAGTGTCTGGAGCATCGGCCGTGCAAGGGCAACCACAAACACCTCTGCAGATGTAGTGCTGTTCCTCGACTCGTTCACCCGGGGCCTGCGCCCCTCGGTCGCCGGCGCGGCCGCCCGCGTCCTCGGCACCTCGCACACGTCCGTGGCCTGCAGCGCCGAGCACTGCTGCGGACTGACCCTCATCACCACCGGCCGACTCGACGCCGCCCGCCGCACCCTGCGCGACACCGTGAGGCATCTCGACGAAATCCGCGGGCCGAACGGGGAGGAAGTCCCCGTCGTCGTCGTCGAACCTTCCTGCGCTGCCACCCTGCGCGGTGACCTACCCCGGCTCCTCGGCGACCCCGGCACCGGGGGGGACTCCACCTCCGGCCCCGGCGCGCCGAACCCCGGCGAGGCCGCGGCCGCCCGGCGCGTCGCCGCCCGCGTGCGCTCGGCCGCCGAGCACCTGGGACAGCTCGCCGCCTCGGGGCGCGCCCCCACCTGGCCCGGCGGCGTCGCCCCCGACCGCGTCACCGTCCAGACCCACTGCCACGAGTACGCGACCTTCGGGAACCGGGTCCAGCGCGCCACCCTGACCGCCCTCGGCGTGGGCTCGGTGCGGGAGGCGACCGGCTGCTGCGGCGTGGCCGGCGACTTCGGGTTCACCGCCGGGCACGAGGCCGTCGCCGACGCGGTGGCCGAACAGGCCCTCGCCCCCGCCCTGCGCGCCGACCGCGACGCGCCCGTCCTCACCGACGGGTTCTCGTGCGCCACCCAGGTCGCCCAACTGTCCGCGCGCGACGACGCCGTGGGGCGGCGCACCGGCCGGCACCTGTTCGAACTCCTCGACCCCGACCCCGCCGATCCCCCGACATCCACCGTGTCCACGTCACCCACCCGACCTCATCGCCGCCCTCGGCACCGGCATCCACGTCGACGGGCACTGGCGCGATGCGGCCTCCGGCGCCACGTTCGACGTCCACAATCCGGCCACCGGCGAGACCGTGGCCACCCTCGCCGACGGCGGTGCCGACGACGCCGCGGCCGCCATCGAGGCCGCCGGACGCGCCCAGCCCGGGTGGGCCGCCGTGCCCTCGCGCGAGCGCTCCGAGATCCTGCGCCGCGCCTACGAACTCCTCAAGGAGAGGGCCGACGACATCGCGCTGATCATGACCACCGAGATGGGCAAGCCGCTCGCCGAGGCGAAGGGCGAGGTCAACTACGGCGCCGAGTTCTTCCGCTGGTTCTCCGAGGAGGCCGTCCGCGTCCGCGGCGACGCCCGCCGCTCCCCCGACGGCAACACCCGGTTCATGGTCACCTCCGAGCCGGTGGGGCCGTGCATCCTCGTCACCCCCTGGAACTTCCCGCTGGCCATGGCCACCCGCAAGATCGGGCCCGCCATCGCCGCCGGGTGCACGATGGTCTTCAAACCCGCCGAACTCACCCCGCTGACCTCCCTGTACGTGGTGGACCTGCTGCGCGAGGCCGGGCTGCCCGACGGCGTGCTCAACGTGGTGTGCACGACCTCGCCCGGCGGCGTGGTGGAGCCGTGGATCGACTCGGGGATCGCCCGCAAACTGTCCTTCACCGGGTCCACGCCCGTCGGCAAGATGCTGCTCGAGCAGTGCGCGCGCGGCGTCCTGCGGACCTCCATGGAGCTGGGCGGGAACGCGCCGTTCGTCGTGTGCGCCGACGCCGACCTCGACACCGCCGTGAACGCCGCGATGGCCGCCAAGATGCGCAACATGGGTGAGGCCTGCACGTCCGCCAACCGGATCCTGGTGCACCGCTCGATCATCGACGAGTTCGGGCAGCGACTCACCGATCGGATGGCCGCGCTGCGCGTGGGAAATGGGGTCGACGACGACGTCGACGTGGGCCCCCTCGTCGAGGAGAAGGCCCTGGCCAAGGTCGACGGGCTGGTCGGCGACGCCGTGTCACGCGGTGCCCAGGTCCTGACCGGCGGCAGCCGCGTCGACGGGCCGGGCTTCTTCTACTCGCCGACCGTGATCACCGGGGTCGCGCCCGAGTCCGAGTTGATGTCGACCGAGATCTTCGGGCCCGTCGCCGCGCTCATCCCCTTCGACACCGACGACGAGGCCGTCGAGATGGCCAACGACACCGAGTTCGGGCTGGTCTCCTACGTCATGACCGAGAACCTCGACCGGGCCCTGACCATGTCCGAGCGGCTGCAGGCCGGGATGGTCGGCATCAACGTGGGCGTGGTCTCCAACCCGGCCGCCCCGTTCGGCGGAATCAAGCAGTCGGGCCTGGGCCGCGAGGGCGGCCTGTCCGGCATCGATGAGTTCCTCGAGACGAAGCTGGTCGCGATCCCCGTGCGCTGAGGCGCGGGGCTGGCCCGGCCGGCGGCGGGCCGGACCAGCTCGGCTCGTGCCGCGCCGGACCCACCCGGGGTCAACGGTCGAGGACGGCCTTGAGAAACGTGCGCGTCCGGTTCATCTGCGGGTTGGTGAAGATCTGCTCGGGGGTGCCCTCCTCGACGATCTTTCCCTTGTCGAACACCAGCACGCGGTCGGCGACGTCGCGCGCGAAGCCCATCTCGTGGGTGACCAGCAGCATCGTGATGTTGGTGGTCTCGGCGATCATCCGCAGGACCCCGAGGACGTCGGCGACCAGTTCCGGGTCGAGCGCGGAGGTGACCTCGTCGAGCAGCAGGATGTCCGGGTCCATGGCCAGCGCGCGGGCGATGGCCACGCGCTGCTGCTGTCCGCCCGAAAGCGTGGTGGGGTGGGCGTTCTCCTTTTCCGCCAGCCCCACCGTGCGCAGGAGTTCACGGGCGCGCTCGACCGCCTCCGACTTGGGCCGCTTGAGGACGTGGATCTGGGCCTCGGTGATGTTCTCCAGCACCGTCATGTTGGGGAACAGGTTGAACTGCTGGAACACCATCCCGATCTTCGTCCGGACCCGCCGAAGGTGTGATTGGGATGCCTTGGTCAGCTTGTTGCCCTTGATCTGATGGGTCAGCGGCTCGCCGTCCACCCAGATCACACCCTCGTTGGCCTCCTCGAGCGTCATGAGCAGCCGCAGGATGGTGGTCTTGCCTGAACCACTGGGGCCGATCAATGCCACCCGCTCGCCGCGCCGGACCATGAAGTCGAGGTGGTCCAGCACGACATTGCTCCCGAACTGCTTGAGCACCTTGTCGAACACCACCATGTACGCGTTGCCGGGGCCGGCGTCCGCCGTGTACCTCAGGGCGGACGCGCCGCTCTGCGCGGAATAGTCAGTAGACAAGGGACTTCTCCAGTTTCCGGATCAGGATCGACGTCGGGTAGCTCGCGATCAGGAAGATCACGCCGGCGATCGTGATGGGTTCGAGATATTGGAAGTTCCGGGCACCGTACTGCTGCGCGGCCGTCACCATCTCCACGACGGTGATAGCGAACAGGAACGGGGTGTCCTTGAACAGCGAGATCGCGTAGTTGCCCAGCGCGGGCACGGTGTTGCGGATCGCCTGCGGCAGCACCACCGCACGCCAGGTCCGGCCCGTCGGCAGCGACAGAGCACGCGCGGCTTCCCACTGTCCGCGGGGCACCGCGTCGATTCCCGCGCGGTAGACCTCCGCCATGTAGGTCGCGTAATGGATGCCGAGTACCGCGATACCGATCTGCAGTGCCGTGAACTGCGGCAGCAGGAAGTAGGCGAACAGCAGCTGCACGACCAGCGGCGTGAGCCGGATGAACTCCGTGACCATCCTCAGCGGGATCGTGATCACCTTCGGGCCGGAGCGCCGCAGTACCGCGACCAGCAGTCCCAGGATCGCGGCGATGATGAAGCCCGCCACCGTGGCGAGCAGGGTGATCTTGAACCCCTCCAGCAGGAACGGGATGCTCTCGATCGCGCGTTCCCAACTCCAGTCCACGCTCATCGGTCCACCCCCACCGCGTCATCGATCCGTTCGGGCCGCAGGCTGAACATGCCGCCCAGCGACGGGCCGACGCCGAGTCGGGCCTTGGCGATGAACTCGAGCAGATTCATGAACAGTGTCAGCACGTAGGCGATCACGAAGTACAGGATCAGGCCGATGCCGAAGGCGAACAGCGTGTCGCCCGTGGTCTTGCGCAGCTCGCCGATCTGGAAGGTCAGGTCGTGCAGGAGGATGAAGCTGGCCAGCTGCCCTTGAGGAGCTGGATCAGCAGGTTGTTCAGTGGCGGGATCATCTGGACCCAGGCCTGGGGGAACGTCACCTTCCGCAGACGCTGCCAGCGCGTGAAGTTCAGGGCGATCGCGGCCTCGGACTGCTCCCTCGGCACCGCCGCCAGTGACCCGCGGACGACCTCCGCGGCGTAGGCACCGTAGTTCAGGCCGAGCGCGAGAATTCCGCAGAACAGTGGGTCGAGCTCGTAGCCGAGCAGGGGCAGCACGAAGAACAGCCAGAACAACTGCACCAGCAGCGAGGTGCCGCGGAAGAACTCGATGATCACCCGGGCGATACCCCGGAAGAACACAGGCCTCGACCCCGCGGCCACGCCGAGCACCAGCGCCATGACGAACGCCAGCGCAGCCCCACCGAGGGTCAGATAGATGGTAATGAGAATGCCTTCCTGGAAGCTCGGCCAAGCTTCCAGGAAGGCGTCGAGGTTACGGTCCACAGCCGTTCACCTTGGTTCTCGGTACGACGATCATTCCCCGGCGCAGAGATCCGCGGTCGTCAGCGAGGGATCCGGGAGCTCCTCGGCGGTGAAGCCGAACTCGCCGACGATCTCGAGGTACTTCTCCTCGTCCGAGGTGATCTTGGCGAGCTCCTCGTTGTAGGCGTCGAGCAGTTCCTGGTCGTCGGTGCGGAACACCGTGCCGCCCGCGCCGATCTGCGGGACGCCGTCGATCTCCGCGACGAACGACTCGGTCACCTCGACGGGTGCGTCGGGATTGTTGTTGGCCATCCAGTTGAGCGAGATGGCGGTCAGCGCGAACACGTCGGCGCGGCCGGAGGTGACCGCATCCATGCCGTCCTGCGGGGTGGCGACCTGGGTGCTGTCGATGCCGAGCTCGGAGGCGTAGTCGGACTCGATCGCGCCCGTCATGGTGGACAGCTTCGCGCCGCTGTCGAGCACCGACTGCATGTCGGTCAGGTTCATCGGGTTGCCCTCGGCGACCATCAGCGCGGTCGTGTAGTTGAACTCCGGCTCGGAGAACGCGGCCTGCTCGCAGCGCTCCGGCAGAATCGACATGCCGGCGCTCACCACGTCGAAGCGATTGGCCTGGAGGCCGGGGATGAGGGCACCGAAGTCGGCGTTGACGCCCTCGACGGTGTCGATGCCGAGGTTTCCGAAGATCTCGCGGTGCAGGGCGACGGTGGCACCGGTCAGCTCGCCGTTCTCCTCGAAGGAGTACGGGGCCTCCCCCGCGAACCCGACGGTCACTGATCCCTGATCCTGGAGGCGCTCGAGGAGGCTGCCCTCCTCGTCACCTGTGTTGGTCGACGAACAGCCCGACAACACCATGGCCGCCGCCGCGACCACGGCGAGCGCGCCCTTCGTCCGGGCTCGTACGGGGGCCTTCGATACTGGGGCCTTCAACACCGAGGGTGCCATTGCTCTTCCCACCTTTCGGTAGCGATCGCACCGCGGGCACTCCCGTCATGCGACCTTCGACTATCACCGGAACGTGGGCTCACGCCCGATGCTCTCTTAGCTAATTTTGAAGGTATCACGTGTCACTTGTGGCCTCCGACACAACGCTAAACATCAACTTCCTCAGCCCCAACGCATTTCTCTGCGGAGCCCCCAAATAAACAAGGGCCTACCAGCCACTTGTCGCACTCCGGTGGGCGCGACAATTCAGCTCGCCAGGCCGGCCGCGCGGACCCGATCGAGCCCGTCGCGCATGTGCTCGACCAGAAGCGCGCGGGCGCGGTCGGCATCCCCGGAACGGACCGCATCCGCGATCGCCCGATGCTCTGTCAGGCGAGCCTCTGCATCCGTATAGGTGGCGCTCATGGCGTGCAGGCACATGCTCGTCTCCACCAGGACGGTCTCGTGGACCCGCGACAGTCGCGGACTGTGCGCGGCCTCGACCAACGCGTGGTGGAAGTCCAGATCGGCGGCCACCATCGCCGCCGAACGGGGCTCATCGGCCAGCGCCGCCATGGCGTCCACGGCGGCGTCGAGTTCGTCGGCGGCCTCCGCGGCCGCCCCCGACCCGAGGACCCGGTCCAGCGCGGCCGTCTCCACCGTGGTGCGGAGCAGGTACATATCGACCACCGCCTCGGGGGTCAGTTCTGCCACGAACAGCCCGCGGTTGCGGTGCGAGACCAGCAATCCCTCCTGGGTGAGCCGCTGCATCGCCTCGCGCAGCGGCCCCCGGCTCACGCCGAGGGTTCGGGCGAGAGCCGCCTCCCCCAGCTGGTCCCCGGGGGCGAAGGTCCCGTCCGAGATCGCGCGGCGCAGCGCCCGCGCGATGATCGCCGGCGTCGACTCCTGCACCACGGGGTCGAGGCCGGCGAGCGGGTCGGGCTCGCTCACGAGGCCGCACCGCCGGGGGCAGCCGCACCGCCGGGGGCGTCCGCGTGGATCGGCGGGGGCGGCACCGCCTGTCCGAGCGCGGCCTCTAGCGCCGCGCCGGCCCGCACCACGAGCAGATCCTCGAACCGGGCCCCGATCAACTGCACCCCGACCGGCAGCCCGGCACGGGTGAGACCGCACGGCACGGACAGCGACGGCTGCTGGGTCATGTTGAACGGGTAGGTGTACGGCGTCCACGACGTCCAGTCCGGGCTGTGCCAGTCCGGCGGCACGTCCGAGCCCGCGGCGAATGCCGGGATCGGCGTGGTGGGCGTGATGAGCAGGTCATAGGTCTGATGGAAGTCGGCCAGCCGGGCGCCGAGTGCCATGCGTATGGCCACCGCGTCGAGGTAATCGGCGGCGGTGAAATCGTGGTACCGGCCGAGCGCCTCGCGCATCGAGGGGTCCACCTTCTCGATCGCCCCCGGCCCGTGCGGCGCCAACACGGCCGCGAGCCCGGAGAACCAGAGAACATGGAACGCGTCCACAGGATCGGAGATACCGGGATCCACCGCATCGACGCGCGCGCCGAGTTCTTCGAGTACGCCCACGGCCCGGGTGACGGAGGCTTCGACGTCGTCGTCGTTCCTCCCGAATCCGAGCGTCGCACTGAAGGCCACACGCAGGCCCTCCAGGGGCCGGTCTCCACTGGCGCCGTCGCGCGCGGCGGCGAGGTATCCGCCGGGGCCGGGCGTCGTGGCGCGGGCGGGCACGGCGGACCAGTCGCGCGGGTCGGGGCGCAGGAGGGCGTCCATGAACGCGGCCGTGTCGCCGACCGTGCGGGTCATGGGGCCGGCGTGCGCGAGGGTGCCGAACGGGCTGGAGGGGAACATGGGGATGACGCCGTAGGTTGGCTTGAGCGCGACGATCCCGCAGAATGCGGCCGGGATGCGAACCGATCCGCCGCCGTCGGTGCCCAGCGCGAGCTGCCCGAGCCCCGCCGCGACCGCCGCCGACGCGCCGCCGCTCGAACCGCCGGGGGTCAGCGCCGGGTCGTACGGGTTGCGGGTGATGCCGGTGAGGGTGTTGTCGGTGACGCCCTTCCACGCGAACTCGGGCGTGGTGGTCTTGCCGATCACCACGCAGCCGGCCTCGGCGGTGGCGGCGGTGACGGGGGCGTCGTCGGGCCAGGAGGCGGGGTCGGCGGCGTCGGGCTTGTCGGCGAGCAGGTGGGAGCCGCGCAGCGTCGGGACTCCACGGGTGTAGAAGATGTCCTTGATGGTGGTGGGGACGCCGTCGATCGGGCCGATCGGGGTGCCGTCGCGGTAGCGCCGCTCGGCCTCGCGGGCCAGGCGCAACGTCACCTCCGGGTCGGTGTGGCAGATCGAGTTCAGGTGGCCGTCGACGCGCTCGATCGCGGCGAGCGCATCCCTGGCCGCGTCGACGGGCGAGAGCTCGCCGCTGCGATACTTCTCGGCGAGCTGGAGTGCGGTGAGGGACGCGGTCATCAGGCCACCTTTCGTCGGATTGTCGACAATCGTACAGTTGCGGCGCGCCCCGTCAAGAGCGCAGCGCCGGGCCGCTTCCGCCGGAGCTTCTACGCTGGTGGCATGAGCGCCGACGACACCGCCTCCCCCACGCCGCCACCGCCCACGCCCGACGCCCCGCCTGCCACCGCGCCCGCCGCCACGCCCGACCTCACCCCCGAACTCGCGGAGGCCCTGCGCCGCGCCGCCGCCACGCCGAACCTGGTCGTGGCCTGCGATTACGACGGAACGCTCGCCCCCTTCACCGACGATCCCACCCGCGCGCATCCCGCCCCCGGCGCCATCGCGACCCTCGCGCGCCTGGCGGAACTGCCGCGCACGACGGTCGCCCTGCTGTCGGGCCGCAACCGCGCCGCGCTGGCCGAGGTGAGCGGCGCGACCGCCCCGGTGGTCCTGGTCGGCAGCCACGGGTCCGAGTGGGAGGGTGGATTTGACCCTTGCCGGCTACTCGATCGCCTTCGGCGACGACCTCGGCGGGCTCATGGGCCGCCCGCTGCAGCATCTGGGCCTGGCCGGCACCGACGAGGAGTCGCTGCTGGCCCGCCTGCACACCGAACTCGGGGAGATCGCCCAGAGCACTGCCGGGGCGCACGTGGAATCCAAGCCGACCGCGGCCGTGTTGCACGTCCGGCCCGTCGAGGACCTGGCCGCCCGCGAGCGCGCCACGGCTCAGGCGATGGCCGGGCCCGCCACGCTCGATGGAGTCTTTGTCACGCAGGGTAAGAATGTCGTGGAGATCGCGGTCCGCGAGGCCAGCAAGGGCGCGGCGATCGAGCGGCTGGTCGAGCAGGCCGGCGCCGAGGTGGCGATCTTCATCGGCGACGACGTCACCGACGAGCGCGGATTCGCCCGCCTCCGCCCGCAGGACGTGGGGATCAAGGTCGGCGAGGGCGAGACCGCTGCCGGACGGCCGTCGTGCGACTCCTGGGCACGTTGGCCGACCTGCGCGGCTGAGCAGGCCGCTCGCACCCGCGCGGGCAGTTGCCCCGGCCCGATGCCCCTGCGCCGCCCGGCCGCCAGGTCGGATGCCCTGCGCCGCCCGGCCCGCAGGACGCCTGCCCGAATGCGGTACGCCTGCACGATTGAGCGGGTCTTTCGTCATCGGAAATGTGAACTGGCCGCGCGCGATTACGCCGGTGGGCACCCCTGAATTCCGCGGCGGAGCCCGCACGGCCGTACACTTACCGACAACGGTTCCCATTACCGGCCCGCCCCACCTCAGGAGCACCGGCCCACCTCAGGAGCAGTAGACGTGACGATCTCGGACCTCTGGCAGCGGCTCGCCCGGCCCGCGTCGACGCGGCGCCACCCAAGCCCTGACCGCATTCGCTGCCGCCCTTCTCGGCGCGGGCGCGCTGACCGCGTGCGGCAGCTCGGGCGGTTCGGCCGGTGCGGGTGGGGACGGCCCGAGTGTGGTGGCGTCGACGAACGTGTACGCCGACATCGTCGAGCAGGTCGCCGGCGGCAACGCGACCGTCGAGGCCGTCATCTCCGACCCCGCGGCCGACCCGCACTCGTACGAGGCCAGTCCGGCCGACGCCGCCAAGGTCTCGAACGCCGACCTGGTGGTCTACAACGGCGGCGGCTACGACTCCTTTGTCGACCTCGCACTCGAGAACGCGGGCGAGGTGCCGGTCGTGCGGGCCGTCGACGAGTACTCGGCCGTCACCGGCGAGGCCGCGCCGGAGCACTCCCACGATCACGGGGACGACGCCGGTGGGAGCCACGACGGTCACGACCACGGCGACGATGACGGTCACGAGGACGAGTCCAACGACGAAGGCCAGGGCGGGCATGCCGGGCACGACCATTCGCACGACGCCGCCAGCAACGAGCACGTCTGGTTCAGCCTGCCCACCACCACGGCAGTGGCCGAGCAGGTCGCCTCCCAGCTCGCCGAGATCGACCCCGAGCACGCCGACGACTACCGCGCCAATGCCCGAAGCTTCGGCGACGCACTTACCCCCGTGCAGGCCCAACTCGACGAGATCCACGACCGCGGACACTTCCCCTACGCGCAGACCGAGCGCATCGGCGCGCACCTCCTCGACTACGCCCACATGGTCGACCGCACCCCACGCGGCTTCCTGACTTCCGTCGAGGACGACACCGACCCGTCCGCCGCCGACCTCGCCTCACTGATCGACCTGCTGGACCGGCAGGAAGTCGCCGTCCTCGCCTACAACCCGCAAACCGAGACAGCGGTCACCGCCCGGGTGCGTGAAGCCGCGGTGAATGGTGGTGTCGTCGTCGTCGAGATTTCCGAGACCCTCCCCGAGGGAACGGACTACGTGACCTGGATGAGCGGAATCGTCAACGAGCTGGCCGATGCACTCGCCGGCGCCGCCCCGGTGGACGACGATGAGCACTGATCACGCGCGTGGCATCCCCGGGCCCGGCCCCGTCGTCTCGCTCGAGGGCGTGACCATCTCGCGCGGCGGCCGCACCCTCATCCGCGACCTCGACCTGCAGATCCAGCCCGGCGAGTTCGTGGCCGTCCTCGGACCCAACGGCGCCGGCAAATCCACCCTCCTCAAGGTCCTGCTCGGCGAACACAAGCCCGACTCCGGGACCGTGCTCGTCGACGGCCGCGCGCCCGGCGACCGCGGCACCCACCTCGGCTACGTGCCGCAGCAGCGCGCCTTCGACCCCGGCATCACCCTGCGTGGGCGCGACCTGGTCAGCCTCGGCATCGACGGCACCCGCTGGGGCCCCGGCTGGCCCGGCCGACGCGGCGAAAAACGACGGATCGTCGAGGATTCGCTGGCCCGGCTCGAGGCCGGCAAGCTCGCCGACAAGCCGCTCGGCCGCATGTCCGGCGGCGAGCAGCAGCGCGTGCGCGTGGCCCAGGCGATCGCGTGCGACCCCTGCGTCATGCTGTGCGACGAGCCGCTGCTAAGCCTCGACCTCACCGGCCAACGCACCGTCGCGTCCGTGCTCGACCGACGGCGGCGCGAGGACGACACCGCGATCGTCTTTGTCACCCACGAGATCAACCCCGTGCTGCCGATGGTCGACCGTGTCCTCTACATCGTCGACGGCCGCTACCGCATCGGCACGCCCGACGAGGTGTTCACGACCGAGGTCATGTCCGATCTGTACTCCTCGCCGGTCGAGGTGCTGCGGGTGCGTGGGCAGATCGTCGTGGTTGGGGACACGCAGCACCTGGTTGCCGAGCCCTACCCGGTGGGACACCACCATCACGACGACGACAACGACCATTCACACGGAGCGCAGTGATGGACCGCCTTCTCGAGATCCTCGCCTCCCTCACCGACACCGAGACGACCGCGTATCTCCTGCAGCAGGACTTCGTTCTGCTCGGGCTCGCCGCGATCGCGCTGCTCGGCCTGCTCGCCGGCGCGATCGGGCCGTTCATCGTGATGCGGCAGATGTCGTTCTCCGTGCACGGCGCGTCCGAGTTGGCGTTGACCGGCGCCGCCGCTGCGCTGCTGTTCGGGCTCAACCTGGGACTCGGCGCGATCGTGGGCTCGGTGATCGCCGCCCTCATGTTCGGACTCATGGGCTCGCGGGTCTCCCAGCGCGACTCCTCCATAGGCGTGGTGCTGGCGTTCGGACTGGGCCTGGCCGTATTGTTCATCCACCTCTACCCCGGCCGGTCGGGCACAGCGTTCTCACTGCTCACCGGGCAGATCGTGGGCGTGTCCGAGAGTGGGCTGCTGCAGATGGCGATCGTCGCGGCGATCATCTGCGCCGCCCTGATCGCGCTGTACCGGCCGCTGGTGTTCTCCTCCGCCGACCCCGAGGTTGCCGAGGCGCGCGGTGTCCCGGTGCGGGCGATCAACATGATCTTCGCCGTGCTCGTGGGCCTCGCGGCGGCGCAGGCCGTGCAGGTCGTCGGCGCACTGCTTGTGCTGTCCCTGCTCATCACCCCGGCTGCCGCTGCGGCGGCGGTCACCTCGAGTCCGGCGAAGGCGATCGGGCTGAC
>DGYFI06202__coassemble_1236_pt1 | contig 11915 bp, 7 predicted proteins | sample DGYFI06202__metabat2_low_PE_018 | metagenome-assembled genome bin DGYFI06202
GGCCCGGTCCAAGGGTCGGCTCGCGCTGGCCGCCGTGTTCGCCGGAACCCTTGTGCTCACCGGCTGCACCATCGGCGACGGCGGTTCGGGCAACGGCGAGCAGGCGGCCGAGGCTCCGGCCGAGCCGGCCGCCGAGATCGACGTGTCGGTCGCTGACGGCTCCCTCGACGCCAATCCGGCCGAACCGATCGTTCTCACCGCCGAGAACGGGAAGCTCGACACCGTCGTGATGAAGAACCCGGAGGGCGTCGAGGTTCAGGGTGAGTTCAACCCCGAGTCCACCGAGTGGCGGACCACCGAGGAGCTCGGCTACGGCAAGCAGTACACGCTCGAGTCCACCGCCACGGACGAGGCGGGCCTGGTGACCCGCAGCAATTCCACCTTCAGCACCCTGACGCCCGAGATCATGACCGCCGCCTACCTCACGGTGGGCGAGGGCGAGGTCGTGGGCATCGGGCAGCCGGTGGCGATCATGTTCGACGAGCCGATCGCGGACCGCCATGCGGCCCAGGAGAACATCCACATCACCACCACCCCCGAGGTGGAGGGCGCGTTCTATTGGGTCTCCAACCAGGAGGTGCGCTGGCGCCCGCAGGAGTACTGGGAGCCCGGCACCGAGGTCGACGTGCACGTGGACATCTATGGCGAGGACATGGGTGGGGGCATGTACGGCCAGGAGGACAACCAGGCCACCTTCACGATCGGCGACGCCGTGATCTCGCGGGTCGACGACTCGACCAAGCAGATCGTGATCGAGCGCAACGGCGAGGTCATCAAGACCATGCCCACCTCGATGGGTAAGGCCGCGACCCCGACCCCCAACGGCACCTACGTCATCGGCGAGAAGCACGCGTCGATGATCATGGACTCCTCTACCTACGGCGTGGCCGTGGACTCGGCGGACGGCTACCGCACCCCGGTCCAGTACGCCACGCGCATGTCCTACAGCGGCATCTTCATCCACGCCGCGCCGTGGTCGGTGTGGGCGCAGGGCAGCCAGAACACGAGCCACGGCTGCCTCAACGTCACCACCGCCGACGCCAAGTGGTTCTACGACAATGCCAAGCGAGGCGACATCTTCGAGGTCTCCGGCACTGTCGGCGGTACCCTGCCCGGCTGGGACGGTCTCGGCGACTGGAACGTCCCGTGGGAGACCTGGAAGGCCGGCAACGCCGACCAGGGTGCTGCCTGACCGATGGATTCCACCCGGCTCGGGATGTGGATCGCCATTGGCGTCGCACTAGGGGTGTCCCTCGGTGCTGCGTTCGGCAACGTCGGCCTGGGCGTGGCGTTCGGTCCCATGATCGGCATCCTGATCTGGGTGATCGAGTCCGCCTGGCGGAAACGCTCCGGCGGGGCGGACCGCCGCGCCGGCCTCGGGGATGACCCCGTCGATCCCACCGAAGGTTCCTTCGACTGACCTCAGCGGACATCGGCGCGGTCCCGGCTGGCCTGCGGCTCGACAGCGCCGGGCCCGGTTGCCCCTGGCCCGGCTAGCTCTCCGTCCGGTCGGCCCCGGCCCGGCTGGCTCCGGCCCGTTCGGCCGCTCGCCGGTCAGCCCGGCGGAAGAGCACTCGCCCGGGTGCCGCGGTGACGCCATGGGTGACGGTGCTGGCCGCCACGATCAGCGTGCCCAGCCCCAACAGCACGGGGTCCGGGCCCGCCCTGGACGCCTCCTCGGTCAGATAGAACACCGCCGCGACGCCGACGGGGCCGAACCAGCCGAGAAATGCGGCGTTGTGCGCACGCAGCCCCAACGGCCGCATGAGCGCGAAGATCACGGGTGGGCGCCGGAGCACCAGAACGGCGACGGTCAGCCCGACCGCAGTCCACCCGAGCTGACCCCACTGCTCCCAGGGCAGCATCGCGCCGAAGGCGATGAAGAACGGCAGGACGGCGAACTGGTTGACCGCCTCGTCGATCTCCACCTCGACCCGCCGCTCCTCACCGGCGCTGGTGCGGTTGAAGGCGAGACCGGCGACAAACGCCGCGAACACGCCGTTGACGCTGATCAAGCCCGAGACGCCGAGCACCAGGAGTGTCAACAGCAGGGTGAACATGAGCACGGGGCCGTTCTCGACGCTGTGGTGGCGTTCGGAGAAATGCAGCGCCTTGGCGGCGGACACCCCGGCGACGACGCCCACCACGAGGGCGCCGATGATCTGCCACCCGATCTCCGAGGCGGCCGATCCCGCGGTCAGCGGGGTCGCCACCACCAGCGCGACGAGGACCAGCGGCAGGGCCAGTCCGTCGTTGGCGCCCGACTCCAGGGACAGCAATTGCCGGTCCTGCTCAGGGAGGTCCTTCTCGGCGTCGTCGCCGGTGACGGCACTGGAGGCCAGGACCGGGTCGGTGGGACAGATCGCCGTCCCCAGCAGCAGGGCCGCCGCGAGCGGGAGTCCGACGGTCCACATGGCCAGGCCGGTGGAGATCAGTGCCATTGCGGGTAAGGCCACGACGAGCAGCAGGGTCAGCTTCTTCCAGTGCTGCCGGATCGCGGAGAAGGGGTAGCGCAGTGCCACGCCCATGACGGAGATGCCCAGCAGGATCTCCGCGCCGGTGTGGAGGGTGGACTGGTCGCGGACGATGTCGGGCAGGTCCAGCACGCCAGTGACTGCCGGCCCCAGAATCACACCCGCGACGAGCGCGATCAGGGGTTCGGATACGGGCCAGCGGTGAATGCGCGCCGACAGGGCGACGATCACCACCCCGAGCGCACCGACGGCGGCGAGCAACAGGTCAAGTGTGGACAACGGCCCTCCTGGCTGGGTCGGATCACCCGCACCATAGGCACGGCCAGGTCGTTGTGCATCCGGCTCCCGCACGTCGGGGGCGCGGGCCTGCAAGAGTGATCGCATGACCGTCGAGCGCGAGATCACCGCCATCACCGACCTTGCCCACGGCCGCCGCCTCAACCCGGCAGCCGTGGGCTGGTCCCGTTCACCGGTGTTCCGGACCGCGATCTCGGGTTGGGGCCGTACCAAGCGGTGGGAGTACTGGGGGGTCGTCACCGAGCACTTCGTGGTGGGACTGACCGTCGCCGGGCTCGATTACCTCGCCAACTGCGCCGTGTATGTGCTGGACCGCGCCACGGGCGTGGAGACGGTGCGTAGCGGCATCACGCCGTTCGGCGCGCCGGGCTTCAGCGATGTGCCGGGCGACGGAACGATCCACGCCGCAGCGGGACCCGGGTCGTCGCGGGTGGAAATAAAGATTGACGACGACGACAACGCCGCCGACCGCATCACCTCGATCAGTGTGCGGGCGACGGGACTTCAGGTGGATCTGGCGGTTCGTCGGCAGGATCACGACAGTCTCGGGGTGGTCGTGCCCTGGGGCGAGAAGCGGTTCCAGTACACGCTCAAGGACCTGGCCAATCCGGTCACGGGCACGGTGACCCTCGACGGGGCGGTTCGCGACCTGGGGCCGGGCTGGGCCGTGCTGGACCGGGGACGCGGCCGGTGGCGGTACTCGAACGTCTGGAACTGGGGCGCGGGCAGCGGCGTGGTGGACGGCTCCACGCGCGCGATCCAGGTGGGCGGCAAGTGGACCGACGGCACCGCGTGCACGGAGAACGGGATCCTCGTGGACGGCCGGATGCACAAGATCGGCGAGGACCTCCGCTGGAGCTACGACGTGCTCGACCGGGCCGGGCCATGGCGAGTCCAGGGGGAGCGGTTGGACGCCACCCTCACGCCGTTCCACCAGCGGCGCGACCTCACCGAGCTCGGAGTGCTGGCGGTCAAGACCTGGCAGGCCTTCGGCGTCTGGAGCGGTAGCGGGGTCCTGGACGATGGCACATCTGTCTCGTTGGACGGGCTGGTCGGCTGGGCGGAGGAGTCCCGCAACCGCTGGTAGGGCAGTCGCCGACGGCAGCTGGGATCGGCTCCTGAGAGCCGGTTTAACCGGCGGTTTCAATTCGCCCCCACGCGATCGTGTCGGTGAAAGTCGCGGGGTTGCTTGCGGAATCCCGATATTGCGACATGGTGCAGGGCAACATCGAATCCGGGGTGGGGTCGCCTCGTTAATGGGTGTTCGTCAGAGCGACCGAGTACGCTAAGCAGGAATTAATCCTATGGGTGAGATCACGTCTGTCCTGGGATTGTGTTGCGGCCCCGGTGACAGGTGAGTCACCTGGGCCGTCCGTTCGCGCTGTGCTCAGCGTGGATCGAGCTTGAGTGACAGTGAAGGGGAGGTACATGCGCAACGCCTTCAAGGTGCTTCGTCGCGACCTCACGCGCATCCGTCGGGCGCCGAAGTCGTGGGCGATCATCATCGGCCTACTCGTGTTGCCCTCCCTGTATGCCTGGGTCAACATCATCGCGTTCTGGGACCCGTACGGTAACGCCGATCACATCAAGGTGGCTATCGTCGACCAGGACGAGGGCGCGAGCACGGAGCTCACCGGTGAGGTCAACGTCGGCGAGCAGGTGGTTGATCAGCTCAAGACCAACGACCAGCTCGGCTGGCAGTTCATGGATCATGATGCCGCGATGGACGCCGTCAGATCCGGTGAGAGCTACGCCGCGATCGTCATGCCGCCGGACTTCTCCAAAGACCTGTTGACGATCATGACCGGCGATTTCATCCAGCCGGAGTTGGAGTACTACACCAACGAGAAGGCGAACGCGATCGCCCCCAAGATCACCGAGGTCGGAGCGTCGACCCTGGATACGCAGATCAACTCGAACTTCGCCGCGACCGTCGCCCAGACGATCGCGGAGCAGGCGGAGAAGGCGGGGGTCGACACGGGGGATTGGCTGATCGACTCCCGCAACGAGACGCTGTCGGCGTTGGATCAGGCTCTGGCGACGGTGCAGGCCACCCGCATGAGCCTGACCGAACTGGGGGACGCGCTCGGGCCCGGGAAGGACGCCATCGGCGATGCCAAGAGCGCCCTGCAGCGCGTGGATTCCGCGATGGACGATGTCTCCGCTGCCGCGACCGATGCGCAAGCACTGGTCAACGAGGTTCAGCGGGACCTGGTCGGTTTCTCGGAGAACCTGTCGGATGCCTATGTCTCCGGCGCATCTAACCTCACCAGCGCGACCTCGCGCCTGAACGAGAGCGTCGGGCAGGTCTCCGCCGGCGCTGACGCAGCCCGCACCGCCCTGTCGTCCGCGCAGCGTGACGTGCAGGCGGTCATCGCCGCCAACGAGGCACTGCTGGCCACCTTGCGCCCGGTCGCGGCCGCGATTCCCGCCGGGGTTCCGGCAAAGGCCCAGGCCGAGCAGGTGATCAGCGACCTGGAGGCGCAGACCGCCCGCGACCGCGAACTTCTCGCAGCACTCGACGCCGCGCACGCCGGGGTGTCCAACATCTCGGGGCAGACGGCCGCGGCCTCCGAGGCGGTGCGCGCCGTCGAGAGGTCGTCGGCGGGACTGCACGCCCTGCTGGCCGATGCGTTCCCGGGCCTCAACCAGTCCATGGCGTCGCTGTCCGCGAGCGTGGGCGCCCTGACCACCGCACTGGATTCACAGCAGACGCTCGTCGGCGAAGCCGTGGACCTGCTCACCGGGCTCGAGTCGCTTCTCGACGAGACCGGCACGGCCGTGTCCTCGCTCGACGGCAATCTCGGGGACATCCAATCGGACCTGAACACCCTGCAGACGGACCTGGACGCGATCAGTGCGGCGGACATCTGGAACCAGGTGAGCCTGCTGACCGACCTGGATCCCGAGTCGATCGCCGCGTTCATGGGTGGGCCGGTCACGGTGCACGAGAACGACCTCTTCCCGGTTCCGGCATACGGGTCGTCGATGGCGCCGCTGTTCACCAACCTGTCCCTGTGGATCGCCGGCTTCGTGCTGATGGTGCTGTTCAAGCTGGAGGTCGACACCGAGGACGTCGAGGGACTGACCGTCAGGCAGGCCTACTTCGGTCGTTGGTTGCTGTTCGCGGTGATGAACATCATCCAGGCACTGCTGGTGAGCATCGGCAACGTCCTGATCGGTGTGCAGACGGCGAACGCGGTCGTGTTCGTGGTGACATGCGTCTTCATCGGACTCGTCTATATGTCGATCATCTATGCCCTGTCGGTGTCATTCGGCTATATCGGTAAGGGCATCGCGGTGTTGCTGGTGATCATGCAGATCCCGGGTGCCTCCGGCATCTATCCGATCGAGATGATGCCGGAGTTCTTCCGGGCGCTGTTCCCGTTCTTCCCGTTCACCTACGGGATCGATGCACTCCGCGAGACCATCGGCGGCTTCTACCACCTGTACTACTTCAAGTACCTGGCCGTTCTCCTCCTCTTCGCCGCGCTGGCCTTCTTCCTGGGGCTCTTCCTGCGGCAACGCCTGGGGAACTTCTCGCGACTGTTCAACACCAAGTTGGCCAGCACCGGGCTGTTCCTCAGCGAGGACGTGCAAACCCTGGGGTCGCGTCGTCGCCTGACGCAGCTCGTGCAGGCCCTGACGAACAAGGAGAAGCTCCGCGAGGTCAACGCCAAGCGCCGGCACTGGCTCGATGCCAACCACAAGACCGTGCAGCGCGGTGCGGTGCTCATCGGGCTCATCGGAACCGCGGTGCTGTGCGCCATCGGTTTGGTGTTCCCGGACGCCAAGGCCACCGTGCTCGGCATCTGGGGTCTCCTGGTCCTGCTCGTGATGGGTGCGATCGTCGCGATCGAGTACATCAACCAGAGCGTCATGTTCGGTACCGAAGTTCTCGATCTCCCCGAGGACGAGGTGAGGCGGGTGCTGGCGGCGGAAGAAGCAGCCATCCGACCCGATGCACGACTTGACCAGCTCGAGAAGCGGGGGCAGCACGCGTGAACAACGTCTTCACCCTGATTCGTCAGGACTTCAAGCAGGCCATCAGCAATCCGATCTCGGTGATCATGCTGGTCGGAGTCGTACTGATCCCGTCGTTCTTCGCGTGGTTCAACGTTCTCTCGAGCTGGAAGCCGTTCGACAATGTCGACAACCTCAAGGTCGCGGTCGCCAGCTCCGACGAGGGGTACGAGAGCCCGCTGTTCCCCATGCGGATCAATGTCGGCGACACGGTGGTGTCACAGTTGCGGGCCAACAGTGACATCGACTGGCAGTTCGTCTCCGAAGAGGAAGCCGTGGACGGCACCAAGTCGGAGGAGTACTACGCGGCGATCGTGCTGCCCGCCGATTTCAGCCAGAAGATGCTGACCTTCATCTCCCCGGGTGCGACGCCGGTGGAGATCGACCTCTACGTCAACGAGAAGAAGAACGCTCTCTCATCGCTGATCACCGGTGAAGCCGCCACAGATGTGTCGACTCAGATCAACACGAGCTTCACGCAGACACTCGACGAGGTCGGACTGGCCCTGGTGTCGTCCCTGTCCACGTACCTCGAGGACTCCGACGCACAGGCGACCCTGGATCGCATGGAGTCCGAAGTCGGCAACATCTCGGCGCAACTGAGCTCCGGGGCGACTACCGCCGAGTCCTTCGCCGTGGTGCTCTCGTCTGCCGACTCCCTCCTGGCCAGCGCGGACTCGCTCGCCTCGTCCACCTCGGAGGCGGTCCGAGACACGTCCGGGGCGATCGGCGAGGGCGCCGAGGCCGTGAACTCCGCGCAGGGCGTCCTCGGGTCGGCGGCGAATCAGCTGTCCAATGCCTTCGCCATGAGTGCCCAGAGCTTTGAGACCCTCCGCGCGGAGGTCAATCGGATCCTCGGTCCCGGAGCGACGGGCCAGCAGACCGGAAACGGTCTTTCGCAGGCCTCCGACGGGGTGTCCCAGCAGATCACCGCCTACTCCGGCATGCGTGATCAGTTGCGGAGCCAGGCATCGACCCCCGGCCTCGACCCGGTGACGCGGGATGCGATGAACCTGCTCGCAGACCGGCTCGACACTGTCGTTGATCGCCAGCAGGCGCTCAAGCAGCGTCTCGACGCGGCTGCCTCGCCCGCGTCGCAGGGCGGGCTCGATCGAGGCGCCGCCCGCCAGGGGATCCTGCAGGACGTGGACGCCGCACAGGCCGCCATCAACGGGGCCCGTGACCAGTACACGAACAGCCTGCGCCCGAAGCTGGAGCAGCTGGGGACCGACCTGCGCGCGGTGGGAACAGAATTCGCCGGGATCGGACAGGACCTGCAGGCGGCCGAGCAGTCGTTGGCCGCGGGCGGGGGAGCGCTGTCCCAGGGGCTGTCGGACGGGGAGACCGCACTGCGGTTGCTCGCGAGCGACCTGCGCGACTCCTCGGATACCTTCAGTGAGCTCGAGGACGCCCTGCAGCGGGCCGCCGAGACCGGCGACATGAGCGAGATCACCGAGATCATCGGCTCGGATCCGTCGAAGTTCGCCGCCGAGCTCGCCTCACCGGTGGCGCTCAATACGATCCCGGTGTTCAAGGTCGACAACTTCGGCTCCCAGATGGCGCCGCTGTACACGGTCCTCGGACTCTGGGTGGGCGCGCTGCTTCTGTCCGTGCTCATCCGCACGGAGATCGACCGGGATTCCCTGCCGCCGTCGGCGCGTTCCCTCAAGCCGTGGCAGGAGTACTTCGGTCGCTACCCGATCTTCGGTGGACTGGCCCTGATGCAGAGCACGATCCTCTTCGTGGGTCTCATCGGATTCGTCGGTGTCCGTCCCGCACACCCGTTCCTGCTGATCCTTGCCGGCTGGGTGATGTCGTTCGTCTTCTCACTGATCACGTACACACTCGTATTGACCCTGGGCGAGGCGGGTAAGGCGGTCGGCGTGCTCCTGCTCGTCGTCCAGATCTCGGCGGGTGGGGGAGCGTATCCGCTGTCGGTGCTGCCGCAGTGGTTCCAGAACATCAGTCCGTTCGTCCCCGTGTCCCACGCGACCACAGCGGTGCGTGCGGCTATCGGCGGAATCTACGACGCCGACTACTGGAAGGCACTGGGCTGGCTGCTGCTGTTCACAGTGCCGTTCCTGTTCCTCGGACTGGTTCTCCGCCTGGGTGTCCGGAAGTTCAACGACGATCTCAACTCGTCGCTGGAGGGCACCAAGCTCATGAGCGTGTGACCGCTGGGTAGAACGGTGGCCTGACAGGTGGGCGCTGGTAAAGACACATGTGCGGTGTCGGATTCGCAAGAGTCCGACACCGCACGTTTCTTACCGGCATGTTCAACGAAGCCCCGCGAACCCAGGTCGCGAGGTCGGGCACGAAAAGGGGCGAGGCCCACATCCGATCGGAGTCGATGCTCTGACCGAGGATGTGGGCCTCGCCCTCTCGGGGTGGCTGACGGGACTCGAACCCGCGACAACCAGAATCACAATCTGGTGCTCTACCAGCTGAACTACAGCCACCATTGCCGCCCTCGCGGACAGCGCCCACGACTTTACCTCCTCGCGCCCCGGGCGAGAAATCGGGCCGCCGGGATCAGTCCAGCGGGGGCAGGTCGGCGGCAGCCTGGGTGACCTCGTCGGTGGTGGGGCCGGGCTGAGCCACGAATGCGGTGGCGCGGTAGTACTGCAGCTCGCGGATCGACTCCTTGATGTCCGCCAGGGCGCGGTGCGACATGCCCTTCTCGGGCTGACCGAAGTAGATGCGCGGGTACCACCGCTTGCACAGTTCCTTGATGGAGCTGACGTCGATCATCCGGTAGTGCAGGTACGAGTTAAGGTCCGGCATATCGCGGGCGATGAACGCACGATCGGTGGCGATCGAGTTGCCGGCCAGGGGCGCGGACCCACCCACGGGCACCCACTCGCGGATGTACTCCAGCACCGCCTTCTCGGCCTCGGCCAGCGTCACGGTGGAGGTGCGGATCTCCTCGGTCAGACCGGATGAGGCATGCATGTCCCGGACGACGGGCAGCATGGCGTCGAGCTTGGCATCGGGGGCATGAATGACGATGTCCACGCCCTCGCCGAGGATGTTCAATTCGGAGTCGGTCACCAGCGCCGCGATCTCGACCAGCGCATCGGAGTTCGTCTCCAGTCCGGTCATCTCGCAGTCGATCCAGACGATCCGATCGTTCTTGGACTCCTGGTGGGGAGTCGGTGTGGACGTGGAAGACGGTGAGGACGCGGGGGCGGCGGGGGTCGGCTCTGGCATTATTCGACTATATCGCCGACCACCGACACCACGCCCTACTGCCGAAACCCGCTCGACACCGACACTCTCACCGCAGACAACAAAGGAGCGCAGCGCATGACCCAGACCGACGCACAGCAGAAGATCGCCGCCGGCTACGCGACCGACTCGCCCGCGATCACTCTCGGCTCGGTGATGGTCGACGGCACGGCCGACCCCACGGCCCGGGTGGCGCTGCCCCTGTCGATGGTGAACCGCCACGGCCTGATCGCCGGCGCGACAGGAACAGGGAAGACCAAGACGATCCAGCTGCTGGTGGAACAACTGTCGGGAAATGGTGTCCCCGTCGTCGTCGCCGATATCAAGGGTGATGTGTCCGGCCTCGCCGCGCCAGGTCAGGTCAACCCCAAGGTCACCGACCGCGCCGCGCGCACGGGTGTCGAGTGGGAGGCCCAGGCCTTCCCCGTGGAGTTCGTCTCGCTGGGCACCGGCGGGATCGGCGTGCCGGTCCGTGCGACGATCACCGACTTCGGGCCCATCCTGCTGTCCAAGGTGCTCGGCCTCAACGCGACCCAGGAGTCGACGCTCGGCCTGATCTTCTACTGGGCCGACCAGCAGGGGCTGGAGCTGTTCGACCTCAAGGACCTGCGCGCGGTGATTTCGCACCTGACCAGCGACGAGGGCAAGGACGACCTCGAGGGCATCGGCGGCGTCTCCAAGGCCACGGCGGGCGTGATCCTGCGCGCGCTGGTGACCCTCGAATCGCAGGGCGGCGACACGTTCTTCGGCGACCCCGCCCTCGACCCGGCCGACCTCATGCGCACCCGCGACGGCCGCGGCGTGGTGACCGCCATCGAGCTCGGCGACCAGGCCTCCCGTCCGGCGCTGTTCTCGACGTTCCTCATGTGGATCCTCGCCGAGTTGTTCCAGGAGCTGCCCGAGAAGGGCGACGTGGACAAGCCCGAGCTGGTGTTCGTCTTTGACGAGGCGCACCTGCTGTTCAACGGCGCGTCCAAGGCGTTCGGAGAGCAGGTCGTGCAGACCGTCAAACTCATCCGCTCCAAGGGCGTGGGCGTGTACTTCTGCTCGCAGCAGCCCACCGATATCCCGTCGGAGGTGCTCTCGCAGCTCGGCGCGCGCGTCCAGCACGCCCTGCGCGCGTTCACACCGGAGGATCAGGCGGCGCTGTCCAAGACCGTCAAGACGTACCCGAAGTCGGACGTGTACGACATCGCCTCGGCGCTGACCTCGCTGGGCACGGGTGAGGCGCTGGTGACGGTGCTGTCCGAGCGCGGGGCGCCGACTCCGGTGGCGTGGACGCTCATGGCGCCGCCGCGCTCGCTCATGAACACCATTGGTGAGGAGGCCGTGACCGAGCAGGCGCGCGCCTCGGAGCTGTTCGCCAAGTACGGCGAGACCGTGGATCCGGTGTCCGCGTACGAGAAGCTGGAGCAGAAGGCCACCGCTGCGGAGCAGGGGCAGATGGATGCCGAGGAGGCGGCGCGGCAGGCGGACCAGGCGCGAGAGGAGTCGCGGGAGCAGGCGCGTGGTGGCGCTAGTAGCGCGGCCGGCGGCGCCGGCGGTGGTGACGGTCGGGGTGGCGACGACGACGAGGGGTTCATCGCCAAGTCCCTGAGCAATCCCGCGGTTCGCAGCTTCATGCGTTCTGCCGCGTCGGCGGCGGGCCGGGAGATCACGCGCAGCCTCTTCGGGACCCGGCGGCGCCGGCGCTGAGGCGGGTCGAGGCGGGCTGAGGCGGCCTGAGGCGGAGGTTGCGGCGGGCGGCTGATTCTGCGCGGCTATTCCGCGCTCATCGGCCGCCCGTGCGTGCTGCAAGCCTGTCTTGAGTCAGTTCGCCCGCCCGAAGACGAAACGCCTGCACGATTGCGCAGGTCTTTCGCCTTCGGAAATGTCAGCTGTTATTCGGCAGGT
>DGYFI06202__coassemble_1241_pt1 | contig 11890 bp, 11 predicted proteins | sample DGYFI06202__metabat2_low_PE_018 | metagenome-assembled genome bin DGYFI06202
AGACCCTGCCGGCCGAGCCCGCCAAGACCGCTCACTTCTGCTCGATGTGCGGGCCGAAGTTCTGCTCGATGCGCATCTCGCAGGACATCCGCGACTACGCCGCCGAACACGGACTGGAGACCGTCCAGGCGATCGAGGCGGGGATGGCCGAGAAGTCGGCCGAGTTCGCGGACGCCGGCGGGCGCGTCTACCTGCCGATCAGCACGAACTGACCGAAGCCAGCAAAAGCCCAGCCCGAGCCCAGCCCGACTCCGACTCCGACACCGACTCCATCCGACTCGGCACCTACTCGGCGCCGAACCTGCGCGGTTGCACGACACCGCTCTGCAGTCGCAAGACATCTGGTTCGAATCACGGCGAAGTTTTCGCACCTGGTGTCTTGCCACTGACCTGTGATGTCGTGCAACTCGTGTGGGGCCAGGGCCTGGGCGGGGGCCGGGGCCAGGGCCGGGGGCCTGGCGGGGGCCTGGGCCGGGGCGGGGTCAGCCGGGAGCTACGGCGTCGCGCGGGCCGGGGTGCACTCGCGAGAGGCCTCGAAAACCTGCTGAAGGCGGGCCGTGGTGGCGGCGTCCTGGCGGCGCGGGATGCCGTCGCCCGAGATGAGCATCGCGTCCCAGTCCGCGTTCGTCACCAGCGGCCGGTCGGGACGCGGCTCGTCCGAGGCCGGCACGTCGACGGTCACGGTCAGCACGCCCGTGTGCCCGGCGGGCTCGCGGTTGAGGTAGTAGACGAAGTTGCCGAGGCCGAAGTGCACGTAGGCGTCGCCCACCCAGCCGGCGCCGTTGACGCGGTGCGCGTGGTCGCCGAGGATCACGTCCGCGCCGGCCGCCTCGAGATCGTGGGCGGAGGCGATCGCCTCGTCGCCGGGGCAGGTGTATCCCTCGAGGCCCCAGTGCATGTAGGCCACCACCACGTCGGCCTGCTCGCGAGCCTCGCGCACCGCCTGCAGGATGCGGTCCCGCGGCAACGCCGACGCGATCCCCGGCGTGCCGGGCCCGGCTGCGTAGTAGGACGTGGTCTCCTCGTACACCTGGGAGGCACTGACGAACGCGACCTTCACGCCCCGGACCTCGAGGATCTCGGGCGCGAATGCCTCGGACTCATCGCGGCCGATGCCGATCACCGGGATCGGGGAGGCATCGATCGCGTCGAAGGTGTCGGCGAGCCCCACCTCGCCGTAGTCGACAGCGTGATTGTTGGCCATCGTCACCAGGTCGACGCCCGCCCCGGCCACCGCATCCAGCGCGCCGGAATGCGCCCGCCACGTGAACGGCTTGCCGGGAACCGGAGAACCGCCCTGGGTCAGCGCCGTCTCCAGGTTGACCATCCCCAGGTCCGCGGCCCCGAGACTGGACTGCAGCTCGGACAGGGAATCGGGATCGTCGGCCAGGGAGGCGAGATGGTTCTCAAAATGCACATCCCCGGCAAAGGCCAGGGTTATCTGCTCCGCCGGGCGAACGGGCCCGTTGGGAGTGTCGGTGTCGGCGGTGTCTGCGGTGTTGTCGTCGTCGCCCCCGGAAAAGAAACCCACCGACGGTGACGCGCCCGGCGACGCCGCGCCACTACCCAACGCCACGCCGCCCAACAGCCCTGCGGACAGGCCCACGACCAGCCCCACGACCGTCCCGACCGCCATCCCGCGGCGGGCACCCGGCCCCCGCATCGCGCGGCGCCTGGCCTCGACGCGCTCGGCGCGTGCGGCGGCGTCCCGCGCCCGGGAGGCAGGGGTGGAGAAGGCGGCCAACTCGCGTCACTCATTTCACGTCGGGCGGCGCCACCTGGGGGCGCCGCGGTCTCACGGCGCCGATCGCCCGGCGCCGAGGTCTGTCAGACCCCCGACGCCGAGCCGGGGATCAGGCGTCCCGGCGCAGCGTGATGACCAGCCCCACGACCCACAGCGCCACACAGACGCCGAGGTACCAGAAGAACGCCGGCCACTCACCCCAGGTGACGAACCCGCGCGCCTGCTCGCCCTGCGTCCAGAAGTCGCCGTTGGCGAACGGCATCCACGCCGCGATGTCCTGACCGACCTTGGGGATCATCGAGATCATGCCCTCGACTGCCAGCACCCACACCAGGAACAACGAGATCGTACCGGCCGCATTGCGCATGATGTACGCCAGCCCGATCACCGCGAGCGTGCCGATGCCGGTGTAGACCGGGAATCGCCACAGCAGATTCAGGCCGTCACCCGAGAACGGTGTCCAGGCCTCGTTGCCGGACAACGCGCCGCCCACGAGAAGAGAGGCGACGACGGCGACGGCGACCACCACCATCGACAGGACCACGAACAGCCCGGTTTTAGCGGCTATCACCGGCCACCGCGAGGGCGTGACCAGGAACGACGATCGGATGGTGTGGTACCGGTATTCGCCGGTCACCGCCACGATCGCGGCGATCCACGCCAGCAGCACGGTGAAGGCGCTGACGCCGGCGAGGGCGAACAGCGCGTCACCACCCGGGCCCGGCTCGCCCGCCATCGGATCGCCGGACATGGACTGCTCGAGCTGGCCGAACAGGGCGGCCATGCCCACCGCCAGCGCGATGCCGATGCCGTACAGCCAGTAGGCGCTCTTGGTGGTGGTGACCTTGATCCACTCGGACTTGAGAAGGTTCATCGGGCGGACTCCTGACCGTGGTACTCGACGTCCTGATCGGTGAGGGCCATGAAGGCCTCCTCCAGCGACGCCCGCTTCTCCTGCAACTCGTGGATCGTGATGCCGATGCTGGCCGAGAAGTCACCGACCTGCTGAGCCGACAGGCCCTCGATCACGAACACCCCCTGCTGCGGATCGAAGATGGCGTTGATCGTCTCCTCGCGGGCCGCCGCCCCGAACTCATCAACGTGCGGGGTGCGCAGGATGACCGAGGAGTTGGCGGAGGAGAGGAACTGCTCGACCGAGGTCTGAGCGCGCAGCTGACCGCGGCCGATCACAACGAGGTCCTGGGCGGTCTGTGCCATCTCCGACAGCAGGTGGGACGACACCAGCACGGTGCGTCCCTCCGCGGCGCGGGCGTGCATGAAGCGGCGGATCCACAGGATGCCCTCGGGGTCGAGGCCGTTGACGGGCTCGTCGAACAGCAGGACCTCTGGGTCGCCCAGCATGGCGGTGGCCAGGCCCAGCCGCTGGCGCATTCCCAGCGAATAGCCGCCCACCTTGCGGCCGGCGACGTCGGTGAGGCCGACCAGGCCCAGGACGTCGTCGACGCGAGAATTGGGGATCTTGGCCGCGGCGGCGAGCATCTTCAGGTGCGAGCCGGCCGAGCGATTGGCGTGGGTCCAGGTGGCGTCCAGCAGGCAGCCGACCGTCCGCGCCGGATCGTCCAACTGGCGGAACGGGACGCCGTTGACCAGTGCTTCTCCCGAGGTCGGGGTGTCCAGGCCGACGATCATCCGCATCGTGGTGGACTTGCCGGCGCCGTTGGGCCCGAGGAATCCGGTCACGACGCCGGGTCGCACCGAGAAAGTGAGATCGTCGACGGCGGTGGACTCGCCGAAGCGTTTGGTGAGATTCCGTACCTCGATCATGCGCTCCAGTGTGCCTGGCGCGGGCCTGCCAGCGTGGCAGCACCTCCCCCGATTTATCCCTGATTTCTCCTCAGGGTGGTGTGTCATCCGGCACAGTCGTCGGGCGGCGACGGGCTTCCGCTGGCTCCGTGGGCGCCTCCATTGCCGCCGCCGCACACCGCAGATGCCGAACACAGTTGCGCGATCCGGCGCCGCGAGGGCACTACGCTGACGGTCATGGACCACGGCACCGGCGACCCGGACCAGAATCTGCCCGCACTGCGCGCCTCGGATGCCGAACGACACGAGACCGCCCGCATCCTGCAGCAGGCCTTCTCGGAGGGTCGGCTCACGATGACCGAGTTCGACGACCGCACCGCGCAGGCCTACCAGGCCACCTTCCAGCAGGATCTCGCCAAGCTGACCACCGACCTCTCCGTCGCCCGGCAGCAGTTCAGCCGCGAACCGGACGTGCGGGGCGCCGACTGGCACGACCCCGGAGCCCACCGCGGACCGGCCCACCACGGCCCGGGCCACCGCTCCCCCGCCCGACGCGTCACCGGCCAGCCCGGCACCGGCACGTCCATCGCCGTGATGAGCGGCTCAGACCGCTCGGGCGTGTGGACGATCGCCGAGACCCACACCGCGGTGGCCGTGATGGGTGGGGTCAACATCGACCTGCGCGAGGCGGACCTGCAGTCACAGGAGACCACCATCCGGGCGTTCGCCTTCTGGGGCGGAATCGAGATCATCGTCCCCGACGACGTCGTCCTCATCATGGACGGTGTCGGCTTCATGGGCGGCTTCGCCGAAGACCGCAGCACCTGGAAGCAGGATCCGCGGCCGGTCAGGCAGGCCCAGCCCGGCGCTCCGGTCGTCCGGGTCACCGGACTGGCGGTGATGGGCGGCGTCGGGGTGCGGCGCTCGCCCAGCCCCTGAGGTCGATCCACCGCCGGATAGCCCAGCAGCTATCCACCGGCTCGTCCACCGGCACATCTACCGGCTCGTCTACCGGCTCATCGGGCGGCTAATCCACCGGCGGGCTCGACGCCTGCGCCCAGAACCGCTTGGGGATACGCCCCGCCAGCCGGGCGGCGTGTCCTGCGCGGACGGCCTCGCGCATCGCGGCGGCCATGAGCGGCGGGTTCTCGGCGCGGGTCACGGCTGTCGCGAGCAGCACGCCGTCGCAGCCGAGCTCCATGGCCAGGGCAGCGTCGGAGGCGGTGCCGATCCCGGCGTCGCAGATCACCGGCACCCCGGCGCGTTCCACGATCATCTCCAGGTTGTGCGGGTTGGAGATGCCCAGCCCGGTGCCGATCGGCGCGCCCAACGGCATGACCGCCGCGCAGCCCACGTCCTCGAGCCGGCGCGCGAGGACGGGGTCGTCAGTGGTGTAGGGCAGGACGACGAAACCGTCGTCGACCAGGTCTTCCGCCGCCTCGACGAGTTCGATCGCGTCGGGCAGCAGGGTGCGCTCGTCGGCGATCACCTCGAGCTTGACCCAGTTCGTCCCCAGCGCCTCGCGGGCCAGGCGGGCCGTCTTGACCGCCTCGGCGGCGCCCCGGCAGCCGGCCGTGTTGGGCAGGGGACGGATCCCGAGCTCGCGCAGCATCCCGAGCAGACCCGGCCCGTCCGAGCCCAGACGCATGTCGACCTTGCGGATGGACACCGTCGTCAGCGCCGTGCCGGACGCGATGAGCGCCTCGCGCAGCACCTCCTGGTTGCCGGACCCGCCGGTGCCGGTGATGAGCCGCGAGGAGATCTCTTCACCCGCGATGACCAGCGGCGAGTCCAGCACGCTCGCGACCTGCGCCGCGACAGCCGGATCGGCCTCAGCCACCCTGGACCGCCATGAGGATGTCCACCTCGGCGCCGGCGCCCAGCGGGGTGTCGTCCCAGTTCGAGCCGGGCACCACCGCGCCGTCGACCGCCACGGCCACGCCGTCATCGGGCAGGTCCATCGCGGTGACGAGGGTGCGGACGGTGGCGCCGTCGGTGAGCGTGCGGTCCTCGCCGTTGACGGTGACGATCATGGGTCCTCCTCGGGGCAGAACTACTCACCCACCACGGTAGTCACCCCCGCACAGCCCCGCGCCCCCGGCCTGTGGCGGCGCTCACCCCCGCCGGAACCGCCCCACCCCGGCCGCGCGCGCCGCATCGGGAATCGGCCGGTTCTGCAACTCGGCGAGCACGGTCGCCGCCGTGATGGGGGTCAGCGCGATCCCGTTGCGCCCGTGCCCGGTGGCAAACACCACGCGCGGGTCATCGGGGTCGGCGCCGAGGATCGGCAGGTTGTCGGGGGTCATGGGCCGCAGCCCGGCGATCATCTCGGCTAGCTCATACTCGCCGATCCCCGGAAAAACCGTCTCCGCATCCGCCAGCAGATCGCGCACGCCGGCCACGGTCACCTGCCGGTCGTCGCCGTGCTCGTACTGCGTCGCCCCCACCACGAGCCCACCATCGCGCGGCACCAGGTACAGCGGGCGACCGCGCACGAACGCGCGAACAACTCCCCGCGGAGCGTCCTCGCAGCCGGGCCTGGCCCGAAGTCGCAGCACCTCCCCCTTCACCGGCCTGATCGGGAGTCCGGCGAGAGCTGCGGACCCGGCGCCCGCGGCCAGCACTATGCGGTCGGCGCCGGCGATGTCGTCGTCGTCCAACGATCCGACCTCGCCCCGCACCCACGTGACACCCTCGGCGCGACAGGCGCGGGCAAGCGCGGCGAGGAGGACGCGGTTGTCCACGGCGCCCTCGGAGTCCATGCGGTAGGCGGCGCGCGCCACGCGCGCGAGGGACGGTTCGGCGGCGCGGAGTTCGCGGCGGGTGACACGTCGCAGGTCGGAGCCCTTCACCCCTCCGACGACGACGTCGTTCCCCTCCGCCCACGACATCGCCATCTCGAGGTCACGTGCATCGGCGTCATCCACCGCGAGCATGTGCGTGTGGGTGGCGCTGCGGATGGGCGGGCCGGGCGGCGTGTGCGGGGCGAGGTCGGCGAGGAAGGTGTTCCACAGGCGTAGAGAGGCCACGCCGAGGGCGAACACGTCCTCCTCCCCAGGCCACGCCTCGCTGAAGGGGGCGAGCATGCCGCCGGCGACCCACGCGGCGCCGGAGGTGGGGACGCCGTCCGGGCCGGAGTCGTCGGGCTCGTGGATCACCACCTCGTCCGCCAGGCCGGCGCGGGCGATGGTCCAGGCGCACGCGAGGCCGATCACCGAGCCGCCGATCACGGCGATCCGGCGGGTGGGGGCGCTTGCTGTCATCCCGCCACGCTACCCCGACGCCGAACCGGGCCCGCGTCAGGGCGAACCCGGGTATCCACCCCGAAATCGCCGCTGGACCAGTGATTTCGCGCCCGATGCGGCCTAGCGTCAGCGACATGAATTCGCATCAGACACCGTCCGTTCCGTGGCAACCTCACATGTCCGGGGACCCAGCCCCGTATCCCTCAGCAGCTGGGGGCCCGGCGCCATACCGGCTCGCTTCCGCAGCCGGCGGTCCGGTCCCGTACCCGACCCGGCCTGCCGCCCCTGCGGCGAGCAAGCCGCCGGCGATCGGGCTCCCGTTGCTCGCCGTCCTCGGTCTGGCCCTGCTGGCCGTGCCGCGCGTGATCCTCCACGACCTGCATCTGGTGAACGAGGAAACGTTCGTCAATCTGCTGCTCGTGTTCGTGCCGCTGATCGTGTGGATCGCGGTCGTGCTGCGGGCCCGCGTGAAGCGGCCGTTCACCACTCTTCTCGCGGTTGGCGGTGTCTACGGGGTGTTCCTCGCGGTGACGCATCAGCTGCTGTGGAACATCAACTTCGAGGGCACGCCGCTGGAGCTCAGCGGCAACCTGGCCGGAACCGACCCGTTCCTGCAGGAACTAGTGTTCCGGACCTCGGTCGGGGTCTCGTCGCTGGTCACCGGACTGGTGGTGGGCGCAGTCGCCGGACTCGTGGCGCTCGGCCTGTCGAAGCTGACCCGGCGCTCGTGAGTTGAGACTTGGGCTGGGACCTGAGTTGGGGGTTTGAGTTCGGCTTTGAGTTTGGATGATCTCAGTTGCGAGACTCGGCCATTTTTCGCGACTCAGGTCATCCAAACGGAAGGCAGTCCGGGCGGAAGGCAGTCCCGGCGTCCCGGGGCGGAACCATCCCGGCGGCACTCGGGGCCGGGCCGCAGGCGCAGCACCTACTGTGTGATCCATGACCTCCCGCACCGACCGCCTCCGCTCCCGCCTCGCCGACGCCCGCCTCTACCTCTGCATTGACGCCCGCCGGCACCTGGATGAGCAGGCGCGTGAGCAGGGCTGGACCGGCGAGTACCCGGCACTGCGACGCGACGTCACCGCAGCACTTGCCGGTGGGGTGGACCTGGTGCAGCTGCGGGACAAGAACTCGGCCGGCGAGCAGGAGCTTGGACCGCTCGAGGCCGGGCACGAACTGCGCGCGCTGGCCGTGATGCGGGAGGTGTGCGACGCCCACGGCGCGCTGCTGTCGGTCAACGACCGCGCCGACATCGCCGCGGCCGCCGGCGCCGACATCCTGCACATCGGCCAGGACGACCTGCCGGTGGAGTGGGCGCGGAAGATCATCGGCGACGAGATGCTCCTGGGGCTGTCCTGCCACGCGACCGACGAGGTCGACGCCGCCGCCGCAGAGCCACTGGTCGACTACTTCTGCACCGGCCCGGTCTGGCCCACGCCCACCAAGCCGGGCCGCCACGCGCCGGGTCTGGAGCTCGTGCGCCACGCGGCCGGGTTGAGTGCGTCGTCCGCGGTCAAGCCGTGGTTCGCGATCGGCGGGATCGACACCAGCAATCTTCCCGAGGTACTCGCAGCGGGTGCGCGCCGGGCCGTGGTGGTCCGCGCGATCACCGACGCCGACGACCCCACGGCAGCCGCCCGGAGGCTGGCCCACGCGCTGCCCTGAGCGAGGTGCGTTGGCCGCCACAAAAACGGGGACCCGGCTGGGCGCCCGCGGCTCAACTCAGTCCGTCAACTCCTTGGTCAGCGTGCGACGCAGCACCTGCCGCGGCCTATCTTCGAGGGAGTCGCCGCCGTGTTGTCGTCGTCGTCCCCAGGAGTCCGGCGCCAAGCCGGGCAGTAACGTGAGCGCCTTGCCCAGCCCGCGCCCCGGCCATTCGACCACGGCGTGGTCGACCTTCACGCGCGCGCTGCGGCCTCGCAGGACGAGGGTCATGACGCCGTTGTCGAACCACACGCCGTCCGTCATGCGCCACCGCGCCGCGGGCTCGCGCACCCCCACCGCGCGCGCCAGGCGACGGGCGGTGTTCTCCACGGGCGTGCGCACGGACAGGCGGTTCACCACGCGGATCGGCTTGTGCAGCGGGTTGCGGAACGGCGACATGACGAGCTGGTGGACGCGTGTGGGGGACGGGGAAGCTGATGCGGCCCCGCCCGTCGCCTCCGGCGCGGTGACCTCCGGCGCCGTCAGCTCGATCTCCTCGAGGTACGAGCAGTGGACGTCGCCGCCCAGCATGAGGATCGACGCCGGCGCGCGACTGCCCTCGCCCTTCCCCGCCGCAACCTCGGCCAACAGGCCGACCAGGTCGTCGAAGCTGTTCCGGAACGCCGCCCAGTGCTCCAGGTCCACGGTCAGGCGCATCCACTCCCCGAGCCGCGCGCTGACCGGCTTGTTCGGCCGATCCCGCGCCACCACCTCGTTCCAGCCCTCCAGGTGGTGCAGCGCGGGCAGCATGAACGCGGGCAGCGACGAGCCGATCACCAGATGGTCCACGTCCGCGTCCAGGCAGGCGCGGCGTGTCCACTCCCATTCATTGTCGTCCATCACGCGGCGGTCCTCCGGGTCGAGGTGCCGGGAGGCGCGCACGTCGAGCATCACCACGCGCACGCGCCCGAAATCGCGCTTGAAGCTCCACTGGGAGGCGCCGCGCTCGGAGTCGGCCCGCACCGCGAAATCGGACAGGATCCGCTCGCGCTCAGCATCCGACCCGGCCGCCCGCAGCGCCTGGTACACCTCGTTGCCGTCCAGCTCGTCGGGCGCGAGATTGCCCAGGTGCTGGTACACGAAATAGCTGGCGAACGCCCCGATCACCCGGTCCTGCCACCACGGCTGCGCGGTCATCTCGCGCCGCCACGAGTGCGACGAGTTCCAGTCGTCCCGCAGGTCGTGGTCGTCGAGGATCATGCAACTCGGCACGGTCGACAGCAGCCACCGCACGTCCGGATCACGCCACGACTCGTGGTACAGCCAGGAGTACTCCTCGAAGTCGCAGATCTCGTTCGAGACGTCCCGATCGCCACCCGCGCCCGCCGAGTCCCGCACCGCCTGAGGCCCGCCTCCCGCGCGCCGGCGCTCGGCCAGCTTGTCCGCGATCTCCTCGCTGGGGATGTCCGCGTACACCTGGTCGCCGAGCAGCAGCATCGCGTCGGGCCAGTCGTCGTGCGCGGTCCGGGCCATCTGGTGCGACAGCGCCACCAGGGCGTCCGCCCCGATCTTGCGCAGCGCGCGCGGCGTCTGGTTCTCACCCCGACGGCACGAGCCGAACGCCAACCGCACCGTGTCGTCGGCGCGCGGCGTGCGGATCACGCTGGGCCGCTCGGGGTCCAGCGGCCAGGCGGCCTCGCCGTCCAGCGCGACCTCATACTCGGTTTCGGCGCCTTCGGGCAGGTCACGCAGGTGCAGCACCGCGAAATGGTGCCCGAACACGCCCCAGCTCGGCTCGCTCAACTCCTGCTCGCCGGCGCGAATCGTCACCCGGCACGGGGCGGACACCTCGACCCACACCGTCGCTTCGGTCGAGTCGACGTACCGCAGCAGGGGGCCGACGAGTATCTCCGGGCGGTCAGTCATGCGACCAGTGTGCCCCCGCGGACCTGAAAGGACGCTGGGATCGGGGGGAGTTGAGCCGCGCCGCGTCCAGCCCAGCCGAGCCGAGCCGCGCCGTTCAACCGCGCCGCGCCAAGCCTCGCCGTATCTAGCCTCGCCGTATCTAACCGAGAAGAGCCCGAGGCCCGACGACGACAACACCACCCGGCAACCGAGCCTTCAGTCCCCGATCGGCCGTCACGACCACTACTCGTCTGGGTCCGCGATCCAGCTCGGTGGACAGGCTGACGATCTCGTCGTCACCGGAGCCCGAGGCGCGATGGATCTCGAACGGGCCGTCATGGTCGGCATCTCGCGCCTTGCCCTCGATCACGGCGTGGGCGCGTGCGACCCAGCCGAAGCTCTCGGACTCGGAGACAGCCCCCGAGCCGGAGTCACCGCCCTTCCCTCCGGGCAGCTCGAGCGTCCGCGGCATCCCCGCGCTCAGTTCCTCCAGCAGTCGGGTGGTGGCGCCGGCGCGGTCCTTCCACCAGCCGTTGGGCCGGGAGCCGAGGACGTTCGCCACGTCCACCACCAATTCAACGGGCTCGGTGCGCAGTCCGTTGTCCCAGGCGGCGGCGAACGCGGGCATCAGCGGTAGTTCCGCCACCCGGCTCTCGGGTACCCAGCGCAGTTCGAGGCTCTCGTTGTTCGGCACGGTGTCCAGCACGCCGGGCGCATCGGCCACGACGGTCGTGTACGTCCACTCGACCCGGTCCTCGGACACCTGGACCAGCGGCGGGATCCGGGGAGCTTTCTCGCCGCCCGACTCTCCCTCGCCCGATTTTGCTCCGCCCGGCTCGTCCGTATGCCGCTGATCCGGGCGCAGCCGACTCATCATCCGCGCCACGTGCCGCATGTCCAGGCCGGGGCGGTGCCACACGGTGCCCGGCATGCTGGAGGTGACGCGCTCGGCTCGGACCGTCACGTCGGCGGGACGGATCTCCGCCTCCTCCTCGGTCTCGCGCAAGGCGGCTTCCGCGGCGTCCTCATGGGAGTCGCGGGCTCCGCCGGGCAGCGCCCACGTGTCACCGGAGGCCGTCCACACGGCGCGGTGCTGCAACAACACGAGCGGGACATCGGGGTCGGTCGGGTCGGCCGCCCGCAGCAGCAACCCCGCCGCGCCGAAGCGTCCCCACCGGCGGTCACCTGCATCGGACACGACCCAGCCGTTGCCGTCTCCCTCTTGCACGACCACCGGCCGACCACCTTCCTTCGCCCTGTCCACCCTGTGGATCGGGCGCGACCTTTCCTACTCGCCGACCAGTCTGCCCGACGCAGCGCCGTCACTTCACTAACCTGGGACACACTCCCGCCGGATCCGCGACCCGGCGGGCCGGACCGGGGAGGTGACAATCGCGTTGAGCACCCCCACCCTCCCACGGAATACGGGCCCCAGCGGTTCCGGTTCAGGCTCCGGCTCAAGCTCCGGCAACGGGCCCGGCTCCGGCTCGGGTTCCACCACCACTTCCTCCACCGGCCCCACCGCCTCATCCTCCGACTCCCGCACGGACAGGTCGGCGTCCCGCGCCCAGCCCAGTCGGCACCTGCG
>DGYFI06202__coassemble_1259_pt1 | contig 11766 bp, 7 predicted proteins | sample DGYFI06202__metabat2_low_PE_018 | metagenome-assembled genome bin DGYFI06202
GGGAGGGGTGGGTGCGCGCTGGATGCATGCGGGCCCGGGAAACGCGAGAGCCCGCCGCCTCCGTGGGGAAGCGGCGGGCTCCGTTGGCGCCGGGCGGGGTTGATCAGCCGAGGGCGGACCGCAGGCGGGCCAGTTCCTCGCGGTAGCGGGCCACGTTGTCGAGCTTGACGTGCTCGTAGCCGCGCACCATGTCGGGCAGTTCGGCGATCGCGACCGCCGTGCCCCGCCAGGTGGCGTCCTTGCCGACCGGGCCGACACGGTCGAGCTCGCCGGTGAAGGAGTCGACCAGCTGTCGGTACTCGGCCAGCAGCTCACGCTCGACGCGACGGACCTCGGCGTAGCCGAAGACGTCCAGCCGGGTGCCGCGCAGCCGCTTCATGCGGGCCAGCGCCTTCATCGCGGGCATCGTCTTGGGGCCGAACGAGATCTTCTTCTTCATCCCCATCGCGCGCAGGATCGGCGGGTGCAGCTTGACGTTCGCGACGGCGCCCTCGCCCCAATCGTTGGTGAGCTGGTCCGCGAACTCGGGGTCGACGGCCAGGCGGGCGACCTCGTACTCATCCTTGTAGGCCATCAGCTTGTACAGGTTGCGCGCTACGGCCAGGGTGAGCTGCTCGGACGGGGTGCTCGCGGAGCTGCCGGAGCTGCCGGGGCCTCCGGAGGCGCTGGCGCCCGACTCGCTTTGCTGGGCCTCCGCCGTGCGAAGGGCCTCGATGCGACGCACGTAGTCGGCGGCGTAGGCCTCGTCCTGGTAGCCGATCAACTCGTCCACCCGCAGTGCCATGACGTCGCGCAGTTCCTCGGATGCGCCGGCGCCTAGGCCGGCGAGGAGACGCTGTGCGGCGTCGGAGGCGACGTGTAGCTCGGCGGTCGCGGTGGTCGCCGGGCGGTGCAGCTGCGAGATCAGCTCGGACAGGGCATCCGGATCGGCGACGGCCTGGCGGCCCCGACGGAACGCCTGCAGGTTGGCCTCCACGGCCACGCCGTTGAGCTCGATGGCCTGCTCGATCGCCTCGGCCGAGATCGGCAGGGCTCCCGACTGGAAGGCGGCGCCCACCATGAGCATGTTGGACGTCTGCGTGGAGCCGAACAGGGTCTCGGTGAGCTCGCCCGGGTTCAGGTACACGCCGCGCGCCGAGGCACGGTTGATCGCGTCCTGGATGTCCGCGGTGGCCGGGTAGTGAACCGAGGTGTCGATGACCATGGACCCGGTGGGGATCTCCGTCGTGGAAACCACCGAGGTGGTGCGCTCGGGGTTGGCGACCTTGAGGTTGGTGCTGTCCGCGCCGACCAGGCCGTCACAACAGAGGTAGAGGTCGCAGTCGCCGGAGCCGATCTTCGGTGGCTGCTCCAGCGGGGTGCGCGAGACCCGGACATCCGAGACCACGGCGCCGCCCTTCTGGGCCAGGCCGGTCATGTCGAGGGTGCGGGCCGAGTTCCCGTCGAGCACGGCGGCGGTGGCCAAGACGGCCGAGACCGTCACGATGCCGGTGCCGCCGATGCCGGTCAGGCGCAGCGAGAAGCCGCGATCGGCGTCGACTGTGGACTGTGCCGGTGCGGGGAGTGAGTCGGCTGCCAGCGAGGGGGCGGTGGCCACACGCTCGGTCTTGGTGCCGGGGACGACGGTGACGAACGCCGGGCAGTCACCCTGTAGGCACGAGTAGTCGAAGTTGCAGGTGGACTGGTCGATCTGGGTCTTACGACCGAACTCGGTCTGCACCGGGTGGACCGACAGGCAGTTGGACTTCTCGCCGCAGTCGCCGCAGCCCTCGCAGATCCGCTCGTTGATCACGACCTTCTCGGCGGGCGTCGGGTACGTGCCGCGCTTGCGGTTCCGGCGCTTCTCGGCCGCGCAGTACTGATCGTGGACCAGCACGGTCACGCCGGGGATCGCGGCCAGCTCCTGCTGGACCTCCAGCGTCTCGGCGCGGTCGCGGACCTCAACGCCACGCGGCAGTCCCTTGGCCTTGGATTCCTTGACGTTATCGGTGGTGACGACGATCTTGGCGACCTTCTCCGCCTGCAGCAGACGCAGGATCTCGGGCAGGCTCATCTCGCCGACCGGGTCCTGGCCGCCGGTCATGGCGACGGTGCCGTTGTAGAGCAGCTTGTAGGTGATGTTGTCTCCCGAGGCCACGGCAGCGCGCAGGGCCAGGGAGCCCGAGTGCATGAAGGTGCCGTCGCCGACGTTCTGCACCATGTGACGCTCGTCGAGGAAGGGGGACATCCCGGTCCACTGGATGCCCTCGCCGCCCATCTGGGTGACGCCGGTGACGTTGCCGACCTGCTTCTCATCCATCATCAGCACCATGGCGTGGCAGCCGATGCCGCCTCCGACGAGCGTGCCGTCCGCGACCTTGGTAGACGAGTTGTGCGGACAGCCGGAGCAGAAGTACGGGGTCCGGGTGGTGGCCAGCGGCAGGGCGATGCGGCCCCGGGGGCGGCCCGGGCCGTCGAGCCAGGCCTGCGCCGAGGAGATGGCATGGACCTTGCCGAGTCGTTGGGCCAGACCGCGGGTCACGGAGTCCACGTCGAGCTCACCGAAGCGGCTGAACAGCGTCGAGCCGTCTTCATGGGTCTTGCCGACCACATTGGCCACGTCGGGGCGCCGGAAGTGGATCTCGCGGATCATCGTCTCGATGAAGTCGCGCTTCTCCTCGACCACGATCACCTCGTCGAGACCGGACATGAACTCGTCCAGGATCGTGCGCTCGAGCGGGTAGACCATGCCGAGCTTGAGGATCCGGATCCCGCGGCGGGCCAGCTCGTCGTCGTCCAATCCGAGGCGCCGCAGCGACTCGCGCACATCCAGGTAGGTCTTGCCCGCGGCGACGATCCCGATACGGTCGTCGGCGGTGCGCTGGACGATCCGGTTGATCCGGTTGAGTCGCGCGTACTCCAGGGCGCGGGGGATGCGGATGGTGAGCTGGTTCTGCTCGAGCTCCATCAGGCTCGATCCCAGCAGCTGCCCCGACGGCACGTGGGGGCTCGTGCCCAGATCGCCGTAGACGGGCAGGATCCGGTCCGGGTCGACGATCGCCGTGGAGGAGGCGTCGGCCACGTGCGAGGAGATCTTCATGGCAGATAGCAGGCCCGAGGTCCGTGACAGGAGCGCCGCGTGGACGCCGAAGTCGAGAACGTCCTGCGAATCGGCCGGGTACAGCGTCGGCATGTAGAGGTCGGCGAGCGCGAGCTCGGAGGCGCACGGCACGGTTGAGGACTTGGCGCCCGGGTCATCGCCCACCATGACCACCGCGCCGCCGTTGGGGTCGGTGCCGATGAGGTTGGCGTGCCGCAGCGCGTCGGTGGCGCGGTCGAGCCCGGGGGACTTGCCGTACCAGTAGCCCACCACGCCCTGCAGCGGAGCGCCGCCGGTGTTCGCTGTGGCACGCAGGGTTCCGGTGCGGCGGGCCAGCTGGGAACCCATCACCGCGGTGGCGCCGGCCTCCTCGTTGAGGGCGGGGCGGTGCACGATGTCGTACGGGTCCAGGAACTTTGCGCGCTTGGCCAACTCGAGGTCGTACCCGGCCAGCGGCGAACCCTCGTAGCCGCTCACCAGGCTCGCGGTGAGCAGGTTCTGCCGGCGGTCGAGGCGGGCCCGGTCGCGAACCGTGCGCACCAGCGCCTGGATTCCCGTGAGGTAGACCGTGCCGCTCTCACGCGTGTAGCGGTCCGACAGGGAGAACGATCCTGCGTCCGCCTGTCCGGTACGCGGCAGATCGTCGTGGGTGCCGCTCTGGGGGCCGAGGAGGGAGGTCATGATGCACACCTTGCCTAGGAGAACTCGTGATCAGTGTCTCAAGGCTAGGCCCGGCTGTGAACCGCGTCACGTGGTCAGTGGATAACCGGGCAGTCTGTACAAAACGTGCGGAGTCTGACTGTCGAGACTGAACATAATGTCCACGTTGTCGTCGTCTACTCTAGGCACATGGACCCCGCACCCAACCTGGACGACACCGACCGACGGCTCCTCGAGATCGTCATGGACGACCCCCGCGTCGGCGTACGAGAGTTCTCGCGCCGCCTCGGGGTGGCGCGCGGCACCGCGCAGGCCCGGCTCGACAAACTCGAGGCGCGCGGCGTGCTCGCGTCGTGGGCCCCGAGCCTCGATGCGTCCGCGCTCGGCTATCCGCTGGGCGCGCTCGTGCACATCCAGATGGCGCAGGCGAAGCTCGATGAGACCTGCGCCGGCCTGGCGAAGGTTCGCGAGGTGCTCGAGGTGATGAGCGTGGCGGGGGAGTTCGACATCGTGTGCCGGGTCGTGGCGCGCGATCACGCGCACCTCGAGGAGGTGTTCAGCGCGCTCATCGCCACGCCCGGCGTGCTGCGGACCCGCACCGAGGTAATCCTGCGGCAGCGCGTCGGGCCCCGAATCGAGCAGCTGCTCTAGAAACGTAGTGGCCTGGGACGTGACCCCCGGCCGAGGGGGACTGGTGGGTGCCCGTGGTGGTGGCGGCGGTGGGTCAGTCCCAGATCCGCGCGAACGGATAGGCGGCCTCGTACTCGGAGGCGATCTCCAGCAGGGTGCGGTCGTGGCCGATCCTAGCGCTGAGCTGCACGCCGATCGGCATCCCGTCGGGCGCGGAGCCGGCCGGCAGAGAGATGGCCGGCGAGCCCGCGACGTTCTGGGCGGGAGTGAACGTGACCCAGTTCGCGACGCGCTCCAGGTGCTGGGCGAAGTCCTGGTCGGCGTCGAGGTAGCCGACCTCGGGGGTCTCGTGGTTGACCACCGGGTTGAGGATCAGGTCGTACCGGCCGAACATCTCGTCGTGCTTGCGGCGGGCCCGCGCGAGCCGCGCCAGGGCGACCGGGAGCCGCAGGAGGCGCTTCTTGGCGCCGGCGGCCAGGCCGGAGGTGAACGCGTCGAGGGAGGAGGCGTCGAAACCCTCGCCGAACAGGGATGAGCCCTGCAGGGAGGTGGCCAGGGCCAGCAGGCCCCAGTAGTCCTTGAAGTCGTCCTCGAAGGACGCGGGGACCGGCGCCTCCATCAGATCGACGTGGTGGCCGAGCTGGGAGAGGCGCTCGGCGGCCAGGCGGAGCGTGGCGAGGGTGGCGGCGTCGGTCGGGCCACCGGCGGGGCTCTGCTCGACCACCCCGATGCGCAGTCGCCGGGACGGTGCGGGGGCGACGGTGCCGATCGCCGGCACCTTGACGGGAGGCCGAGCGGCCTCGAACGCCGTCCAGAACGTGACGGTGTCCCGCACGGAACGGGTGACCACGGACTGGGAGACGATCGGAATGGGCATGGTGGACGAGTAGGGCTCGTGCGAGTGGCGCCCCTGGCTCGGCTTGAACCCGACTAGGCCGGTCACGGCGGCGGGGATGCGCACCGAGCCGCCGCCGTCGTTGGCGTGGGCCAGCGGGAGCGCGCCGGACGCCACGAGGGCGGAGGAGCCGCCCGACGATCCGCCGGAGGTCCGCCCGGTGTGCCAGGGATTGCGGGTCACGCGCCCGCCCTGCCGCTCGGTCGCGGCGGTCCAGCCGAACGGGGGCGTGTTGGTCATGCCGACGGAGATCATGCCGGTGGCGCCCAGTTCGGTGGCGACGATCCCGTCGGCTGCGGCGGGCACCGCATTGACGGCGTCGGAGCCCATGGTGGTGGGGTTTCCGGCCACGGCGACGTTGTCCTTGAATGCTCCCGGGACACCGGCGAAGACGGGGAGCTCGGTGCCGTCGCCCATCCGGTCGCCGAGGGCCCGGGCGCGCTCCAATGCCCGGTCGAAGTCGGAGTGGGCGAGCGCCCCGAGCGTTGGTTCGACGGCGGCGATGCGGTCGAGCGCCGCCTGCATGGCCTCGGCCGGATGGAGATCTCCGCTGCGTATGCGGTCCGCGATCCCCGTCGCATCATCGGTGCCGAGAGCGTCGTCCCGGAACGCGTGGAGTTTGCCGTGGCCCTGAGCGGTGTCGGTCATCTGTCCAGGGTAAATCGGCGAGGCGAACCGTGGGTGGCGCTCTGGTTCGGGTCGGAAGTTCTGGTCGGAAACCTTGACAAGTCCGGAACCCTCAGTCATATTAGCGAGACCTAACTAAGGCGAGGGTCACCTAACTCTCCTGGGGTGGTCAAGCGCAACCGCGTTGGGATGCGCGACCGAGTTGTGAAGCATCAGCAGTGTGGAGGTCCATCGATGGCAGCGAGCACGGGCGGGTCAAGTCCGGTCGTCACCGGAGCACGTCGACTGCTCGACGGCCACGGCATCGCCACGGTCGCCGTCCGCGGCAGCAAGGACCGCTCCGACGTGCTGGTCTCCGCCGGGCATCGCTGGATCGGCGACGGCGCGATCGTGGTGACGGGGACGCCCGCACCCTGGTCGGGGCTCATGGTCGAGCCCGGGGAGACCGTCGAGGTGGTGGTGATGATCGATGAGTACGCCCCGATCGTCGAGGCCAAGGTCCACATCGCCAGCCTCTACGCGTTCGGCTTCGCCCGCGCCGCCCATCGCGGCGAGGGCTGGGTCGTAGAAATCGAGATCCAGCTCGGGGAGGTCGACGTGAAGCGACTCGGCCACTCCGGCACCGTCGACGCCCGCCTGCTCGACACCGTGCCCACCGACCCGCTCGCGGCCGACACCGCCGGCCTCGCAGACGAGCTCCGCGCCCGCTTCGGCGGAGACCTCGCGATGGTCACCGGCACCGGGGATCCGGCCAGCCCGCCGTATGTGCTGGGCGTGGACGCGGAGGGGCTGCACCTCATCACAGCGCTGGGGGTCGACGCGGATGTCGTCCACCTCCCGTTCCTGACCCGCGCGGAGTGCGTGGGAGACGTGGTGCGGGAGATGGGTCAGTACGTCGCCCGCGCGAGCTGAGGCTGACCTCGTCGTCGTCGTAAAATCTTTTCGGTCTTTCTCGCGGCGGTGACGCTCCGCGCACGGTAGTCACGCACGCAAAAACCCCCGACCGGTGATGGTCGGGGGTTCTCGCGCATATCGAGGGGCGCCAGGCCGCGCTAGCAGCGGTGGCCGGGCGGTTCGGGCGGGACGTCGCCCGGGGTCCGGGAGCCTTATTTTCCGGACCGGGCCAGGGTGGGCCGGGTCAGGTCCGGCCAGGTCAGGCTGGGAAAGCTCAGGCCGTGGTGTAGGTCAGGCAGTCGGCGGTGTCCGCGCCGGAGCCGATCTTGACCGACTCGGCGGTGCAGAGCAGGTCCTTGTTGTGCGAGCACTCGACGCGCTGGCAGGCACCCACGTGGGCGGCGGCGGTGGGCAGGCCCCCGCGGACGTCCAGGGAGATGAAGGTGCCGCACTCGGCGTGATCGGGGGCGCCGGCGACGGTGATCGCGCCGGCGTTGCAGTTCTGCTCGCTGTTGAACGAGCACGCGGTGACGGTGCAGGTGCTGATTCCGGTGAGGGTGGCCATGACTAACGCTCCTCGAGGTGCCTGGGGGTGACAGGGAAGAGTCAACGCCGATTGTCGACCACTTGCAAGCAAAGTAAGGCTGTGCTACGGGAGCTTAGGCTTGCCTTCGGTGTTGCGTTTATGCAGGTCGCGGTCGATTTGGCGCGGGCGGCGGGCCCTGGGTGGCCGGCGTCGCCCGCCCCGTCGCCACGAGTTTCCCTCCCGTTTCCGGCCGGTGCCTCCCGGTGTCGCCCAAAAATCCTCCGAGCTCGCCCCCTCGCGACTCTGGACATTTGTGAGCCGCAGCACTATGGTCGATTTCAGTTAATCCGACTTAACTGAAAGGGAGCGGCGCAGATGACATCCGCGACCACCGACAGCGCGACCACCAATCGCCAGGCGCACTCCGAGCTCCTCGCCGACCTGCGCGCCCGCCTCGACCGCGCCGCGCAGGGCGGCGGTGAGAAGGCCCGCGCCCGCCACCTCGAGCGCGGCAAACTCCTGGCCCGCCAGCGCGTCGACGTCCTCCTCGACCCGGGCAGCCCGTTCCTCGAGCTCTCCCCGCTCGCGGCGGAGGAAATGTACGGCGGCAAGGCCCCCGCGGCGGGTGTCGTCGCCGGCATTGGCCGGGTGTCGGGCCGCGAGTGCCTGATCATCGCCAACGACGCGACGGTCTCCGGCGGCACCTACTACCCCATGACGGTCAAGAAGCACCTGCGCGGCCAGGAGGTGGCGCTGGCCAACAACCTGCCGTGCATCTACCTCGTCGACTCGGGTGGCGCGATGCTGCTCCAGCAGGACGACGTGTTCCCGGACCGCGACCACTTCGGCCGCATCTTCTACAACCAGGCCACCATGTCGGCGCGCGGCATCCCGCAGATCGCGGCGGTCATGGGGTCGTGCACCGCCGGCGGCGCGTACGTGCCGGCGATGAGCGACGAGGCCGTGATCGTGCGCAACCAGGGCACGATCTTCCTCGCCGGCCCGCCGTTGGTGAAGGCCGCGACGGGGGAGGAGGTCACCGCGGAGGAGCTGGGTGGCGGCGACCTGCACGCCAAGACCTCCGGTGTGGTGGACCACCTGGCCGACGACGACTACGACGCGCTGATGAAGGTCAGGGAGATCGTCGCGACGTGCCCCCCGGCCCCCGCTCCTGACTGGGAGGTCCTCGAATCGCGCGAGCCCGTCCGCCCGCAGAGCGATCTCTACGACCTCGTCCCGGTGGACTCGCGCACCCCGTATGACGTCCGCGACATCATCTCTACAATCGTAGACGGCGGCGAGTACACGGAGTTCAAGGAGAATTACGGCTCCTCCATGGTGACCGCGTTCGCGCGCATCCACGGCCACCCGGTGGGGATCATTGGCAACAACGGCGTGATCTTCTCCGAGTCGGCGCTCAAGGGCGCGCACTTCATCGAACTGTGCGACCGCCGCAAGATCCCGTTGGTGTTCCTGCAGAACATCACCGGCTTCATGGTGGGTCGGCAGTACGAGGCCGGCGGTATCGCCAAGAACGGCGCCAAGATGGTCACCGCCGTCGCGAACGCCCGAGTGCCCAAGTTCACGATCGTCGTGGGCGGCTCCTACGGCGCCGGCAACTACTCGATGTGCGGCCGCGCCTACTCGCCCCGCTTTCTGTGGATGTGGCCCAACGCCAAGATCGCCGTCATGGGCGGCCCGCAGGCGGCCGACACGCTGGCCTCGGTCCGCGCCGCGCAGGTCACCAAGGCCGGCGGCGAGTGGACCGACGAGCAGCAGGCCGAGTTCACCGCCCCGATCCGCGAGCAGTTCGAGGAGCAGTCCACCGCGTACTACTCCACGGCCCGCCTATGGGATGACGGGATCATCGACCCCGCCGACACCCGCACCGTCCTCGGCCTCGCACTTGCCGCGGCCGGCAACGCCCCCCTCGAGCCGGTCAACAACGGCGTCTTCCGGATGTGAGCTAAAGCTATGTCAGAGCAGTCACAGAATCGTCCCTCGAAACTCCACACCGTCCTGGTGGCCAACCGCGGCGAGATCGCGTGCCGCGTCATCCGGTCCCTGCGGGCCGCCGGCATCCGCTCGGTCGCCGTCTACTCCGACGCCGACGCCGACGCGCTGCACGTGCGCATGGCCGACGCCGCCGTTCGTCTCGGCCCGGCGCAGGCGTCGCAGTCCTACCTCGACATCGACAAGGTGATCGCCGCGTGCCGCGAGACCGGCGCGCAGGCCGTGCACCCCGGCTACGGCTTCCTGTCCGAGAACGCCGCGTTCGCCCGCGCGCTGGAGGAGGCGGGGCTGATCTTCGTGGGTCCGCCGGCGTCGGCGATCGAGACGATGGGCGACAAGATCACCGCCAAGGCGGCCGTCACCGCGCGTGAGGTGCCCACCGTCCCCGGGATCTCACGGCCAGGATTGAACGACGACGACCTCGTCGCCGGCGCAGCGGAGGTCGGCTACCCGGTCCTCGTCAAGCCTTCGGCAGGCGGTGGCGGAAAGGGTATGCGACGTGTCGAAGACCCCGCAGATCTGCCCGCCGCACTGGAGTCGGCGCGCCGCGAGTCGGCGAACGCCTTCGGTGACGACACCCTGTTCCTCGAGCGGTTCGTCGACACCCCGCGCCACATCGAGGTGCAGGTCCTGGCCGACACGCACGGCAACGTCATCCACCTCGGCGAGCGCGAGTGCTCGCTGCAGCGCCGCCATCAGAAGGTCATCGAGGAGGCGCCCAGCGCGCTGCTGGACGAGGCCACCCGCGAGCGCATCGGCCAGGCGGCCTGTGATGCGGCCCGCTCGGTCGGCTACGTCGGCGCCGGAACGGTCGAGTTCATCGTCTCCGCCAACGCTCCGGACGAGTTCTTCTTCATGGAGATGAACACCCGCCTGCAGGTCGAGCACCCGGTCACCGAGATGGTCACCGGCGTGGATCTGGTCGACTGGCAGGTCCGCATCGCCGCCGGCGAGGAGTTGACGCTGCGCCAGGAGGACATCGTCCTTACCGGCCACGCGATCGAGGCCCGCGTCTATGCCGAGGACCCGGCCAAGGGCTTTCTGCCCACCGGCGGCACGGTGCTCGGGCTCGAAGAGCCGACGGGCAGCGGCATCCGCGTGGACTCCGGGCTGCGGGTCGGCACCGTCGTCGGCAGTGACTACGACCCCATGCTCGGCAAGGTCATCGCCCACGGCGCCGACCGCGCCGAGGCCCTGTCCCGCCTCGACGCCGCGCTCGCCGGCACGCACGTGCTGGGCCTGCGCACCAACGTCGACTTCTGCCGTTTCCTGCTCGCCCGCCCCGAGGTGGTGGCCGGCGACCTGGACACCGGCCTGCTCGACCGCAGCGTCGACGACTACCAGGCCACCCCGGCGCCCGAGGGCGCGCTGGTGGCCGTGGCCATGCACCGCACCGAGGAGCGCTGGGCCCGCGTGCCCGCCGCGCGTCGCGGACCGTGGGACGTGCCCAACGGCTGGCGGGTCGGTGGGCGCGCCGAGGTCTGGACCCGGCTGGATCGCGGCGCCGGTTCGGACGCCGTCACCGTCGGTCTCAAGGGCACCCCGGACGACGCCGAGGTGACCATCACCGACGCGACGATCGGCTCCACCTCCGAGCCGACGGTCTCCTCCCGCCATCAGGCCCGCGTGGCCCGGGACGGTGCGTCGCTCCGGCTGACCGTCGATGCCACGCAGCAGCGCTGGACCGTTGTTCGTTCCACCGACCCCAAGGCGGCCGACACGTTCTGGGTGGCCGGCGACGGCGGGACCTGGGACCTGCGGCTGCTGCCGCTCATCGACTCCCGGATCCACGACGACAGTGCCTCGGACGGCCAGATCCTCAGCCCCATGCCGGGCTCGGTCATCGCCACCTTCGTCTCCGACGGCGCCGAGGTCACCGCCGGCCAGAACGTCCTGGCCGTCGAGGCCATGAAGATGGAGCACGCGCTCACCGCCCCGATCGACGGCGTGGTCCGCGTCCACGTGTCCACCGGCGAGCAGGTGCCTGCCGATCATCTGCTCGCGACCGTCGAGCCCCACCCCTCCACCGAGGAATCCGAAGGGAAAGCCAATGCCTGAGTTGGAAGAGCACTACGCAGACCTCAAGTCGACGGTCGCCGACTTCGCCGACAAGGTCGTCGCCCCGGCCTCCGCCGAGCACGACCGCAACCACACCTTCCCGTACGAGGTCGTGGCCCAGATGGGCCAGATGGGCCTGTTCGGCCTGCCGTTCCCGGAAGAGTACGGCGGGATGGGTGGCGACTACTTCGCCCTCGCGCTGGCGCTCGAGGAGCTCGGCCGCGTCGACCAGTCCACCGCCATGACGCTGGAGGCCGGCGTCGGTCTGGGCGCCATGCCGATCTACCACTTCGGTAACGAAGACCAGAAGCAGAAGTGGCTGCCGGACCTGGCCGCCGGCACGAAGCTGGCAGGCTTCGGCCTCACCGAGCCGGGTGCCGGCTC
>DGYFI06202__coassemble_1347_pt1 | contig 11170 bp, 9 predicted proteins | sample DGYFI06202__metabat2_low_PE_018 | metagenome-assembled genome bin DGYFI06202
CGCTGGACGCCTCGGGGCAGGCGCTGCTCGCGTTCGGCGTGGCACATATGAACGGGGTCGAGATCGTCGGCGGCCGCGCAGTGCACAACGGAAGTCTGGGCGCCGAGGCCGGGTAGGTCACGGCCATGGCAGCGGGCAGGGGCGGGTGCCGGGGGCGGCGGTAAGATCGGCCCTCATGCCCGACACCATCTCCGACACCGGGCGCGCGAGCACCGTCGACTACGCGGCGCTCCCCGGCCCGGGCGGGCGCAGATCACTCATCCCGCCCGTCGACGCGCGCTGGTGGACACTCAAAGTCGCACTGTCCCAGCGGCCATGGAGCTTCCTCGCCTCCGCGGGCATGGCCCTGGGGTTCGTGTGCAACGGCATCACCCCGGTCGTCGTGGGGCGCGCCGTGGACGGCGCGGTGGCCACCGGCTCACTGGACACGCTGTGGTTCTGGATCGGGATCCTGGCGTGCGTGTTCGTGGTGGCGATCATCGCCAACTGGACCGCCCGGTTCATGCTCGTCCGCAGCCAGCAGCTGGTCAGCCACGACCTGCGGACGATGGTCACCGACCGTATCCAGGACCCACGCGGGTTCGCCGGCCGGGAGCGCACCCCCGGCGGACTGCTGTCGATCGCCTCCTCGGACACCACCCGCGTCGGCGACATCGTCATGATGACCGTGATGCCGGTCGCCGAGCTCGCGGCGATCACCTACGGCGCCGCCGTGATGTTCACCATCAACCCGTGGCTCAGCCTGGCCACGCTCATCGGCGGCCCCCTACTGGCGGTGATCGCGCTGCGTGTCGCGCGGCCGCTACAGACGCGATCGGTGGCCCGGCAGCAGGCGGTCGCCGAGGCCGCGGCAACCGCCACCGACGTGGTGCAGGGGCTGCGGATCCTCAAGGGACTCGGAGCGATCGTCACCGTCCGCGCCCGCTACGACGAGGTTTCCGACAACGCCTACGACAAGACCGTCCACGCCAACGTCGCCGAAGCACGACTCAACGGGGTCACCGACGCCGCCGGTGCACTGTTCGTCGCATCCCTCGGCCTGGGCGCCGGCATCCTCGCCCTCGACGGACGGATCTCCGTCGGCGACCTCATCACCGTCGTCGGACTGACGCAGTTTCTCGTCGTCCCCATGACCATGTTCGGCCGCAACCTCGCCTCACGGTGGGCCTCGGCGGAAGCCTCCGCGCACCGGATCCGGGAGGTCCTCGGGGCCGGGTTCGAACGCCCCACCGAGATGGAAAGCGACCGCGCCGATCAGGTCATCGGCGCCCTGCCGGACGGCATCACCGCGGTGCACGGCTCCGACGCCGACCTGGTGCACGGTCTCGAGGCGCTGCCGCGAAGCCGCGTCATCGTGGCACCGCACGCCTCCGACCTGTTCGACGGCACCGTCGCCGACAACGTCCACCCCGACCGCGCCCGAGCGGAAGAGGCACTGCAGATCGCCGCCTGCGACGACATCCCCGAGGGGCCCGACAAGCGGGTGGGCGAGAACGGACGGATGCTCTCCGGAGGACAACGGCAGCGTGTCGCCCTGGCCCGAGCCCTCGCCGCCGACCCCGAGATCCTGATCCTGCAGGACCCCACCACGGCGGTCGACTCGGTGACCGAACAGACCATCGCGGACCGTGTCGCCGAATACCGCGCCGGGGCGATCACCCTAGTGTTCAGCGAGGCCCCGGCCTGGAGCGCCGTCGCCGACACCCACCTCGACGCCGAGTCGCTCGTCGGGCTCGTCGGGCAGGCAGGCATTGTCGGGCAGGGCGGACAGGTCGCACTTGACGGGCAGGCCGCCCGATGAGCGCCGCGATCGATCCCGCTCCCCCGGTCAAGGGCGACACCGCCCTCCGGTTCCCGCTCGCCACCGCACGACAGGTGCGACGCGAGATGGGTGCGCAGCTCAGGCGCGTCAGGCATGCCCGACCGGCGCTACTGTCGGCGCTCGTCCTTCTCAGCCTCGGCGCCTGGGCAAGCGTGACGGTGCCCCAGGTGATGGGCCAGATCGTGGACGTGGTCACGGGCACGTCGACTCGACCGTTCTGGCAGCTCGCCGCCACCCTGTTCGGGGCGGCGATCGCCGGCGCGGTGCTCAGCGCCTGCGGCTTCTACCTGGTCTCGAGGGTGGCCGAGCGGGTGATCGCCAACCTGCGCCAGGACATGGTCGGCACCGCCCTCGGCCTCCCCACCCACCGGGTGGAGGACGCCGGATCCGGGGATCTCGTCAGCCGCTCCACCGATGACGTCTCCGAACTGTCGGCCGCCGTCACCGAGACCATCCCGATCCTGACCAGCTCCGTGTTCACCCTCGCCGCGACGACGATCGCGCTGTTCACCCTGGACTGGCAATTCCTGCTCATCCCCCTGGTGGTCACGCCCGTGTACGTGATGGCGGCACGCCTCTACCTCCGTAAAGCCCCGGGCCGCTACGCCGAAGAACGGGCCGCGATGGCCGGCCGGGCCCACCGCGTGCTCGAGGCGATCAGAGGCCGGGCCACGGTGCGCGCGTTCTCGATGGAGAACCGCATGCACCACGAGATCGCGAGTGCCTCGTGGAGTGTGGTAACCAAGGGCATCCGCGCCCGCACGACGATGCTCATCCTCAACGTCTGGATGCTGATCGCCGAGTTCCTCATGCTCACCCTCGCCCTGGTGCTGGGCTACCACCTGGTGGGCACCGGCGCCCTCACCGTGGGAGCGGTCACGGGCGCGGTGCTCATGATCATCCGCCTCCGCGGACCGCTGAACATGGTCATGCGCGTGCTCGACGTCGTCCAGTCCGGCTACGCATCGCTGTCGCGGATCGTGGGCGTCGTGGTGGATCCCCCGGTGCCGCTGCCGGACATCGGTGCCGGGGCGCCCGTCGGACGGGTGGAGCTACGAAATGTGAGCTTCTCCTACGGCGGCGCGTGGGCCGTCCGCGACATCGGGTTCACCGTCGAGCCCGGGCAGACCATCGCGATAGTCGGCGCCTCCGGAGCCGGCAAGACCACCGTCGCCGCGCTCCTGGCCGGACTGCTGGTGCCGGACGAGGGCGAAGTGCTGGTCGACGGCTACCCGATCTCGACCCTGTCGGACCGCGAGCGGATCGCCCGGCTGGCCACCGTCAGCCAGGAGGTCCACGTCTTCTCCGGAACGCTCCGGCAGGACCTCACCCTGGCGCGCCCCGAGGCGGACGACGACGAACTGCTCGCCGCCCTGGACCGCGTCTACGCCCGGAGCTGGTTCGACCGGCTCAGCGACGGCCTCGACACGGTTGTCGGCGCCCGCGGGATCCACCTCGACCCGGTGGCCGCCCAGCAGCTCGCCCTGGCCCGTGTCCTCCTGCTCGATCCGGCGGTCGTGGTGATGGACGAGGCCACCGCAGAAGCCGGATCGGCCGGCGCCGGAGCATTGGACGAGGTGACCCGCGACCGGGCGGCCGTGGTGATCGCCCACCGACTCGACCAGGCATCCCGCGCGGACCAGATCCTCGTGATGGACGCCGGGCGGATCGTCGAAGCCGGCACCCATGAACAGCTCCTGGGACGGGACGGGATCTATCACCGACTGTGGACCGCGTGGTCGGCCGGGCGACAAGCCGCGGGCCTCCGAGACGACGCACGAGGCCGCGGGTGAACACCGTCGACGGCTCGGCATGAGAGGCGGCCCCGGGCACGATTGCCGACGTTCCGGAGGTCGCCCGTGCCGTCCTCGCGGCCGTCGTTGACCGGGGTGTGTGCGACTTTGTCGTCGTCGTCGCATTCTTTCCGCCCGGACGCCGCCCGGACGCCACAACACCCCGGCGCAACCCCAATCGACCGAGCGTAATCGGGCCGTCGACCCTGCGAGGCGGATCACCCGCACAGGCCGCGAATCACGCACGAACGGGGTGACCGGAAGGCATTCCAACGCATGCGAGCGTGGAGTAGACCACACTGCAAGGGGTACTGGGACGACTGCGCCCGACAGCGATGTCGCCCGACTCCCCCGGTCCCGGCGAGTGGTGCCGCCCACAACGCCGCGGATGGGGGGATGATGGTGCCGCGAGATGACGACGTTCCACAAGAACAAGATCAGCACAAAACGAAAGAGTCGATACCTATGACCGATGGCAGACAGACGATCATCTACACCCTCACGGATGAGGCCCCCCGCCTGGCGACCGAGGCGTTCCTGCCCGTCGTCAGCACCTTCGCCGATGCCGCCGGAATCGATGTCACCACCAGCGACATCTCGGTGGCCGCGCGCATCCTCGGTGCGTTCCCCGAGCGCCTCACCGATGAGCAGAAGGTGCAGGACAACCTGGCCGAGCTCGGTCGTCTGACGCAGGACGCCAGCACGAACATCATCAAGCTGCCCAACATCAGTGCCTCCGTCCCGCAGCTCACCAAGGCGATCGCCGAGCTGCAGGACAAGGGTTACGACATTCCCGACTTCCCCTGGGACCCGCAGAGCGACGAGGAGAAGGAGACGGCCGAGCGCTACGCCGGCATCCTCGGTAGCGCGGTCAACCCGGTTCTTCGTCAGGGCAACTCCGACCGTCGCGCCCCCAAGGCCGTCAAGGAGTACGCTCGCGCGAACCCGCACTCCATGGGCAAGTGGTCCATGGCCTCGCAGACCCACGTCGCCCACATGACGCACGGTGACTTCTACGCCGGCGAGAAGTCGATCATCCTCGACCGCGACTGCGACGCCCGCATGGAGGTCGTGACGCCGGACGGCGAGACCCACGTCCTCAAGACCGTGCCGCTTCAGAAAGGCACCGTCGTGGACTCAATGTTCATGAGCAAGAAGGCTCTGCTGGAGTTCTACGAGGAGCAGCTCAATGACGCCAAGGAGACCGGCGTCATGTTCTCATTGCACGTCAAGGCCACCATGATGAAGGTGAGCCACCCGATCGTGTTCGGGCACGCCGTCCGCGTGTTCTACAAGGACGCCTTCGAAAAGTACGGCGAGCTGTTCGACGAGCTCGGCATCAACGTCAACAACGGCATGGGCGACCTGTACGCCAAGATCGACACCCTGCCGTCCGCCAAGCGCGAGGAGATCATCGAGGAGCTGCACCGCTGCCACGAGCAGCGGCCGGAGCTCGCGATGGTCGACTCGGCCCGCGGCATCTCCAACTTCCACTCCCCCTCCGACGTGATCGTGGACGCCTCCATGCCCGCGATGATCCGTATCGGCGGCAAGATGTACGGCGCCGACGGCCGCAAGAAGGACACCAAGGCCGTCATCCCGGAGTCCACGTTCGCGCGGATTTACCAGGAGATCATCAACTTCTGCAAGACCAACGGCGCGTTCGACCCCACCACTATGGGCACCGTGCCGAACGTCGGACTCATGGCGCAGAAGGCCGAGGAGTACGGCAGCCACGACAAGACCTTCGAGGTCAAGTGGGGCGGCGTGGCCAACATCGTCGACGCCGCCACCGGCGAGGTTCTGCTCTCCCAGGACGTCGAGGCCGGCGACATCTGGCGCATGTGCACCGTCAACGACGCGCCGATCCGCGACTGGGTGGGGCTCGCCGTGGACCGCGCCCGCGCCTCCGGCATGCCGGCTGTCTTCTGGCTGGACCCATACCGGCCGCACGAGAACAACCTCATCACCCTGGTCAACGAGTACCTCAAGGACCACGACACCGAGGGTCTGGACATCCAGATCATGTCCCAGGTGCGTGCCATGCGGTACACCCTCGAGCGCGCCTGGCGTGGGCTCGACACCATCTCGGTGACCGGTAACATCCTGCGTGACTACCTCACCGACCTGTTCCCGATCCTCGAGCTGGGCACCAGCGCCAAGATGCTCTCCGTGGTGCCGCTCATGGCCGGCGGCGGGCTGTACGAGACGGGCGCCGGCGGCTCCGCCCCCAAGCACGTGCAGCAGCTCGTGGAGGAGAACCACCTGCGCTGGGACTCCCTCGGCGAGTTCCTCGCGCTGGGTGCGAGCCTGGACGACCTCGGTCGCAAGTACGACAACCCCAAGGCCACCATCCTGGCCAAGGCGCTCGACACCGCGACCGGCAAGCTGCTCGAGAACCGCAAGTCGCCGTCGCGAGTCACGGGCGAGCTCGACAACCGTGGCAGCCAGTTCTGGCTCTCGCTGTACTGGGCCCAGGAGCTCGCCGCGCAGACCGAGGACGCCGAGCTGGCCGAGCGGTTCGCGCCGCTGGCCGAGAAGCTCGCCGCCGATCAGGAGAAGATCCTCGAGGAGCTGACCGTCGTCCAGGGCAACCCCGTTGACCTGGGCGGTTACTACCAGCCCGAGGCGGAGAAGATCAAGTCCGCGATGCGTCCGAGCGCCACTCTCAACGCGCATCTGGACAGCGCGTTCGCCTGACGCGGCCACAGGCGCCGGGTGAGAGAACACCGCGCCCCCGTCGGAATCGTCCGGCGGGGGCGCGGTGCTGTGTCTGAGACGAGAATTTTACGACGACGACAACGCCTTCTGCGGCAGTCGCGGGGCGACGTCCGTGGGCAGTGGCAGGTCAGCCGTCGAACGCGGTCTTCATGCAGCGCATGGCCGCCAGCGTCTTGGGCACCCCGATGTACGGCATGAGGTGCACGAAGCATTCCGCTACCTGCTCCCTCGACATACCGGCCACTTCTACGGCTGTCTTGATATGGCCGGTCAGCTGGGGCTCGGTGCCGCCCATCGCCGCCAGGGCCGCCATGTTGAGCATCTGCCGGTCGCGCAGCTCGAGTCCGTCGCGCTGGTAGGTGCCACCGAACACCGCTCCTACCACCCAGTCGGAGGCGCCCGGGGCGTACTCGTCCAACTGCTGCTTCCACGCGGCGGTACCCTCCGGCGACTGCGTCTGCTCGACGAACTGGTTGCCCTTGTCCATGCTCAGTTCCACTGTTGACCTCCTTGTCGATCGGGAAAATACCTGGTCAGGCTAACAGTTGTGGCCGGTTGTATCCGGCCACTCCAGCGCGCCGGGGGCGTAGGATCAACCCGTTCGGCGGATCTTCCCTGTTCGGTGTGGCTGACGGAGTGCGGACGCTGCGGCCGGGACGCATCCCAGGTTTTTCAGACGGGAGTACGGGACATGCATCGTTTCCAGGGACGCGCCGCGACGATCGGCGTTGCAGCGATGGCCGGGGCTGCGCTCCAGCTGTCCGGGTGCACCGCCGACCCCTCGAGTGATACGGGCAACGTCGCGTCCGCAAGCTCCTCCGAGCGTGGGACCACCACGGTCACCGCAACCGCCCCGGCCACCACGACCGAGCCCGGATCCACAAGCACGCCTGCGGGCACGGGCACCGGGCTGACCTCCGTCGACCCCGCTACCTTCACCGCGCCTCAACACCCCGACGCCTACACCTGGAACTACTCCACGGGCGGTCAGTACCGCGGGTTGTGCGTCTCCGGAGGCGACGGCGTGACCTGCACGGGCAAGCCCGCGGCATCGGTGCCGGATCTCACCGAGCACTTCCCGGGTCGGCCCAGCGCGATCGAACTGGGCCGCGCCGGGCTTCGGTATACGTTTGTCGAGGGGATCCCCGGCGGGCCGGGCGTCCTCGAGACGGGTCAGCAGGTTCAGATCGGTGAAACCCGCTGTTCAAAGCCGAACAGCTCCACTCTCGAGTGCCGCTACGGCAGCAACTCGTTCACCATCACCGGCGCAGGTCAGACGATATCCACTTCCGGCAACGTGCTCGCTGAACGCGACTACTCCAACCATCCCCGCTCAGGAGGCGGCTCCTCGGCAGATTCCCAGTCCGGCTCCGGCTCTTCTTCCGGGCAACCGAGTGACTACATGGGCGCCAGCGGCCTCGTGAGCGGAGTACGCACGTCCGACGGGAGGCTGGTCACCGCATCTACCCCCTCGTGTGATGGGCGCGGAATCCTCATCCTCGACTCCTACGTGGAGGCGTCCAGTCCTCAGCAGGGCATCGCCGATCTGCTCGACAAGCATTCGGGGGCGGGGTTCGCCACACCGGGCCAGTGCCCGTCACTGCGGGCGAGCCTCAACGGCGCCCGCGTGTACCCGATCTACCTCGACTACGGGCACGACACGGCCGCACTATGTCAGGCCAAGGCCTCGCGTGGCGGCAATGCCCGACTGCTCACCCAGACTGCGGATTTCAGCGACCCCTGCTGATCGCCGCCCCGCCAGCCTCATCGCGCCGGGGCCAATCCGCCGCTGAGCAGTCGCTCCCACCCGCGTGGCATCGGCGCCGTCACCACCAGCTCCGAACCGTCGGGCAGCGGAATCACCATCCGCGCTGCGTGGAGGTGGAGTCCCCGGCCGCCACTGCGCTTGACGAGGTCATTGAACGCGCGGTCACCGTAGCGGTCGTCTCCGGCGATCGGGTGGCCCTCATGGTGGAGGTGGACGCGGACCTGGTGCTTGCGCCCGGTCAGAAGACGGACGTCGACGAGTGTGGCGCGATTCCCCACCCGGCGACGGGGCTCTACATGTGTCTCGGCGCGCAGCCCTGTCGGATGCGCCACGACCCCGGTGTCGCGCGTGAGCAGTGGCGTCTCCAGTACGGTCACGCCATCAGGCCAGGCCCCCTCCACGATCGCGAGGTATCGCCGGTCGATCTCGTCCTCCCGGTCTCGCAGCAGTTCGTGAAGGTACCGGAGCATTGAGGGGGTCTTGGCCAGGACGAGCACTCCGGAGGTGTCCCGGTCCAGCCTGTGGCCGAGCTCGAGTTCGTGAAGGTCGGGGCGGAGATATCTCAAGGCCTCGATCACCCCGAAGGGATTATCGGTCCCCTTGTGGACCGCCACGCCGGCCGGCTTATTGATGGCCAGCAGGTCAGCGTCTTCGTAGACCACGGCATTCTTCACCCGGTCCAGTAGTGCGGCGGGAGGTCGGGGCCCGGTCGATGCGGGAGCCTCCACCGTCAGTGCGGGGATCTCGACCACATCGCCCTCGACGAGGCGGTAATTCTGCTCGGTCTTGCGCCCGTTGACCCGGAGTTTCCCCTTCCGGAGGAGCTGGAACAACAGGCCTGCCGGTACACCCTTGAGCTGGGACCGCAGAAACTTGTCGAGTCTGCGGCCAGCGTGCTCACCGTCAATGGCGATGGTCTCGGCCGGGCGTGGGGCCCTCTTCGTCACTGGGTCAGCGGCGGATACCTTCGGATGCCTCGCCTGCGGCGGCGGCCGACCGGAGGAGTGAATCCTCCTGCGGCCGTCTCGGCTGTCAGCTTCGGCCTTGGCGCGAAACCGGTGCCTCGGGCCCGACCTTCTGCCGGAACTGGCTCCCCTGCCAGACACAGATTCTCACCACTCCACGCGACACGCTCAGCGACCCGATATGACTACTCCCTGCACTTCATCACAGTCTCATCCGCCGGGCCAGTTGAGCGGAGCCGAGGTCAATGGAGTCGCGCGTAATTGATCGTGCTCAGCGCCTCGTTCACCTCGGAGAAAATCGCACTGCCGCCGGTGATGCCGAAGCCGGCGAGCCGCTCGGTGTGCATCCTCACGTACGCCTCGGCGTTCTCGCGGGTGTCGAACATGTAGATGCCGCCGGACTGCTCAGCGGGCTGATCCTCGATCCACACCTTCCAGATGAAGCCCGGCTCGGCGTTGATCGACTCGGCGAGGCCACGGAACGCCTCCGACATCTCCTCACCCCAGGGGCCCTGCATCGGGAAATTGACCTGAACCAGAACAGCCATTGCTCCTCCTCGTGGCTCGCAGCGTAAACCCAGGCTACGCGGACTGCGACCACGTCCTTCGAGAATCGATTCGTGCCGATCCGGAGCCGTGCTTGACTGGCCGCAGGGTGACTGATGAACGCCGACGCCACCGGGGAGGCCACGCATGTCCGTTCTCGCGGCTGGCCGCCGACACACCGTCGCCGTGCGCCGGGACGGAGCAGTGCTCGCGACCGGACACAACGGCGCCGGCGAGTGCAACGTGTCCGGCTGGACCGACATCGTGGCGGTGGCGGCCGGCACCGTGCACGCCGCGCGCAACACCGGCCGATCCCACACCGTGGGACCGCGCGCCGACGGGACCGTGGTGGCAACGGGCTGGAACGGAGACGGCCAGACCGACGTCAGCGCGTGGCGAGACATCCGTGCCGTGGCCGCCGGGTGGCGGACGACCCTCGGCCTCCGACGCGACGGGACGGTGGATGCCGCAGGACGGAACTCGGAGGGCCAGTGTGAGGTCGCGCTGTGGCGCGACATCGTCGACATCGCGTGCGGTGACTGGCACTCCGCGGCGGTCCGTGCCGACGGTGGCATCGTCGTCGTCGGAAATAATCGCCGGGGACAGTGCGACGTCGGAGGGTGGTCGCGCGTGCGGTCCGTCGCCGCCGGTCACCTCCACACCGTGGGAGTGGACGACGACGACAACGTGCTCGCCACCGGCGACGCCAGCACCGGCGCCTGCAACGTCTCGGACTGGAGCGGGGTGACCTCGATCGCGGCCGGAAGCCACCACACCGTCGGCCTACGCCACGACGGATCCGTGCTGGCCGTCGGCGCGAACGAGTTCGGACAGTGCGAGGTCGGGCAGTGGAAGGATGTCGTGGCGATCGCCGCCGGGGCGGCCCACACGGTCGCTCTACTTTCCGACGGCCGATTCGTGGCGACCGGCAGCGACGCCGACGGACAGTGCCGCGTCGACACCTGGGCCCGGCACTGACACGGGGACCTCAGTCGCGCAGCACGTAGCTCAGGGTCTGGACGACCTGGTCGGTGGTCTGACACCAGGCCTGGGCCTCGGCGTCGACCTCCTTGAGCGGGTGGACGATGTCGGCATCGTGCACCGTGATGTACGGCTTGCCCAGTGCGGCGCAGTAACCCGCGTCGAATGCCGCGTTCCACTGCTTGTACTTGTCGCCGAAACGCACCACGACCATGTCGGCCTTCTCGATCAGCGTCCGCGTGCGGATCGCGTTGACCTTCGAGGACTGGTGGTCGCGCCAGAACTGCACGTCGTTCTCGCCCAGGTGATCGCCCGCGGCGTCGCTCGCGGGATGGTCGGTCACGGGCGCGGTGAACGTCACGTCCAGGCCGGCCGCCTTCGCGCCGCGGGCGACCTCCTCGCGCCAGTCGGTGTGGATCTCGCCGGACAGATAAACGGTGAAGGTCATGGCCCCACCATCCTATGAGCGGGTCCGCGGCGGCAACCGGGGGCGATGATGTCCGACCCCTGTGCCAGTGTTCCTTCTCACGAGGACGGCGCCCGCCGTCCGCTATTGGACTCGAGGCTGGCTCGG
>DGYFI06202__coassemble_1413_pt1 | contig 10764 bp, 8 predicted proteins | sample DGYFI06202__metabat2_low_PE_018 | metagenome-assembled genome bin DGYFI06202
TCGGGCTCGCGCACGTCTCCCCCGACGACGTGGTGGCCGCCTTCTCCGACCTGGACGAGATCGCCGAGGACTGCCCGCGCGGCTGCACCCACCAGGGGCCGCCCGCCGACCCCGAGTGCGCGTTCGACGCCATCGAGGACCCGGCCACCCACCGGCGCGCACTGGCCGTGCGGGAACTGCTGGGAGCGCTGCAGTCCAACGACCACTGGGAGCTGGGGCTCGACCAGGAGTGAGGGCGGCCGGGCGGCGGTAGGCAGGCCCCGGGCGCCGGCAGGCCGGGTCAGAGGGTGAGCTCGACGTCCCCCAGCGCGACCGACACGCACGTCTGGATGCGCTCGCCGGGGCCGTGATCGGTGCCGTTGCGCAGGTCGCGGACATGCCCGTCCTCCAACGGGACGACGCAGGTCTGGCAGATGCCCATGCGGCAGCCGAACGGCATCTGCACGCCGACGCTCTCGCCGCCCTCGAGGATCGTGGTGGCGCCGTCCAGCTCCACGGTCTTGCCGGTCGACCCGAAGGTGACCGTGCCGCCCGTGGCGCCCGCGTCGCGGTTGATGGTGAACCGTTCGATGTACAGGTCCTCGCGGTCCTCGCCCGTGAAGTGCTCGTCCAGCTCGTCGAGCATCGCCGCCGGGCCACACGCCCACGTCGGCCGCTCGGCCCAGTCCGGGACCAGTGCCGACATCTGCTCGGCGTTGATCCGGCCCTCCTCCGCGGTGACCCGCAGGTGCAGCGTGTAGCCGGGTTGGGTGCGCTCGAGGGCGAGCAGCTCGTCGTAGAACAGCGCGTCATCGCGCGTGCGGATCGAGTGCACGTGCACCACGTCCGGGAACCGCTCGTCGCCCGACCGGCGGTCCATCGACCGCAGCATGCCCATCACCGGGGTGATGCCGGAGCCGGCACTGACGAACATCAGCTTGTCCGGCGTCGGCGACGGCAGATGGAAATCGCCGGCCGGGGCCTGGAGGCGGACGATCGTGCCCGGCTCGACCGTGCCGACGATGTGATTGCTGAGCAGTCCCTCGGGCATCGCCTTGACCGTGACCGAGTACTCGCCGCGGCCGCTCGTCGGCGCCGACGTCAGCGAATAGGAACGCCAGGTCCAGCGCCCGTCGACCAGCACGCCGATGCCCAGGTACTGGCCTGGGCGGTAGGACGGGGTGGCGCCCCAGCCGGGCTTGATCACCAGTGTCACCGCGTCGTCGGCCTCACGCCGCACCGACACGACCTCGCCGCGCAGCTCACGGGAGGACCACAGCGGGTAGATGAGCGACGAGTAGTCGTCCATGCGCAGCGGATGGGTGAGACGGTTGAGCAACCGGTGTGCGGTCCGCGGCTCCGGCACCCGTGCCGCCGCAGCCCGCAGTACCCTGCCCAGACCTCTGTTCGACTCCGACACTGGTGCCTCCCTCTGCTCTCCCGCCACCTGCTCGCCCGGGGCCCGGGTCGGCATCGACGGCACTGCAACCTACGGTAGCGTAGGTTAGCCTCCGACGGGGGATCGCCGACCCGATTTCAGAAGCCTTCTGACCGTCACCGCCGGTGGTGCCGGCCGTGGTGGGGTGGCTGCCGTTGTCGTCGTCGTCACTTCTGTTCTACATACGTTGAGCCCGGCTCACAGCAGGGTCAACAGGAACGGCAACTCCACGGCGTCGTACCAGGCCAGATCCACATCGAGGGCATCTCCGACGGTCAACTCCGCGTCCTCGTCCCCCAGGTCGGCGCGGTCCACCGCCTCCACGGCGGCCTCCACGAACTCCGCCGCGCCCTCGAGGTCCACGTGCACCGCCGCGATGTCCTGCGTCGTCACGGCCGGGTCGCTGATCCGCACCACGGCGGTGTCCAGGTCCGGGCGCACCGTGATCCGCTCGTCGGGCAGGTCCACGCTCACCACCACCCGGCGGTGCGGGTGCTTGGCGTGCGCCGCGCCCGAGTCGAGCTCCCCGCCGAGCAGCCGGAGCGACGCCCGGGCCGCCTCGAGAAACGCGACGTGCTCGATCTCCTCGAGATCGCCCTCCGCATACGACTCCACCAGTGCCGGCGTGGCGGCGAAGGCGGTGCCACTACGCACCGGCATCGACCCGTCGGCGAGCAGGGTCTCGAGCATCGGCAGAGTGGCGGGGATGAACAAACGCATGGTGGGCCTTCCTGGCGGGCGGGGGTCGGTCTCGGGGCGCGCGCGGCGAGGTCAGGAGGCGATCCCGGAGAGCTCCTCCAGGGCGCTCGAGATGAGCTCACCGATCTCCTCGACGTCCGGCAGCGCCTGCCGATCGGAGGTGAAACCGCAGTACACGGTACCCACGTAGCTGCTCATCGACACCGCCAGCGCCTGGCCGTAGAGCAGCGCCGGGACCGGGTAGACCTCCTTGAGCTGACCGTCGCCCCAGAACATCTCGTGCTGCGGGCCGGGCGCGTTGGTCACCACGAGATCGTAGGAATCCGACGGCAACATGATGGCCGCCCGCGAGCCGAGCGCATGCAAGGTCGGCGGCGCGAAACCCGACAGGCGGGCCAGCGACTTGGCGCCCACGGCCTCCCGCTGGTGCCGCTGCGTGGCCGTCTCGCGGGCGATCTGCGCCAGCCGCATCCGCGGGTTGGGCTCCCCCACCGGCATCGCGATGAGCGCCGACGCGATCTCGGCGGACATCACATCCCCCTGCTCGTCGCCGGAGTCGCTCTCCGCCGTCACCGCCATGGGCACGATCACGCGCAGGATGTCCGCCGTGGTCAGCGGATGCCCCGACGACAGGATCCACGAGCGCAGGGCCCCGCACAGCACGGCCAGCACCACATCATTGACCTTGCAGCCGTGCTGCCGCGCGATCTCCCTCGCCACCGGCAGCGGGAACGAGGCAAGCCCCACCCGACTGCCGCGCGAGTGCTCGGTGCGGAACATCTCCGTCAGCCCGCCGCTGGAGCGCAGGATCGCGAAACTCGCGGCCCCGGCCAGACCGCGGGTGGTCCGCTCGATCGCCTTCACCATCCGCGTGGACCGGCGCACCAGCTCCAACGGGTCGGACACGATGGTCATGAGCGCGTCCAGCACCAGCACCCCGTCCCCGGGGGACGGCATGGGCGTCCATGTGGCCACCTCGGCGTCCTCCGTCGAGGCCTGGTACTCGGCGGTGAGCACCTGCGCCAGGTCGATGGCATTGGGGCCGCCGAGCAGCACGTGGTGGGTCTTGGTGAGAATCGCCAGCCGGCCGTCCTCGACACCCTCGATAAGGTACAGCTCCCACAGGGGGCGGTCCGCCTCGAGCGGCCGGTCGACCAGCCGGGCCACCAAGTCCGCGAGCTGACGCATCCCACCGGGGGCGGGCAGCGCCGAGCGGCGGACGTGAAAACTCAGGTCGAACTCCGGATCATCCACCCACACGGCCCGCGCGAGCCCGAACGGCACCTTCCGGATCCGCTGCCGGAACCGCGGCGCATCCGCCAGGCGGGCGTCGACGAACTCCATCACCCGGTCGATGTCCCAGGGCTGGTCGCGTGAGACCAGCGCCAGGGAACAGGAATGCCGGCTGCGGGAGCGCCCGGCGTCACCGAGCAGCAGGTCCGCATCCGTCGTCGCCAACCTGGTCGCCACGGCTCAGACCACCTCGTCCAGTCCCAGCAGTCCGCGGATCTCCACGGCCGCCCGATCGAACACCTGGTAGAACACGCCGATCATGCCGGTCTGCACCGCGCCGAGGACGTTCTCGATCGCATCGTCGACCATGACGCACTCCCGCGGCTCCAGCTCGAGCCGCCGCGCCGCCTCCAGGAACGCCTCGGCGTCGGGCTTCTCCACGCCGATCACCCCGCTGAGCACCACGTGCTCGATCCCGTACGCACGCGCGTCCTCGCGGACACGATCCGCCCCCGACCCCTCCGGCTCATTACTGAGAACCGCGAGCCGGACGTCATTGGCCTTGGCACCTGTCAGGATGGTCCGCCAGTTCTCGCGGTCCTCATCCGTGCCGTCCAGCACCCCGAAGTAGTCGACAATCAGTCCTCGCATGAGAACAGCCTAGGCAACCAGTGGCCGCTGCGCAGTAAGGAGGGGAACCGCGCGGCACTTCCGGCCCGTCATAAGGGGTAGACGACGCTGGAGCGCCCGATTCCCGGGCGCCGGAGGGAGCTGCAGACATGACCGCGACGCAGGCGACACGGGCCGGGGCGGGGCGGCGTGCCGTCCCCGGGGGTCCAGGCACAACCCTGGGGGACGACGACGACACCACCATCCACCCCCTGCCCTCCACCGAGCCACTGCCCGGCGCGCAGCCCGCGCAGGTGCACCACGCACGCGCCCACCCGGGGCCGGCGCGCACTCCCCTGCCCGATGAGTCGGACGAGGTCCCCGTCCCGGCCCGCAGATCCGCCCACGCCCTGGTGGTGATGGCGCTGGAGATCGTGGACCGCAAACGCGCCCCGACCAACGTGCGGGGCGCGTTTCCCGAGCATCTGGTGGAGATGCTGAGGTCCCTGGCCCGCACCGGGGTTCCCGGACGCCACCTGGGTACCGCGCGTATCCATCGTCTGCACATCCACCCGGCGGGCGGGGGCGCCGCGGAAGGGTCCGGGCGCGCTGATGCGCCCGCGGAGTACGAGGTGTGCGCCACCTACGCGCGCGGGCCGCGACTGTTCGCAGTCGCGGCCCGCATCCGGGTGACCCCCACCGGGGCCTCGTGCCTCGCGCTCCGGATGGTGTGACCGGCATCGGAACGCGCGGCCGAGTCAGTCCTTGCGGCCCTTTCCGGCCGTGCGGGCCGCCCGCTCGCGGCGCTCGGCGCGCTCCTTCTTGTCCTGGGCACGCCGGTCGGCACGGTTGCCCGCCCCGGACTCGTCGACAAGTTGGGCGTCGCCGGACTCGGACGGGCCGGAGAACTGCATCTGCTCGTCAGAGACGTCGCGACCGGTGCCGGCGGCCTGCAGGATCGGGTTCGCACCCGCCAGGGCGGCCGCCTGCGCGGCGGACGGGGCGGAGACCGAGTTGCGCTGCTGATTGGCCTCGACCTTGACGTTGAACAGGAACGCGACCGTCTCCTCGCGCACTCCGTCCATCATCCCGGAGAACATGTCGTAACCCTCGCGCTGGTACTCGACGAGCGGGTCACGCTGGGCCATGGCCCGCAGGCCGATGCCCTCCTTGAGGTAGTCCATCTCGTACAGGTGCTCGCGCCACTTGCGGTCGAGGACCTGCAGCATGATCGACCGTTCGAGTTGACGCATCGCGCCCTCGCCGCCGATGCCCTCGATCTCGGACTCGCGCTCGTCGTACTTGGCAAACACATCGTCCAGGACCGCGTCACGCAGGTTCTTGGTGCTCAGGTCGCCCGAGGAGCCGTACTCGTCACCCTCGATGACGTCCTCTGCGCTGATCGACACCGGGTACAGCTGCCCCAGCGCCTCCCACAGCTTGTCCAGGTCCCAGTCCTCGACGTATCCCTCGGCGGTGGCGCCGTCGACGTAGGCACTGACTACCTGGTAGATCATCGACTCGACCTGGTCGGTGATGTCCTCACCCTCGAGGATCTTCTTGCGCTCCTTGTAGATCACGGTGCGCTGCTGGTTCATGACCTCGTCGTACTTCAGAACGTCCTTGCGGATCTCGAAGTTCTGGGACTCGACCTGGGTCTGGGCGTTCTTCACCGCATTCGAGACCATGCGGGCCTCAATCGGGACGTCGTCCGGCAGGTTGAGCCGGTTCATGATCGCCTCGACGGTGGCGCCGTTGAAGCGTCGCATCAGCTCATCGCCGAGCGACAGGTAGAAACGGGACTCGCCGGGGTCGCCCTGACGGCCGGAACGGCCGCGCAGCTGGTTGTCGATGCGCCGGGAGTCGTGCCGCTCGGTGCCCAGCACGTACAGGCCGCCGGCGTCACGGACGTTGTCGGCTTCCTTCTTGGTGAGCGCGCGCATGCGCTCGATCTCCTCGTCCCATGCGGCCTCGTACTCCTCCGGGGTGTCCACCGGGTTGAGTCCGCGCTCACGCAGGTTGAGGTCGGCGATGATATCCGCGTTGCCGCCCAGCACGATGTCGGTACCGCGACCGGCCATATTGGTGGCGACAGTGACGGAACCGGGCCGTCCGGCCTGGGCGACGATCTGCGCCTCGGAGGCGTGGAACTTGGCGTTGAGGACGTGGTGCTTGACGCCCTTGCGGGTCAGCAGCCGCGACAGGTGCTCACTGCGCTCGACGGAGGCGGTACCCACGAGGACGGGCTGCTTCTTCTCCACCCGCTCGGCGATGTCATCGACGACGGCGGCGAACTTCGCCTCCTCCGTCTTGTAGATGAGGTCGCCCTGGTCCACGCGGGCCATCGGCCGGTTGGTCGGGATCGGCATGACCTCGAGCTTGTAGATCGAGTACAGCTCGGCTGCCTCGGTCTCGGCGGTACCTGTCATGCCGGAGAGCTTCTCGTACAGCCGGAAGTAGTTCTGCAGGGTGATCGTGGCCAGCGTCTGGTTCTCGGCCTTGATCTCGACCCGCTCCTTGGCCTCGATGGCCTGGTGCATGCCCTCGTTGTAGCGGCGACCGTCGAGGACGCGGCCCGTGAACTCGTCGACGATGATCACGTCGCCGTCGCGGACGATGTAGTCCTTGTCCTTGGTGAACAGCTCCTTGGCCTTGATGGAGTTGTTCAGGTAGCTCACCAGCGGCGAGTTGGCGGCCTCGTAGAGGTTCTCGATGCCCAGCTGGTCCTCGACGAACTCGACGCCGGCCTCGGTCACACCGATGGTGCGCTTCTTGCGGTCGACCTCGTAGTGGGTGCCGTCCTCCAGCATCGGCGCGATCCGCGCGAACTCGGAGTACCACTTGCTGGAGCCGTCGGCCGGGCCGGAGATGATCAGCGGCGTCCGCGCCTCGTCGATGAGGATCGAGTCGACCTCGTCGACGATCGCGTAGTTGTGGCCACGCTGGACCAGCTCCGCGGTGTCGTGGGCCATGTTGTCGCGCAGGTAGTCGAAGCCGAACTCGTTGTTCGTGCCGTAGGTGATGTCCGAGTGGTAGGACTCACGCCGCTGCACGGGGGTCATCCCGCTGAGGATCGCCCCGACGGACAGTCCCAGGAAGCGGTGCACGCGGCCCATCCACTCGGCGTCACGCTTGGCGAGGTAGTCGTTGACCGTCACGACGTGGACGCCGTTGCCCGACAGGGCGTTGAGGTATGCCGGAAGCACACAGGTCAGGGTCTTGCCCTCACCGGTCTTCATCTCGGCCACCGCGCCGGTGTGCAGCACGATGGCGCCGATGACCTGCACCTTGTAGGGGCGCTGGCCCAGGACGCGGTAGGCGGCCTCGCGCGCGACCGCGAAGGCCTCGGGCAGCAGGTCGTCGAGTGTCTCCCCCTCGGCCACGCGGCCCTTGAACTCATCGGTCTTCGCGGCGAGTTCGTCGTCGCTCAGCTTCTCCACGTCGTCGGAGAGCGACATCACGTAGTCGGCGAGAGCGGTGTACTTCTTGAGCTTTCGCCCCTCGCCGGCCCGGAGCAGCTTGGAAAGGATGGACACAGTCTCGAACGTCCTCGTGGTCGGGGATGTGGTCGGTAGTTCTTTCTCACACCGGTGCGTTACCACACCGGTCCAGCCCACATCCTAGGTGCTGCGAGCCGTACGTACACGCCGAGGGCGGTCCGGCCCTCCTCGGACCGGACCGCCCTTCGGTGATGGGGACCGGGGGCTATCAGCCCTCGGCCTCGGTCAAGGTGATCAGACCGTAGTCGAATGCGTGACGCCGGTAGACGACGGTGGCGCGACCGGACTCGGAGTCACGGAACAGGTAGAAGTCGTGCCCCACCAGCTCCATCTTCTCCAGCGCCTCGTCGACCGTCATCGGGGTGCCGTCGTGCTCCTTGCGCCGCACGATCTGACCGGGCAACTGCTCGTCGACCTCGTGCTCGTACTCGTCGAGAACCTCGGCCGGCGCGGCGGTGGCCGACACCTCGGCGGTCGCCTCGGCGACCGACATCGGACGACGATGCCCGGAGTGGCTGATCTTGCGGCGGGTCCGCGCCTTGCGCATCTGACGTTCGAGCTTGGACACCGCGGACTCGAGTGCCCCGTAGAAGGTGTCCTCGGCCGCCTCCGCTCGAGCCACACCGCCCTTACCCTTGGCGGTGATCTCGATACGCTGACTCACCTTGGACAACCGCGGATTGTTCTCGTGCAACAGGATCACGTCGAACCGCTGGATGTTCGTCGGCGACATCTTCTCGATCTTCGCGAGCTTCGCGTTGATCCGGGTCGCGAAGTGGTCCGGCACCTCGACATTGCGCCCCCTGATCGATACCTGGGCGTCGGGGGTGCCGGGATCGTCGGTCGTCGGACCGTCGAAGGTGGCTGGGTCAAGCAGGACTGCGGGGGTCTTCGCCATCGAAGCTCCTCCTCATCGGGCCTGCGGCGGACCGCTCGGATCGGGCCCGGACACCGCCCGGGAACGCCGGCCGAAGGGTCAACCCACATGGCTGAGTGGACACTCTCGGACGCGGCCCACCGTTCCCTAATTTTAGTGAACGTGCTGGTGAACCCCGTCCGACATTCACCTTACCCGCTCTTCCGGACGTCAGTCGCGGGTCCAGGAGAAGTCGCCCACACCGGTTGTCATGCGGCGGTCAGAGCGAGCACTCCGGCAGGTGTCAGGCCGCCCCGGCGCAGGGCGTCAACGCACGCCGCGGCCGTCGCACCGGTCGTCACCACGTCGTCCACGACGAGGATCGTCGCCGGGGTTTCCAGGAGCGCCGCCACCGTCCCGGGCGCGCCGGGGGAGGCCCGCAACGGGGTGTCCGAGGGGCGCCGTCGGATCCGCCCGTCGAGATTGTCGGTGCGAGCCTGGGCGCCGAGACCGGAAGCGTCCCGCACCCGTCCCCTCACCCTCAGCAGGGGTGCCACAGTGACGGCGTCCGACGGGGTCGAGCCGACGAGGTCGGCGGCCAGTGCGTCCACCACGGTCCGCATGTGGTCGAAGCCCCGGCGGCGCCGGGCGCGAGCGGAGGCCGGTGCGGGGATGAGGACCACGGGTCGTTCGCCGCACTCGGCGATCTCCCCCGCGGCCCGGAGTCGGTCGACGCCCACGGCCAGCGCGGCCCCGAACGGTACCGCCAGATCCCCGCGTCCCCGGTCCTTGTACGCGGAGACGGCGTTCGCGGCGGCGCCGGTGTGACGCGCCAGCGCCCAGGCAGGAGTGATCAGGTCGGCGCGGGTGCGGATCCGCAGCAGTGGCCCGGCCATCTCCTGCGCGCATCGGTCGCACCACCGCCGGCCGGGCTGTCCGCAGCCGCCGCACTCCAGCGGCACCACGAGATCGGCCAACGCGGCTCCCCAGGTCGGCTCGGGTCTCCCGGAGCGGCCGGGCTGGGACATCGCGCGGTCAGCCCGCGACCACCGGCTCGGCCCGGATCGCGGCCAGCCCGTTGATCTCACGCCAGTACCTGTCGCTGGTTTCCGCGGCCGTATCCAGGCGCAGCAGTGACCGCTGATCCACGGCATACACCTCCCGGCCGGCGGCCGCCACGGCGGAAACGGGGCCGGAGATGTTGCGCTGCGAGAGCGGTTCGGTGATCGCGCCGTCGACGGAGATCGTCACGACCGGAGCCTCGCTGGTCTCGCGTCCCACCACGATGGTGGACCGGTCCCGCCAGGCCGCGGAGGTGACGTCCTCGCCGAGAGTCCGCCCGATCTGCCGGAACGTGCCGGCGAGCGGCTGCCCGGTCTCGTCGGAGAGCATGTTGTCCACGACCACGGCCAGGCGCGCCCCGGACGGGTCGATCCTCAGGTCCGTCACGTTACTGCCGAGTTCCAGGATCGGCCGGGCGTCGATCTCCTGGACCGACGGGTCGTCACCGCCCACACCGATCCGCAGCAGCCGGGTGCCGTCGACCAGGGCCCACACGCGGCCGTCGACGGGATGGAAGGTGGGGCCGATCACGGATCGGCCGGTGGTGGCCTCGACGGGCTGGGAGTCGAGCGCGCCGACCATGAGCCGCCGGGGTCCGCTGTCGGCCTCGCCGGTAACCACGGCGACGGTCCGGCCGTCGTAGGACATGGCCGCGCGACGCCCTCCGCGCACCCCGGACCACGGCCCGTCGGCGGGCCTCGCGCCGCCGGCATCCAGTTGCACGAGCCCGTCGGCGGCGGTGAGCGCGTAGCGCATCGGTTCGACGGCCGGGTAGGGGTCGAAGTCGCGGACGTCCTCGGTGGTCCAGCCCTCGGCGTACCGCTCGTCGAGTGGGGCGCCGTCGCGCTCGAGCCGGTAGGGCCCGGGGACGTCGGAGCGGGCCAGGGTCCACACGACCTGGGCGGCAAACTGGGTGGTGGCCTGGCTGCTCAACACGGGCAGTCCGGTGAAGTCGATGGTGGTTCCGGGCCGGTCGTCGCCGTCGGATTCGGAGGGTCGCACCGAGACCGAATCCGGCACGCGCGAGAGAACGGCGTCCTCGAGGCCCGGTCGCGGTCCGGTCGCCAGGAGGTTGACGAGCGAGTACCCGAGATCGTTCCGGTCAGCGGCGGTCCAGCGCGGGTCCGGGACGAGGGCGTCGGCGGTGCCGGTGAGGAAGAACAGCTCGCGTTGGGCGTAGGTGGAGAAGAACTCGGTTCGTTCGATCACCACGCCGGGCGGCAGTTCGTCGATCCGCCACTGCCCGTCGGTGCGGGTCAGGCCGATGGTCACCTCGACCTGTCCCGCGTCGTCGCGGAAGATGCCGCCGGGGTCGAGGGTGCCGACCTTCTCGCCGCGCAGCGTGTATTCGGCGCGGTCGGCGGAGCGTCCGCCCTCGGCGCTGAGGT
>DGYFI06202__coassemble_1414_pt1 | contig 10753 bp, 10 predicted proteins | sample DGYFI06202__metabat2_low_PE_018 | metagenome-assembled genome bin DGYFI06202
GGTCGAACGCGTGCAGGTACCAACGGCGCCCCAACACCACGATCCGGTAGGGCTCCAGACGCCGCTCCGAGTCCCGACCCGCGCGGTCGCGGTACTCCATCCGCACCAACTCCGACCCACGGACCGCGTGGCCGAGCTCGATGAGCAGCTCCGGCTCGACCGGGGTGTCCGTGCCGGGGACGGTGACCATCGACTCGGTCACGTCCGCGACCCGCTCGCGCAGGCGGCCCGGCATCACCTGGTCGAGCTTCGTCAACGCGCCCAGCGCGTGCTCCCCGACGCCCGCCACCGCGCCGCCGGCGGCCAGGCGCAGAGCGATGGCGACGGCGACCGCTTCCCTGTCATCCAGCAGCAGCGGCGGCAGCCTCCGGCCCGATCCCAGCCGGTAGCCGCCGCCCGCGCCGCGCTCCGACTCGACCGGATAGCCCAGGTCACGCAGCCTGTCCACGTCCCGCCGGACGGAACGGATCGTCACGCCGAGCTCGTCTGCCAGCTCCGCTCCCGTCCACACCGATCTGCGCTGGAGCAGGTCCAGCAGGGTCAGCACGCGCTGGGTGGTGGGGGTCCTGTCCTCGGGCATGCCGGAAGTCTCCCATGCACAGAGGACAGAAACTGTCCTGTTTGGGTGTCATTCTTTGACCGGGCCACGAACTGGCCGCGCACCGAGAGCCGAAGGAGACCCCATGACCGCCGAAGAACCGGCCGTCCCGTCCCGCCTGTTGACCGGCGGCGGAGCGATCGACTGGACCGCACAGTTGGTGGACCAACTCGAGTTCCACTGGCAGGGTCAGCTCCGGCCCCGACTGGAGGGACTGACCGACGACGAATACCACTTCTCCCCCGCCCCGGATGAGCTGACGTGGGGCGTGCGTCCGAAGGGCACCGGCACGGCCGAGATGCGAGCCGGAGCCGGGGACTTCACGATCGACTTCGCCTACCCCGAGCCCACGCCGGCGCCGCTCACGACCATCGCGTGGCGCATCGGCCACCTCGTGGTGGGCGTCCTCGGCGCGCGTTGGCACTCCCACTTCGGCGGCCCCGCGTACGACTACATGACCCACGTCTATGCCGGCGACGCCGACGGCGGGCTCGAGCAACTGGACCGCGTCTACGCCGGATGGATGGACGGCGTGCGCGGGCTCGACGCCGACGCCCTGGCCGCCCCCGTCGGTCCCGCCGAGGGCCCGTGGGCCGACGCCCCCATGGCCACGCTCGTCCTGCACATCACCCGCGAGGTCATCCACCACGGCGCCGAGATCAGCCTGCTCCGCGACCTGTACGCCACCACCCGCTGACCGCTGGCCGGCCGCTGGCCGTTGGCCGGCCGAAACCCTGCCCGACCTGAAACACCTACTCACGAGGAGTCGTCATGCCTTTCTTCCCCGCCACCACCGGCACCGAGCACGAGAACCTGATCGAATGGACCGACGTAGCGCTCACCAATGCCCGGTCGATCGTCGCCGGACTCACCGGAGACCAACTCCGATCCCACCCCATCCCGTCCAGTGAGCTCACGCTCGGCTGGCTCATCCTGCACATCGGGGAGGTCGCCGAGGGCTGGCTCGGGCGGGCCGCCGCAGCCCCCGAGGCTCCGAACACCGGTCAATCCCTGGCCGAGGCCTTCGAGTACGCGGAGACCGTCAACCAGGTGGCCCCGGACGCGACCGCCGAGGAGGTCCTGGCCGAATTCGACCGACGGCACGCCGCGGCGCTCGAGCATCTGCGCGCCGCCGACCTCGACGCGACCGTTCCGGTGCCCACCGAGATGCCGTGGTTCCCCACCGACCTGCCGCCGTTGAACGGGCGCTGGGCCGCGCTGCACGCGCTCGGCGAGATAGAGAGGCACAGCGGACACGCCGACATCCTGCGCGAGGCGATCGACGGCGGAACTCTCTACGACCTCATCGCCCGTGACCAGGGGATCGACATGTCCTACATCGGCGAGTGGTTTGCCGCGCATCCCGAGGTGCCCGCACCACAGTGGTGAGGAATGACGTAACCCGGGCCCGGCATGACAACCGGGCCCGGGTTACGCGTGACGCCGCTGGCGATCTTCTGCGGGCGCCAGTTGGGGGTCAGGTGACGGTTGGGTGGGGCCAGTTGAGGCTCAGTCGTTCCAGCCCGCGAAGGTCTCGAACTGCTCGCCGATCAATTCCGCCAGCACGCCGGGCTCGGGAACGAGCCCGGCATCGGTGGCTATGCCCACCGAGACCTGACCGTTGTAGCTGTAGATGCAGACGCCCAGGGACTGGGCGCCGGTCATCGGCACCCACCCCAGCAGACCGCCGACCGGCGTTCCGCCGAACTTCACCTGACCCGACGGTCCCGGCACCGAGGTCAGCTGCCCGATCGACTTGTTGGCCACCACATCGACCAGGGAGTTCGTGATCCCACTGGGGACCGCCGCCGAGCCGACGATGGCCGCGTACGTGGTGTGCGGCTCGAACGAGTACTGCACGCGCGTCATGGACGCCGTGATGTCGTTGATCAGCTCCTGCGAATCCTCGACGCCGAGTGGCAGCCGGAGCAGGATGAGCGTGATGTGGTTACCCAGCTCCGACGGAGCGCCCTCCCCTGCCGGGGCCACAGACATCGGGATCATCAGGTTGATGTCCGCCAGGGGCTTGTCGCCCTTCGCCTTGAGGTACTCGGTAAGGGCACGCGACACCGCCGCGGTCATCACGATCGTCACGGTGGAATCGTGAGCCTTGGCGACCCGCTTGACGCCGGCCAGGTCGACGCCCGAGATCCACGAGACCCGCTTATCGACTCCCGGACGTCCACTCCACGACCGGCGCGGCGACCGGGGCTCCCACAGGAGCCGGAAGAAGGCACGGTAGGTATTGGCCGTCTTGTTCGTGGGGCCTACGGTCGCGGTGAGTGACTCGACGACCCGTGTTGGCACCCGGGTGACCTGGAAACCCGGCGCGGCCACATCCTTGACGAGCTTGGTCAGGGTCCATGGGAACACCGCGGCGGCACCGCCGAGGCCACGGGCGATCCCGAACGAATCCTTCGCGAACCCTGCGCCCGCTTCGGTCGCTGTCCGCAGGAGTCCACCTCGTGGCGCCAGATCTCGTCCGACCTTTGGAGGCAGCGCATCGTCGTCGATCTCGCACATGCTGAGCAGGAGTTGGGTCAGACGAACACCGTCGACGAGACCGTGCTGGACGCGGAAGAGGACGAGCGCGCCTTCCTGCCCTTCCGGGCCATCGTGCCCGTGGTAGTTCTCGAGAAACTCGACGCTCCACAGGGGACGCCCTGCAGGCAGCGGCACACTGATGCGTTCCGAGATGAGCTTCTCCGCCTCGTCACGCCCTCCCTCACCGGGAAGTACGGAACGGGAGAAATGGGCATCGACGTCGAAGTCCGGGAAGTCCACCCAGTACCACCGGCGGCCACGACGTTCAGAAACACGACGGAACACCGGATACGGATCGACGAGCTTTTCCGTGAACACTTTGGTGATGGCGTCCCAGTCCGGGACCTCCTCGAACCACATCAACGAATTGATGTACATCAGATTGTCCGGAGTATCCATCTGCAGCCAGAGCTGATCCCGGTACGGAATCCTCACGCTCGTCTTCTCTGCCATCCCCCCGGGTCCCCTCGTTCGTTCGCGTCATCTCTAGCTGTCCGTCACCACAAGCGTAGACAAGCAGTGACGGCCGTCACACCCCAGCTCCGGGATCAACGGCACAATGTCCCCATGCGCATCGTCCACTCGCCGGAAAACGCGCCCGCTAAGGGCATGTATGCCCTATTGACCGCGTCGATAACTCCTCGGCCGATCGCATGGGTCTCCACAGTATCGTCCGACGGAACGCCGAACCTGGCCCCGTACTCTTTCTTCACCATCGCCTGCACCGACCCCGCGATCCTGTCGGTCACCTCGATCGGCCACAAGGACACCTGGCGCAATGTCGAGGCCACCGGGGAGTTCGTCGTCAATATCGGCACCGAGTCCCTGATGGAGGTCATGAACGCCACCTCCGCACCGTTCAGCCCGGAATCGAATGAGTTCGCGGAGGTGGGCCTCACCGCTGCGGCATCCGACGTGGTGGCCGCACCGCGCGTGGCCGAAGCACCAATCTCGTTCGAATGCGTATGTCACGACATCATCGATCTCGGAACCAGCGCGATGCTGCTCGGCCGGGTGGTGAGCGTGTCGATCGAGGATGAGGTCATGGCAGATGACGGGCTGCCCGACTTCGAATCGCTCCTGCCGCCCTCCCGACTCGGCCGAAGCCAGTGGGGGTACGCCCCGAGAACACGGGAGCTCCCGCGACCGATGAAGTAGTCGCTCGTGGGCGGCACCACGCAGGTGCTGGTGCAGCGTGGGCTAGTGCAGGTCAGTGCGGTGCTGGTGCAGCGCGGGTCAGAGCTGAGCGTGGCAGCGGCGGATCCGGTCCAGCCACCAGTCGCGCCTGTCCGGAGCCGCGCGCAGTCCCGCCAGCCGGGCCGGATCCGGCACCACCGAGCAGACCGGCAGATGACCGTCCACCAGAGACAGGGCGCCCGTCTCGACAACGTCCTCATGGAAAAAGCCGCCGGTGCCCAGCCCGGCGGCGGGAATCACGGTGGGGTCAGCCGCGGGGTTCGTGGAGTGTGCAGCTGCGTCACCGGCGGTGGGGTTGGCGACGTCGTCGTCGTCAAAAATTTCCCCGTGCCCCGGCAGGCCGCGCCCCGGTAGAGCGGCCGCGGCGGCGACACCCGCCGACACCCCCACCGCCGAGTCCAGCGCGCTGGACACCGTGACCAGCACGCCCAGCTCCGCGGCGACGGCGAGCAGGCGACGGGGCCCGCCGAGGGGCGCGACCTTGACCACCGCCCGGTCGGCGCCCCCGGCACGGATGACCCGCAGTGGGTCGTCGGCGCGGCGGATCGACTCGTCGGCGGCCACGTCCACCCGCACCCCGTCGGCGGCCAGGCGCTCACGAAGCTGGACCAGCTCGTCGACGGTCGCGCACGGCTGCTCCACGTACTCGAGCCCCGGACCGTCGAGCGCGACCGGCCCGGTCCCAGGGGCGCGGGAGGCATCGGCGGCACGCACCGCCTGGTCGAGGACCCGCACCGCGTGGGCGGCCTCGTCGACCGACCAGGCGCCGTTGGCGTCGACTCGCACGCGCACGCCGGGCCGGGTCTGGAGGACGGTGGCGACGCGGGCGACGTCGTCGACGAGTTCCTGACCGGCCTCGGCCACCTTGACCTTGACCGTGGTGCAGCCCGGGAACCGCTCGAGAATCCCCGGCACCTCGCCGGCCGCGACCGCGGGGATCGTGGCGTTGACCGGCACACGCGACCGCAGTGCGGGCGGCGGGCCCTGCCAGGCCATCTCGAGGGCGGAGGCGAGCCAGTGGGCGGCCTCGTTGTCGGCATATTCGGGGAAGGCGCCGAACTCGCCCCAGCCGGCCGGGCCCTCGACCAGCGCCACCTCACGCTCGGTGATGCCGCGGAACCGCACCCGCATGGGCAGGGCCACCACGTGCACGCGGTCGAGCAGATCGTCGATCGACTCGGGGCCCGGTACGGATGTCATAGGTACACGCTAACGTCGGAGCCATGACTGAGCAGAGCAGCACCGGCCAGGGCACCGGCAACCCGTTCGATCCGTCGCAGTGGCGGGAGGTCGAGGGGTTCGAGAGCGGCACGGGACTGACGGACCTCACGTACCACCGTCACGTGGGCGAGGGCCGGGCCAACGGGATCGTGCGCATCGCCTTCGACCGGCCCGAGGTGCGCAACGCCTTCCGGCCGCACACCGTCGACGAGCTGTACCGGGTGCTCGACCATGCCCGCCGCACACCCGACGTGGGAACCGTCCTGCTGACCGGCAACGGGCCCAGCGCCAAGGACGGTGGCTGGGCGTTCTGCTCCGGCGGCGACCAGCGGATCCGCGGACGTTCCGGCTACCAGTACTCCACCGAACACGACTCGGACGTGGCCGCGGCGACCGCCGACAAGGTGGACGAGGCCCGCGTGAAGGCCGAGGGCGGGCGCCTGCACATCCTCGAGGTCCAGCGACTCATCCGCACCATGCCCAAGGTCGTGATCTGCCTGGTCAACGGTTGGGCCGCCGGCGGCGGGCACTCCCTGCACTCCGTGTGCGACCTGACCCTGGCCTCGCGCGAGCACGCCCGGTTCAAGCAGACCGACGCCGACGTGGGCTCGTTCGACGCCGGCTACGGCAGCGCCTACCTGGCCAAGCAGGTCGGCCAGAAGTTCGCGCGCGAGATCTTTTTCCTCGGCGAGGCCTACACCGCCGACGAGATGTTCCACATGGGCGCGGTCAACCGGGTGATCGACCACGCCGAGCTCGAGAACACCGCCATCGAGTGGGGCCGCAAGATCAACGGCAAGTCCCCCACCGCGCAGCGCATGCTCAAGTTCGCGTTCAACCTCACCGACGACGGCCTGATGGGTCAGCAGGTGTTCGCCGGCGAGGCCACGCGGCTGGCCTACATGACCGACGAGGCCGTCGAGGGGCGGGACTCGTTCCTCGAGAAGCGGGAGCCGAACTGGGACGACTTCCCGTACTACTATTGAGCAGCGTCACGGATCCGACGCCAGGTAGTCCACGACTCGTGAACCAGACCCGCGACCTGCAGATCCTCACCGTGCCCGCGGGGCCGGCGGTGGCCGAGGTGTTCCCCGCGCTGACAGACGTGCTCGCCGATCGCGGGCCCGCGGTGCTGCCGGTGCCGGCCGCTGATCCGGCACGCACCCGGCTGCTCGTCGACAGCCAGCGGCCCGGCGAGCCGATCGACCCGCGCGTGGCGCTGGTGGTGAGCACCTCGGGCTCCACCGGCACGCCGAAGGGTGCCATGCTCTCGGCCTCCGCGCTGGGGGCTTCCGCCGCGGCCACCGACCGGTTCCTCGGCGGGCCGGGCCGCTGGCTGCTCGCGCTGCCCGGCCACCACATCGCCGGACTGCAGGTGATGCTGCGGTCGCTGCGGTCCGGTTACGCGCCGACGGTGATGGACGTGACGGGCGGCTTCGACCCCGACGCACTGCCGGCCGCCGTGGAGGCTGCCCGGGCCGGGGCGCCGCGCGTGTACACCTCGCTCATCCCTGGCCAGCTCGCGAAGGTCCTCGACGAGGGCTCACCGGAGGCCGTCGCCGCACTCGCCCGACTCGACGCCATCCTGCTCGGCGGCGCGGCGGCCGCGCCGGAACTGCTCGCCCGCGCGGACGACGCCGGCATCCGCGTCGTCCGGACGTACGGAATGAGCGAGACCGCCGGCGGATGTGTGTACGACGGCGCACCGCTGGAGGGGGTCGAGGTCCGAATAGGGGACGACGACGACAACGCAGGCGCTGGCGGAGGCGCTGACGGCGGCATTGGCGACGGCGCTGGCGGCGACGGCGGCCCGACCAGCGGCACGGGCCGGGTGTGGTTGGCCGGGCCGCAGGTCGCACTCGGATATCGGAACGCGCCAGGGCATCCCGCATTCCACCGCGAGGGATGGTTCCGGACCGACGACGCCGGCCGGATCAACGAGGATGGCCGACTCAGCATTCTCGGCAGGCTCGACGATGCGATCAGCGTCGGGGGTCTGACGCTCTTGCCGCAGACCGTGGAGGATGCACTCCGGCGGCACGCGGCGGTTGTCGACGTCGTCGTCGTCGGGATCCCTGATGCCCGGCTCGGCGCCAAGCCAGTCGCGGCGGTGGCCCTCCGCTCCCCCGCCAGTTCCGACGCGCTCCGCGCCCACGTGACCTCACTTCTCGGCGAGCACTCCGCGCCCGCCGCCGTGGCCGTCCTGGCCGAACTCCCCACACTGCCGGGCGGGAAAGTCGACCGACGCGCCGTCGCCCGCGGCTTCGACGATGGGACAATCACAGCATGACCCGCGAGCCCCACCTTCCCGCCGACATCGACCAGCCCGGCGGCGGCGATCACCCCGACACCGGCGGCGACATCGCGCCCCGCAGCGGCGGCGCCACCCTGGCCCACTGGCTCGAGGGGGCCCGCCCACGGACCTGGCCCAACGCGTTCGCCCCGGTCCTCGTCGGCTCGGCGGCGGCCGGTCTCGCGGGCGGGTTCGTGTGGTGGATGGGGCTGCTGGCGCTGGTCGTGTCGTGGTCGTTCATCATCGGCGTCAACTACGCCAACGACTACTCGGACGGGATCCGGGGCACCGACGACGACCGCGTGGGCCCGCTGCGCCTCGTCGGGTCCGGACTGGCCGCGCCCGCCACCGTCAAGCGGGTCGCGTTCTTCTTCCTCGGACTCGGCGGCGCGGCCGGCCTGGTGCTCAGCGCCCTGTCCGCGCCGTGGCTGATCCTCGTGGGGATGGTGTGCATCCTCGCGGCCTGGTTCTACACCGGCGGCAAGACACCGTACGGCTACCGCGGGCTGGGTGAGGTCGCGGTGTTCGTGTTCTTCGGTCTCGTCGCCGTGCTCGGTACCCAGTTCACGCAGCTGCAGTCCTCGGGGGTCGGCACGATCACCTGGTACGGCGTCGTTGCGGCGATCGCGGTGGGCAGTTTCTCGTGCGCGGTCAATCTCACCAACAACCTGCGTGACATCCCCTCCGACACCGAGGCCGGCAAGATCACGCTCGCCGTGCGGCTGGGCGACTCCAACACCCGCGGACTGCACGCGGTGCTCGAACTGCTCGTGCCGCTGGTGGCGACGCTGGCACTGATCCCCGCGACACCCTTGGCGCTGCTGGGACTGCTCGCGATGCCGGTCGCGTGGAAGGCCAACGGACCCGTGCGGGCCCGGGCCACCGGCGCCGACCTGATCCCCGCGCTCGGGAAGGCCGGGATGGCGATGCTCGCGTGGAGCGTGCTCGTGAGCTGCGGGCTCTTCATCGCCGCGCTGTAGGCGGCGGGGCTGGCGGGCGCGGGGAGTTGGCCAGCTGGACGGTGGGTTGGCTCCAACGAGGGCGACAGGCTGGGGGGCCGGGACTTGTGCGCCCGGAATGGACCAATCCCCACGCGCACCCCAGCCGCTTTCGTGCAAACACAACGCGCAAGTACGACGCTCAGCTGTAACACGCAGCTGGAACGGTGAAGGCCGTGCGCAAATCAGTGCGGTGTCAGGACTGATCGGGTCCCGCGGATGGGGCCGGAAGGTCGGCGGTCTCCACCACTACGGGCGGCTCGCTCTCGGGCGCCTCGGTCCGCCCCGCGACGATCCCTGCCATGGACATGGCGCCCAGAACTACGGCGGAGATGATGACGGGGCGGGAGAGTCGCACGGGGGCCTTTCGCAGAGCAATGCCGCGATACAGCGACCTTCCCACCGTAGCCCCAAATGCACGACACCCCGGTAGACATCTCAGTGGATGAGATGCCTACCGGGGTCGACGTGGTCACCGACGGCCTGCCCGGCCGCCGGGAGTCTTCACATGATCAGCCGCGTCCGTTGGCGACTGTCGGGCCGGGGGCCTGCGCCCGCTCCGGGGAACCGGCGGCGACGGTCGGGGCCACCGAGCCGGACGAGCCGCCCGGACGGTTGCCCGACGAGCCGTTCGAACCGCTCGATCCGCCCTCGGTCGTGGTGCTCGAACCCGGCAGCGACGGCAGGCTCGAGGTGGCACCCGGCGTCGAGGAACCACCGTTGAGCACGATGCTCAGCCCGGCCAGGCCCAGGAGGGCAGCGCCGGTCAGGGCGAGGCCCGGAGCTAGATTGCCCAGCGAGCCGGTGGTGCCGGTCGTCGAGGAGCCCGGGACGGAGGAGCCCGGAACCGAGACCTCGCCGCCGCCGGTCACACTCGGTCCGCCCGTGGTCTCGGCCTCGGTGTTCGAGCCACTACCGGTGTTGGTCTCAGTCTCGGTCCCGGTGTCGATCAGCGATCCCAGCGGGCCGAGGCTCTCGGTATTCAGTTCGCCGCCGGCCTCACCCGTGGCCTCACCGGTGGTCGACGATCCGAGGGAATCGGGCGCCGGAGATTCGTTGTCCGGGGTTTCAGTGCCGCCGGTCGACCCGGTCACGAGGTCGCCGACCGAGCCGGCGTCTCCGCCGAGGGCCACGACGATACTGCTCACCGCACCCAGGATCGCGTCTGCGCCCTCAGAGCCGGTGACGATCTGTCCCTCGGCCTGCGCCTCGCCACCGAGGCTGCCCTGCACCGCTCCGGACGATCCCGCGTTGAAGTCGGCCGGGGCCGTGCCGTCGGCGTTGAAGACCGCGAGCTGAACGGGCAGCTCGACAACCTCACCGTTCATCGTCCCCGTGACGGTCAGATCAACCACACCCGACTGGGTGGGAGTGCCGCTGATGACACCGTTCTCGTACGTCAGCCCGTCCGGAAGTCCGTCAACACCGGTGACCTCGAGTCCGGCCATGCTGCCGGACCAGGCGATTCCATTGAGGTCGTAGGAGTATTCCGCATTTACCTGGAACCCGGGAATGGTGACCGCGACGGTCCGTACGTCCTCGCGGACGGTCGGGGCATCAGGAGTCGCGACGACGACGCCGCCAACGAGGGCGACAGCGGCAGCAGCGGCGACAGGGGCAACGAGTCGGCCCCGGACGATACGACGAGGGCGGGCGAGGCGAGCACGCATCGGATGTTTCCTTCCGGAAGGGTTCGATCGCTCACTCCCAAATGAGAGCGCAGACCATTACATCAGTCACTCTAACCACTCGCACACCAACTGTCTACTTCCGACTCAGAAATCACACAGATCACTTTGGTCACTTACGTAACAAACCCCTGGGGTATTGACTACTCGCAGCCGTGGTACGGTCCCGCCCGCGACGTGCGCAGGGTCGGCCAACAGGAACGATCCGGACTGC
>DGYFI06202__coassemble_1434_pt1 | contig 10645 bp, 9 predicted proteins | sample DGYFI06202__metabat2_low_PE_018 | metagenome-assembled genome bin DGYFI06202
TCGCCGACCCGGCGACCGCGGCGCTGCTGGTGGCCAAGGCCAGCCGGGCCGCCGAGCGCGGGGTGGGGCTGCGGCTGACCGCGGGCAGCTCGCTCGGCCGGCTCGACGAGCAGCTGTCGGCGGCCGGTGTGCCGGTGTTGTCGTCGTCCCCGGGGTTTTCTCCGCCGGCTCCGACGTCGTCCCCGGCACCTTCGGCGCCACCTGCGGCGGCCGGGCTCGGGGCCGCGACCACGGGATCGGGCGAGGTCGTCGCGGCGGCGGGGGAGACGACGGCTGCCGCCCCCGCGGCGGACGCGGCGGATGCGGTGGCGACGGTTCCGGCGCCGGGGCCTGCGTCAGCGCCGGGGCGCGCGTCCGCGGCGGGGCGCGTGGATTCGGGCGCCGCCACCCGCTCGGTGTGGGGATGGGCACCCTCGGTGAGGGGCAGGACCCGACCGGCGACCACGAGGACCGCCGAGTCACACACCTCGGCCACCCGACGGTTGATGGACCCGATCATGTCGGCGAACAGTCGCCCGGCCGAGGTTTCCGCCACCACCCCCAACCCGACCTCGGGCGAGACCACGACCAGTGGACCGGTGCGCCGCGCGATCGCGTCGATGAGCTCATCCACCTCGGTGGCCACGACGGCACCACCGTCGGCCCAGCCCAGGGTCGCGTCCATCCGGCGGGTCAGCCACCCGCCGAGGTCATCCACCAGCACGGTCGCCTCGGGGTGCTCCCGCAGGACCCGGGCGAGCTCGTCGGTCTCCTCAATCGTCCACTGCGACGGTCGCCTATCCCGGTGCACGGCGATCCGATCCGACATCTCCCGGTCGTCGGGATCAAGACTCGCGGTGGCGACATAGACCACGTCGCTACCGGTGGAGGCGGCGATAGACTCGGCATGGACCGATTTACCCGAGCGGGTGCCGCCGAGGACGAGCTGGCGCATGGGGGACTGCCCTTCCGGAGGAGGATGTGGGGTCAGGTCGTCAAGGGATCAGATGGCGTCGCCGGGGCGGACCCGGGGGCGCGGAGTCCGGAGCATACGCGGCTGCGTGGCACGCATGACCGCGTACCAACCGAGGCCGAAACCGGTGTCCTCCGTGTCCGGGAACCGGTCCCGGACCACGCTGTTGACCTTCCGGCCCAGCAGGATGCCGTCGATGATGACGACGGCGATGAGCACCAGGAACAGGGTCTGGCTGTACATCATCAGCGTGGGGTTCGGGATGAGCTGGAAGATGATGACGAACAGCGCCAGCGGCATGAACCAGTTGATGAGGCGGCGGTGGGTGTCGATGTAGTCGCGGACGAAACGGCGCACGTCGCCGCGGTCGCGGGAGAGCACGTAGCGGTCGTCGCCGTCCATCATGAGCTGGCGGCGCTCCTCGCGGGCCGCGCGCTCGGCGGCCTTGGCCTCCTTGCGCTCCTCCTTGGTCATGGTGGCCTCGGCGGCCTTGCGACGCTCCTTGGCCTCCTTGCGGGTCAGCGGCGCCGTGACCGGGCCCTGACGCATGCCGCGGGCGCGCTCCTGGTCGCGACGCTTGGGGGTCGGCTTGCCCTTGCCCGCGGGCTTCTTGGGGTCGACCTTCTGACCGGCGTCCCCGCCGCTGCCATCGCCGGAACCGGCGTCCGGCTCGGGCCGGGCCTCAGGGGCGGGCGAGCCCTTGCCGTTCTGGTCGTCTCTGGAGCCGAATGCGCGCAACTTCACATCACCAGGCTAGGCGATCCCGTATAGGGCCGGACATTCACCCGTTCGCGGTGGCAGGCGTATCGTATGGAGGGGAACCACTGTTGGGGAATAGAGGGTGCCCCACCGGGCGTTGACACACACGAGACGTCCCGAAGCCCTCGCTCGATCGCAAGGAGAACCGACATGACCACTGCGGAGAACACCGCCACCGGCGTTCTGCTCACTGACGCCGCCGCTTCCAAGGCCAAGGCACTGCTCGAGCAGGAGGGCCGCGATGACCTGTCGCTGCGCATCGCCGTCCAGCCCGGTGGCTGCGCCGGCCTGCGCTACCAGCTCTTCTTCGACGATCGTTCGCTGGACGGCGACGTGACCGACGACTTCGGTGGCGTCAAGCTCGCCGTTGACCGCATGAGCGTTCCGTACCTCTCGGGCGCCTCGATCGACTTCGTCGACACCATCGAGAAGCAGGGCTTCACGATCGACAACCCCCAGGCGACCGGATCCTGCGCCTGCGGCGACTCGTTCAACTGATCCTGCGGGTGCGCACCCGCAGGGTGCGCTGACCCCGGGCTCGCAGCTCCTGCAGGAGCGCAGCGGCGACCCGGCGGGTCCACTGACGACCCGGGCCGATAGTTCATCGGCCCGGGTCGTCTACTGTCTGGAGCATGTCCGTCGTCATAACCGGTTCCATCGCCACAGACCATCTCATGACCTTCTCGGGTCGCTTCTCCGAGCAGCTCCTGCCCGACCAGCTCGCGCACGTGTCGCTGAGCTTCCTGGTCGACTCGCTCCAGATCCGCCGGGGAGGCGTGGGCGGGAACATCGCGTTCGCGCTCGGCGTGCTCGGGCGCGAGCCGCACCTCGTGGGTGCTGCCGGTGAGGACTTCGCCGAATACCGCGAATGGCTCGAGCGTCACGGCGTCGACTGCTCGGCGGTCCACATCAGCACCGCACTGCACACCGCACGTTTCGTGTGCACCACCGACTCGGACATGGCGCAGCTCGCGTCGTTCTACCCCGGCGCGATGGGGGAGGCCTCCACGATCTCGCTGGCCAAGCTCGTCGACCGGATCGGTAAGCCCGAGGTGGTGCTCATCGGCGCCAACGACCCGACCGCGATGAACTCCCACACCGCCGAGTGCCGAGAGCTCGGCCTCGATTTTGCCGCTGACCCCTCGCAGCAGCTGGCCTTCCTCGACGGCGAGGCCGCCGCCGCCCTGGTGGACGGTGCCCGCTACCTGTTCACCAACGAGTACGAGTACGAACTCCTGCTCAGCAAGACCGGCTGGACCGCCGAGGAACTGGACGCGAAGGTCGGCACCCGCATCACCACGCGTGGCGGCAAGGGCGTCGTGATCGTCGACAAGGGCGCGGAGCCGATCGAGGTCGGGATCGTCCCGTCGGACAACCTGCTCGACCCGACGGGTGTCGGCGACGCCTTCCGCGCCGGATTCCTCAGCGGCGTGCTCGACGGGCTCTCACTCGAGCGGTCCGCACAGTTCGGCGCACTCATCGCCACCCACGTCCTGGAGACGACCGGAACCCAGGAGTGGACGATCGATCCCGCCGCCGCGCGTCGCCGGCTGGCCGAGACGTACGGCGACGAGGCGGCCGAGGAGCTGGCGGCGCTGCTGCCGGGCTGATCGAGTCCGGCGCGGAGCCTCCCGGCCGGCCGGGCCGGCCTGGTGTGGCTGAACTAGCTGTTTTGCCGGTCCGTACTAACGACAAGAGTGTTCTGCACGCGCCCACTCGGGTTATGTGTGCAGAACACTCTTCGCGTTTGCGCTGATTCTCCGCATCGAGGCGCATCGAGGCGCATCGAGGCGCATCGCGCGACGGACGCGCAGGACCGCGTGAGGTCAGAGCCTGACCGGGTAGTCGCGCTGCTCGATGTCCGGGACGATCCGGCCCTCGACGAAGATGCCGTGCCAGATCATGAAGCACAGCATGGTCCAGATCCGCCGGCTGTGGTCAGAGTCGCCGCGACGATGCTCGTCGAGCATGCGGAGGACGGCCGCCTTGTCCACGTATTCGTCGGTGCCGGAGGCCATGACGTGCTCGCGGGCCCAGTCGTGCAGCTCCGGGCCGGCCAGCCAGTGGCGGGTCGGGACGGGGAAGCCGAGCTTCTTGCGGTGCAGGACGTGCGCCGGGACGATCCGCTCGAGTGCACGCCGCAGCGCGTACTTGGTGGTCCCGTGCGAGATCTTCTCGCCGTGCGGCAGGCGGGAGGCCACCTCATAGACCTCGCGGTCGAGGAACGGCACGCGCAACTCGAGGGAGTTGGCCATGGTGACCTTGTCGGCCTTGACCAGGATGTCGCCGCGCAGCCAGGTGAACAGGTCCAGGTGCTGCATCCGGGCGACGGGATCCCAACCACGGGAGCGCTCGTAGATCGGCGCGGTCACGTCCTGGTGTCCCCACTCGGGGCGGTACTCCCGCAGCACCGATCGGACCTGCTCCTCGGAGAACGACCGGGCATTGCCGTAGTAGCGGTCCTCGAGGCTCATCGAGCCGCGGTGCAGAAGGCTCTTGCCCCGGGTGCCCTCGGGGATCCGCTCGCTCACCCGGGGACCTTCTCGAACGGTGCGAGTGACAGCGGCTCCTTATAGATGGTGTAGCCGCCGAACAACTCGTCGGCGCCCTCGCCGGACAGGACCACCTTGACGTGCTTGCGCGCCTCGCGGGCGACGAAGTACAGGGGGACCAGAGCGGGGTCGGCGACGGGCTCGTCGAGGTACCAGATGATCTCCGGGATCGCGGCTGCGAACTCCTCGGGGGAGACGACCTTGACGATGTGCTCCACACCGATCGCCGCCGCGGACTCCGCGGCGACGTCGATCTCCGAGTAGCCCTCGCGCTCGAAGCCCGTGGTGAAGGTCAGAAGGTTCTCGTTGTGCCGGCGGGCCAGAGCCGCGATGGCCGTGGAGTCGATGCCTCCAGACAGAAAGGAGCCGACGGTGACGTCGGCGCGCATGTGCTTGGCGACCGAGTCCTCCAGTGCCGCCGCGATCTCGTCGTATCGACGTTCGGCGCCGCCGTCGACGAACGGCACGACGGGGAAGGTTGGCTCGAAGTACCGCTCGATGACCGGCGCGGCGCCGGGGGTGATGGTCGCGTGGCAGCCTGACTCGAGGCGACGGACACCGCGGGTCAGTGACTCGTCCTCCGGGACGTACTGGAGGGTGACGTAGTGCTGTAGGGCGCGGGTGTCGAGAGAAGAGTCGACGACGACGAGGTCCAGTAACTCGGTGACCGACTTCTTCTCGCTCGCGAACACCGTGCCGCCGCGTCCGCTCGCGATGTAGAGGGGCTTGATGCCGAAGGGGTCGCGGGCGACGAACAGGGACCGTTCGACCGTGTCCCAGATCGCGAAGGCGAACATTCCGCGAAGCCGTCGCACCGCACTCGGGCCCCAGTGGTGGAAGGCCACGACGATCGGCTCGCCGTCACCCTCGGTCGCGAACTGGGCACCGTGCTCGTTCTGTAGCTCCTCGCGGAGTTCCAGATAGTTGTAGATCTCGCCGTTGAAGACGAGCGCGTAGCGATCGGGCTGCTCCGGCGGCCCCCAGCGCAGCGGCTGCTGCGAATGGGCGATGTCGATGATCGACAGCCGGTTGAAGCCGAAGGCCACGTCGTCGTCGACCCACGTGCCGACCTCGTCGGGACCGCGGTGTCGCTGGCATCCCATGGCTGCCAGCACGCGGCTTTCGTGGGTGCGGGCGGAGCCGTCGGGGGTGAGCAGACCAAGTAGGCCACACATGCGTCGGGTACCTCGTCGATCGGAAGTCGGTGATGATTATTCGGACCCGCTTGCGCGGGTCGCGACGGGTTCGAATACTACTGGTCTGTGGCATCCACACCGTTCCGGCAGACGGTGTGGGGGCGCATCGGGTGAATTGCCGGACCCGCGGCATCCAAACTGAGAGTCGTGGTCTACTCTTCTTAGGTGTCCCGGCTATGTGGTCGGAGCCGCTGATCAGGAAGGCGTGATGGTGGAACAGCGTGCAGGGCGTCGTCGGACGCGCAGGGCAACTCTCGCAGTGTCTTTGGTGACACTGGGCTTGCTGTTGTCCGGTTGTAGCCTCCATACCGACAACAAGTGGTGGAACCAGACCATCAACTTCGGGTTCCCCAACGGGATCACCCCTGAGGGCATCGCGATACGTGAGTTCTGGACGGCCACCGTCATCGCGTCGCTCATCGTCGGTTTCTTCGTGTGGGGCCTCATCTTCTGGTCGATGGCCTTCCACCGCAAGAAGAAGAACGACGATGGGGAGTTCCCCCGTCAGACCGGCTACAACGTGCCGCTCGAGCTCGTCTACACGGCCGTGCCGTTCGTGATCATCTCGATCCTCTTCTACTTCACCGTCATCACCCAGAACAAGGTGCTCGACCTTCGTCCCGAGGATGAGGTCGGGGTCCGGGTGGACGTCACCGCCTTCCAGTGGAACTGGAAGTTCGGCTACAACAAGGTCGAGATCAACGACCAGATGATCATCGCTGACGGCACCAACGAGGAGGCGACGCAGCAGGCCGAGGAGGCCGGCGTGCTCTCCGACGCGCAGCGTGAGGCACTGGGTCACGAGGGCATGCCCGCCGCCGGTGGCCCGATCCACGGCCGTCTCGCCGAGGACAAGTCCTACCTGCACTACAACAACATCGAGACCGTCGGCACCTCTGAGGAGGTCCCGGTCCTGGTGGTTCCGACCGACACCCGCATCGAGTTCCGTCTCGCGTCCGCTGACGTGGTCCACTCGTTCTGGATCCCCGAGTTCATCTACAAGCTGGACGTCATGCCGCATCCCGGCCGCAACCAGCAGCTGAGCATGTTCCAGGTCGAGGAGATCGAGCGCGAAGGTGCCTTCGTCGGTCGATGCGCCGAGATGTGCGGCGTCTACCACGCGATGATGAACTTCGAGCTCCGCGCCGTCTCGCCGGAGGACTTCGCCCAGTACATCCAGTTCCGTCAGGACAACCCGACGGCCAGCAACGCCGAGGCGTTGGAGTCGATCGGCCAGGCGCCGCGCGCGACGTCCACGACCCCGTTCAAGACGGGCCGTAGCGATACGCGAGACCAGAACAACGTCATCGAGAACGCGTCAGGCAACTGACCGCTCTCCCGGGTATCACGCGAAGGACTCGTTAAGCGATGAACGCAACTGTAAGAATCTTCGATGCGCTGTTTATCTTCCTGGCAATCCTCGGCATCGGGTACGGCTACCTGACCGGTGCCTCCCGGACGGGCATCGAGTGGGTGGGCACCACGGCCTTCATCCTCTCCGGTGGACTGAGCCTGCTCATCGGTGGATACCTGCGCTTCGTGGCCCGTCGTATCAGCACGCTGCCCGAGGATTACGAGGAGGCCGAGGTCTCCGACGGTGCCGGCGAGCTGGGCTTCTTCAGCCCGCACAGCTTCTGGCCCTTCCTCCTCGCGTTCTCCGTCTTCATTATCGGGTACGGTGCCGCGTTCTGGAACTGGTGGGTGCTCATCGGCGGCGTCGTCGCCCTGATCATCACCGCAAGTGGCCTGGTCTTCGAGTACCACTGGGGCCGCGAGAAGCACTGACCTTTACCGGTCACGGAATTCTTTGAGGTGGGGCCCTCGTCGCGAACCGCGGCGGGGGCCCTACTGCTGTGAGCGGAGTTCTGGCCCATGAGTGTGCAGATCGGAGCTGGCCGATGCTTGATATGAACGCAGTGACCGCGGTGAGCTGGTGGGCGATCGTGCCACTGGTGATCGTGGGCTCCCTCCTGCACTTCGCGTTCGACTGGTCCGGGCACAATCGGTTTTTCGCGGTGATCAGTGCGGTCAACGAGAGCTATTGGGAGCACATCAAGATCGCTGCCTGGCCGACGATGGTGCTGTACGTGGTGCTGTTCGCCAGTGGGGGCTACGCGTTCGCCTCGTTCGTGCCGGCGGCCACCATCGCCCTGTACTCGATTCCCATCACCATGATCGGGACAGTCTGGGGGTACAAGTCGATCGCGCGGCGCAACATCCTGTGGCTCGACATTGGACTGTTCGGGCTTTCCATCGCTGTTGCGCAGGCGATCTTCGTGAGCATGTTCCGAGGCCTCGATGCCGATGTGCCCATCCAGATCATCTCGGTGGTCTACCTGCTGGGAATCGTCGGCGCCTACGCGGTGTTCACACTCCGCCCGCCGAGCGAACCCGACGTGTTCATCGATCCCATCACCAACGAATACGGTCTCGACGCGCATCCGGATCTGAACCGTCCCGAGTGACACGCGGCAAAGACAGGGGCCCCGTCCGCGGGCGAATGCGGACGGGGCCCCTGTGTCCGGCCGGTGGCCGGGGGAGCGGTTGTGCCTACAGGCCCATGTCCTTGGCGATGATGGTCTTCATGACCTCGTTGGTGCCGCCGTAGATGCGGTTGACGCGGTTGTCCGAGTACAGACGTGCGATCGGGTACTCGTTGATGAAGCCGTAGCCGCCATGCAGCTGCAGACACCGGTCGATGACCTCGGCCGCGACCTCGGTGCAGAACACCTTGGCGGAGGCGGCCTCGGCCGGGGTGAGCTCACCGGCGTCGAGGGCCTCGAGGGCGCGGTCGGCGACAGCCTGCGCGGCGTCGACCTTGGCCTTGCAGGCGGCGAGCTCGAACTTGGTGTTCTGGAACGAGGCGACGGTCTTGCCGAACACCTCGCGCTGCTGGACGTAATCCTGCGCGAACCGGACCGCGGCGGCGGCCTGGCCGTAGGCGCCGTACGCGATGCCCCAGCGCTCCGACGGCAGGTTCTGGCCGAGGTAGGAGAATCCGCGGTTCTCCTCGCCCAGCAGGTCCTCGACCGGCACCTTGACGTCGACGAACGACAGTTCGGCGGTGTCCGAGGTCTTGAGGCCGACCTTGTCGAGCTTGCGGCCCACCGTGTAGCCCTCGAGGGAGGTCTCGACGGCGAGCAGGGAGATACCGAAGCGACGATCGTCCTCGCGCGGGGGCGCGGTGCGCGCACACACGATCATGCGGTCGGCGTGAACGCCGCCGGTGATGAAGGTCTTGGCACCGTTGAGGATGTAGTGGGTGCCGTCCTCGGACAGCTTGGCGGTGGTCTTCATGCCGGCCAAGTCCGAACCGGTGCCCGGCTCGGTCATGGCGATGGCCCACATCTCCTTGCCGGAGACGAAGTTCGGGAAGTAGCGCTGCTTCTGCTCATCGGTGGCGAGCATCTTGAGGTAGGGCAGGCACAGGGCCACGTGGACGTTCGAACCACCGAAGGTCACGCCGGCGCGGGTGATCTCCTCGGTCTGGATGGCCTCGAACTTGTGGGTGTCCAGGCCCGCGCCGCCGTACTCCTCGTCGACCGTGATTCCGAAGAGTCCGAGGTCGGCGAGCTTGTAGTAGAACTCGCGGGGCACGATCCCGGCCTCGTACCAGTCCTCGAAGTGGGGGGTGACCTCTGCCTCGATGAAGGAACGGAGGGTCTGGCGGAAGGCCTCGTGGTCTTCGTTGAACACAGTGCGGCGCAAAGGACTGCCTTTCGGGTGGGTGCCCTGCCACTCATCATGCTGGCGCAGGACGTCATGTGTACGTGCGTCTACCAGTCCGATCATACAAGGAGTGCAGTCCGGATTCCCGCAGACGACGGTTCGCGTCACACCTCAAAATGTGGAACAGGTTCCACTTTTGTGGGCGGATCGATAGGCTCGAAACCGATTCGGCAACGCCCGTACCGGTGACGGCAGGCGGCCGAGCAATTCCGATAACCAGTGAGGACACGACTGTGGCGCAGGACAAGACTTTCGACGCTGAATTCGACGTAGTGGTGGTGGGTTCGGGGGTCGCGGCGATGTTCGGTGCCGCGGTCGCCGCGCATCGCGGACTGTCGACCTGCCTGGTCGAGAAGACGGACCGGTTCGGCGGAACGTCCGCGTACTCGGGCGGTGCCGTGTGGCTTCCCGGCAACTCCGTCCTTGCCGACGGCGGGCTCGAGGACTCCGTGGACAGGGGCCGTGAGTATTTCCGGTCCGTGGTGGGGGACCGCACCGACCTCCAGGTCCAGGACGCGTTCCTCAACACCGGGCCCAGCGTCGTCGACTTCCTCAAGGACGAGCTCGGGATCCCGATGCGGTTCCAGGCGTTCCCCGACTACTTTGACGCCCCCGGACGGCAGGACGTCGGCCGCAGCATCTACCCCAAGCCGGTCAAGGGCGAGGAGATCGGTGATCGCGCCGGCGACATTCGCCCGCCGGTCCCGGTCGACCAGTTCGGCGCCCCGCAGGACGATTCCCGCCTCGAGGGTGGCCGTGCCTGGATCGCCCGGCTGGTGCTGGCCCTGGATGCCATGGACAACGCTGAACTCCGACTGGGCAGCGGCGCGAGTGACCTGGTCACCGATGACGATGGGCGCGTCGTCGGCGTCGTCGTCGACGAGGGTGGCGAGCGCCGGGTCCTCGGGGCCCGGCGCGGGGTTCTCGTCGCGGCGGGCGGGTTCGAGCGGTCCGCCGAACTGCGCGAGAAGTTGCAGCAGATGCCCACCGCGGACTGGTCGTCGTCGCATCCCGACACCGGATCGGGCGACGTGGTCCGCATGTTCGAGGCCGTGGGGGCCAAGCTCGATCTCCTCGACCAGTCGTGGTGGTGCCCGGCCACCCTGTTCCCCAACGGGCACGCGGCGTTCACGCTGGGCTTCCGCTCCGGGATCATCGTCGACGGCGGGGGAGAGCGCTTCGCCAACGAACTGCTGCCCTACGACCAGATGGGGCGCCAGATGCGTGCGCGCATGCAGGCCGGTGCCGGTGACGAGTTCTGGTTTGTGTTCGATGACGCCGAGGGCGGCGGCTTCCCCGCGATCTGCATTCCGGCCCCGGACGCCGACGAGCTCCGCGCGGCAGGGCTCTGGCACACGGCCGGGAGCATCGAGGAGCTGGCTCAGACCATCGGCGTCGACCCGGCCACCCTGCGCGGCAGCGTGGACCGGTTCAACGGCTTCGCCGACGCCGGCGAG
>DGYFI06202__coassemble_1451_pt1 | contig 10582 bp, 9 predicted proteins | sample DGYFI06202__metabat2_low_PE_018 | metagenome-assembled genome bin DGYFI06202
CGTCATGCTGCCCACCTTCATGCCGGGCCAGGGCCAGTACGGCATCCGTGGCGGCTCCGAGTCGGCGGCGGTCTACGACCGCCTCATGCGCTGGGACCCCGAGGTCGAGGAGTTCGAGCCCAAGCTCGCCGAGTCGCTGGAGTCCAACGACGATCACACGGTCTGGACCCTGACGCTGCGCGAGGGCGTGAACTTCGCCAACGGCGACCCGGTCACCGCCGAGGACGTGGCGTTCACCATCGGCCTGCACCAGGACCCGGCCACGCGGTCCGTCGCCATGACCGATGCCCAGCAGGTCGACGAGGTCGTCGTGGTGGATCCGCTGACGGTCGAGTTCAGGCTCACCGAGGCGTGGGCGGGATTCCCCGTGCTGCTCGCCGGCACCGTGGGCGAGGTCATCCCCCGCCAGGCCTTCGAGGCGTCGACCCCGGAGGAGTGGGCGAACAACCCGATCGGCGCCGGCGCGTTCGTCGTCGACTCCTACACCCCGGACCAGGAGGTCGTCCTCCAACCCAACCCCGAGTACTACGGCGGCCCCGTCTGCCCGACGCTGGAGTTCATCCGCATCCCCGGCTCCCAGGGCACATACGAGGCCTTCCAGACCGGTGAGCTGCAGGTCGGCATGCTTCGTGGTGCCAAGTTCGTCACCGACGCCAAGGACGCCGGAACCCAGGGTTTCGAGGAGATCATCAGCTCGGGATCGGTGATCAACATGAACTCCGGCAATGCGGGGTACGACGGGGTCCTCACCGACGAACGCGCCCGCCGGGCTGTCGCCCACGCCTTGGACCGTGATCTGTGGAACCAGCGTCTCTACGGCGGAATGGGCCAGCCCACCTCCGCGCTGGTGGCCGAGTCCTCCCGGCTGTACGACGGCCAGGAGGGTCCGAAGTACGACGCTGACGAGGCCAAGCGACTCGTCGACGAGGTCAAGGCCGAGAATCCCGACTGGGACGGTTCGCTCGAGCTGCTGATCTCGGACGGCCCCGAGAACGTCGAGGCGGGCGTGGTCGCCAAGGCGATGCTGGATGCCGCAGGATTCGACGTGACCATCGTCAACGCCCCGGTCTCCCAGGTCACGGCCCGTCAGTTCACCGGCGACTACGAGATCGTGATCGGCGGCCTCGCCCCGTCGGACGCCGACCTGGCCTCGACCTTCGCCAGCGCCATGATCCCCGGCGGCGCGACCAACCTCACCGGGATCGACGACCCGGAGCTGACCGCCGCGCTCACGGAGTTCAAGGCGGCCGCCGACGTGGAGTCCCAGAAGAAGGCACTGGACCACGTCCAGGAGGTCTACAACCGGGTCCAGCCCTTCACCGTGCTGGCCAACGCCGAGCAGTACGTGATCATCGACGAGTCGGTCAAGGGCGTCGTGCCCACGCTGTCCTCGGTGATGCTCTTCGACGGCGCATACGTCGAGGAGTGATCCCCCTCGGCCCCTGAGAGGGCCGCGTATCACCAACTCCACCGGCAGTACCGGGCCCCGCGGATCATCTCCCCTGCGGCGGGATGATCCGCGGGCCGCCCACGCACCATCACCCTCACCCCACCTCAGGAGTCTTCATGACCCGCTCCATCCGCGCTCTGTCCGTCCTCGCCACCGCGACGATCGCCCTGATCCCCTTCGGCCCCTGAGCGGGCCGCGTATCACCAGCACCACCGCACAACCGTGCCCCGGGTCATCCGCCCACCGGCGGGACGACCCGGGGCCCGCTCATATGCCTTCACCCCACCACAGGAGAATTCATGACCCGCGCTATCCGCGCTCTGTCCGTCCTCGCCACCGCGACGATCGCCCTGACCGCATGCGGCGGGGGTGGACCTGATTCCGACAATTCGGCCTCGGGCGCCACCGCGCCCGACCAGTCCGAGCGATGCACCGCCGACCACGTCGGCGGGACCATCACCATGGGTGAGTACGCGATGCTGCCGTCCTTCGCCCCCGGCCAGGGTCAGCATGGCGTGCGCGGCGGTTCCGAATCCGCCGCGGTCTACGACCGACTCATGCGCTGGAACCCGGAGGCCGAGGAGTTCCAGCCCAAGCTCGCCGAGTCGCTGGAGTCCAACGACGACAACACGGTCTGGACCCTCAAGCTGCGCGAGGGCGTGAACTTCTCCAACGGCGATCCCTTGACCGCCGAGGACGTCGCCTACACGATCGGCCTGCACCAGGATCCCGCCATCCGTTCGACGGTGATGTCCGATGCCCTGCAGGTCGAAGAGACCGTGGTGGTGGATCCGCTGACCGTCGAGTTCACCCTCACCGAACCGTGGGCCGGCTTCCCGATCCTGCTCGCCGGAACCGGCGGCGAGGTCATCCCCCAGAAGGCCTTTGAGGCAACAGACCCTCAGGACTGGGCACGCAACCCCATCGGCGCGGGGGCATTCACCATCGCCAGCTACACCCCCGACCAGGAAGTGGTGTTGGAGCCGAACCCGGACTACTACGGCGGCGTGGTCTGCCCGACTCTGAAGTTCATCCGCATCCCGGGTTCACAGGGCACGTACGAGGCGTTCCAGACCGGCGAGGTCCAGGTCGGGTTCCTGCGGGGGGCCAAGACCGTGACCGATGCCCAGGACGCCGGTGACCGCGGCTTCGAGACCATTACGAGCTCCGGCTCGGTCGTCAACCTGAACACCGGGGCGGCCGGTTATGACGGAGTGCTCACCGACGAGCGGGCGCGCCGGGCCTTCGCCCACGCGCTCGACCGCGACCTGATCGACCAACGCCTCACCGGCGGTCTCGGTCAGCCGACCGACGCACTCATCGCGGAGTCCTCGCGCTTCTACGACGGTCAACAGGGGCCGGCATACGACCTGGAGGCAGCCAAGGCCCTCGTCGACGAGGTCAAGGCAGAGCGTCCCGACTGGAACGGAGAGGTGACCCTGCTGATCGCCGACAGCCCGGAGAACATGGAGACCGGCGTGGCTCTCAAGGCGCTGCTGGACGCCGCGGGGTTCAACGTGAGCCTGGAGAACGCGCCCGTCACCCAGGTCGTGGCGCGCCAGTTCACGAACGATTTCGAGGCAGTGGTGGGCGGGCTCGCGACCTCTGATGCCGATCTCGCCAGCACCTTCTACAGCGCGTTCGCGCCGGGTGGATCGACGAACCTCACCGGAATCGACGATCCGGAGCTGACCGCCGCTGTCGCCGCGTTCAAGGCTGCTCCGGATCTGGACACCCAGAAGGAGGCGCTGAACCACCTCCAGGAGGTCTACAACCGGGTGGTGCCGCTCGCGGTGCTCGCTAACTCCGAGGAGTACGTCGTGGTGGGCGACACGGTTCGGGGCGTCTCACCGTCCCTGTACTCGACCATGCTCTTCGACGGCGCGTACGTCCAGGAGTGACCGGCTCCTGAAGCCGACACGGCCCCGGATCCCGCAAGGGTTCCGGGGCCGTGCTGTATCCCGGCGACTGTCAGTGCACGCGCCGCAGCCTGGTGTTGACGAACTCGCCCATGCCCCACCGGCCGAGCTCCCGGCCGTAGCCGGAGGCCTTGACCCCGCCGAAGGGAAGTCCGGCGCGGGTGGTGCCGTGCTCGTTGACGTAGACCATTCCCGCGTCGATCCGGTCGGCCACCCGTGCCGCCTCATCGGGGTCGGTCCCCCACACGGATCCGGAGAGACCGAACCGGGTGTCGTTGGCGACCCGCAGCGCCTCGTCGAGGTCGGTGTAGCGGTAGATCATGGCGACGGGCCCGAACACCTCGTCGTGGTAGACGTCCATCTCGTCGGTGAGGTCGGTGAGCACGGTGGGCTCCATGTACGCACCGGGACGGTCGATCGGGTCGCCGCCGATCCGGAGCTTGGCACCCTGTTCGACCGCGGTGCGCACCTGCTCCACTACGCCGTCGCGGGCCTCCTCGCTCGAGAGCGGCCCCATCTCGGTGGCCTCGTCGTCGGCCGGCCCCACGGTGATACGCCCGTAGAGGTCGGTGAGGCCGGCGACGAACTCCTCGTAGATGCCGTCCGGGACGAACATGCGCTTGGGCGAGTTGCACGCCTGTCCGGAGTTGGACAGCCGAGCCCGGCCGAGCGTGTCGACCAGCTCGCCGACGTCGTCGGTGTCCAGGACGATGAGCGGGTCCGAGCCGCCCAGCTCCAGCACGCTCTTGGTCAGGTTCCTCCCCGCCACCTCGGCGACGGCCGCGCCGGCGCCCTCGCTGCCGGTCAGCGAGACGCCGTGGACGCGCGGGTCGGCGATCATCTCCGCCACCTGGTCGGACGAGGCGTAGACGTTGACGTAGGCGTCCGCGGGCAGACCCGCCTCGCGCTGGATGCGCTCGATGAGGGCGGAGCTCTTGGCACAGATCGAGGCGTGCTTGAGGATCACGGTGTTGCCGGCCATGAGGTTGGGGGCGGCGAACCTGGCGACCTGGTAGTACGGGTAGTTCCAGGGCATCACCCCGACCAGCGGCCCCACCGGCTCGACGGTCACCGTGTTCTCGCGGGCCCCGCTGACGTCGAGCGACTCGGGCTCGAGCAGTGCGGGTCCGTGTTCGGCGTACCAGTGATAGATCGACGCGGCCAGCTTCACCTCGCCCGCGGCCTGCGCGGTCGGTTTGCCCATCTCCTCGGAGATCGCGGCGGCAAGTTCATCCACGCGGTCCGCGAACGCGTCGCCGATGGCCGCGAGGACCCGCGCCCGCTCGGCGGCCGACCTGCTGCGCCACGCCCCGAACCCGTCGGCCGCGCGGGAGATCACCGCGTCGATCTCGTGATCTGCCAGCCCGTCGTATTCCGCCAACGTCTGGCCGGTCGAGGGGTTGTGGGTCCGGTACGTGCTCATCCTGCGATCACATCCTGACGTGTCGGGGGCGTCTGGCCGCGACCGTACGCCCCCTCGACCACCCCACCCACCGATGCCGCCACCCGCCGCACGTCCCGTCAGTTCACCAGCCCTGGTATCCGGGCGCGATCCGGGCCCACGGCGCGGCGGCCTCGAGCTGCCCGGCCAGCCGCAGCAGCAGATCCTCGTGCGCGTAGTCCGCGACGAACTGCACGCCCACCGGCATACCGCGCTCGTCGGCCCCCGCCGGAAGCGACAGGGCCGGCTGCCCGGAGAGGTTGAAGATGCCGGTGCACACCGAGTACGCCGACGACCGCGTCCACATCGATTCCGGATCCCTCACGTCGAGGAAGCCGAGCTCCGGGGTGGTCGAGGGCAGGGTGGGCAGCAGCACCACATCCACGCCGTCGGGCCCGAACAGCTCGGCCACGGTCCACCCGGTCCGCTGGGCGAACTGCAGCGCCCGGGCCACGTCGGGGGCACTGTGGGTCATGGCGTTCTCGAGGATCGTCCGGGTCCAGGGCTCGATGTCGTCGTCGTCGAGCTCCCTCCCCAGCTCCGCGAGGCGGCCCTCGATGGTCGCGCGCAGCTGGGCGCCCATGATCGTCCCCACCGCGACCATCACCTCGATCACATCCACGCCCAGTTCGACCTCCCGCACCTCGTGGCCCAGCGCGCGCAGGGTCTCCGCGGTGCGGTCCACGGCGGCGGTGCAGTCTGCATCGGTGGAGAACGGCCCGGGCGCGACCCGTAGTACGCCCACGCGCAGGTGCCCCGGATCGATACCCACCTCCTCGACGAACGGGCGCGCCGGCGTGGGCGCCCCGTAGGCGTCGCCGGGCACGTGCCCGGCGACGACGTCCAGCAACGCGGCGCTGTCGCGGACGGTGGTGGTGACCGCGTGGTGGTAGGCCACCGGGGCGGCGAGTCCGATCGGCTCCGGCCAGGTGGGGACACGACCGCGGCTGGGCTTGAGCCCGACGAGCCCACACATCGCGGCAGGGATACGGATCGAGCCGCCGCCGTCGGTGGCGTGGGCGACCGGCACCATCCCCGAGGCGACCGCGGCCGCCGAACCGCCACTGGACCCGCCGGTGGAGTAGCCGGTGTTCCAGGGGTTGCGGCACGGCCCGTGCAGCAGCGATTCGGTGGTGGTGGTCTTGCCCATCTCCGGCACGTTGGTGGTTCCCAGGACCATCATCCCGGCGGCCTTGTACCGCTGGACGATGGTGCTGTCCACGCCGGCCACGACGTCGGCGAACAACCGCGAACCGTCGGCGGCGGGCAGTCCGGCGACGCCCGTGCCGAGGGACTTGATGACGATCGGCACGCCGCGCATCGGCCCGTCGGGCAGTCCCGCGGCGACCTCGGCACGAGCCTCGTCGAAGCGGGTGGCGACCATCGCGTTGAGCTCCGTGTCGTGCGCCTCGATACGCCCGATGGCCTGCTCCAACACGTCGGCGGGGTCGAGGGTGCCGGCGCGGATGTCGGCGGCGATCGCCACGGCGTCGCGGATGTCGGTGGTCATGGCGAGGGACTCCTTGATTGGGGTGGTGTACTACGACGACGACAACGGCTGCGGCCCGGTCAGCCCCAGCGGGACTGACCACCGTCGAGCGGGATGGTCGCACCGGTCAGGTACGAGGCCTCGGCCGAGCAGAGCCAGGCCACGGGCCGGCCGATGTCCGCGATGGGATCACCAACTCGACCGGCGGGGATCGCGGCGATGAACTCGGCCGCCTCCTCGGGGTTGTTGTCCATCCACCAGTCGAGCCCGGGGCTGTGGGCGTGCGGGGCGATGTTGAGGGCGCGGATACCGTCGGCGGCCCATTCGTAGGCGGCGGCGCGGGTCAGCGCGCGCATGGCCTCCTTGACGGCGCCGTAGACGCCATAGTTGGTGGGGTCCCATCGGACGGCGGCGGAGGTGACCAGGTTGAGCACCACGCCCCCACCGCGCTGCGCCATGATCGGACGCGCGAGCTTCATCAGCGTCAGTGCGATACCCGGTCCGGCGTCGAACGCCTTGCGGAAGCCGTCGTCGGGGTAGTCGGAGAGGGGCATCGGGCGAGCCATGTTCGCGTTGTTGACCAAGATGTCGAGGCCGCCGAAGTGCTCGATGGCGGAGTCGATGATCGCCTTCGGTGAGCCTTCGTGGGTGATGTTGGCGGCCAGGCACTCGGCGGTGCCGCCGGCGGCCCGGATCTCGTCCGCGACCGCGTCGAGCTTTTCCCGGGTGCGGCCCACGAGCAGGACCGCGGCGCCGGACTCTGCGAGCCCGAGCGAGATGCCGCGGCCGACGCCCTGTCCGCCGCCGGTGACGACCGCGACCTTGCCGGCCAGTCGGTTCGCACGGTCGGCGCCGGCGAGATCGTTGGGGAGCTGAGCTGACATTGTTCCTCCGTGGGGGTGGTTGTTCATGAGGTGACGATGGTGACGATCCCGGCGAGCACCACGAGGGCGATCACGGCCGAGCGGAAAACATGGGTGGGCAGACGCTGTGCGATGGCGATGCCGATCTGGTTGAAGACCAGCCCGGCCACGATGCAGGCGGCGAGCATCGGCAGGATCGCCGGCACATCGACGTTCGTGCCCGCCCACAGCAGCGACAGGGAGACGATGCTGGTGATGACGAAGTAGCCGGCGAGGTCGGCGATGAAACTCAGCGGTGGCAGTTTGGCCCGGCCGAGCAGCAGCACGACGGGTGGACCGTTGAGCGAGGTTGTGGTGGAGAAGTAGCCGCCGATGGCGCCGGTGACCGCGGTGAGCCACGCGGCCGGCGGCCTGGCGCCTGCCGAGGTGGGCAGCGCCATGGCCAGGCCACACACGATGGTGATCACGCCGGCGGCGGGTTTGAGGTGCTGCTCTGGCAGCATGCTCACGGTCTCCACGCCCAGCCACGCCCCCGGAAGGCTGGCGCCGCCGAGCAGTGCGACGCGACGCCAGTCGATGTGCTCGCGCAACTGATAGGTCACGCCCACGCGGGTCACCAGGGCCACCACGAGGTTGACCACCACGGTCTCCGTGAGCCCGACCCCGGCCAGGAGCATGAACGGTGTGGCCATGAGCGACGTGCCGAAGCCCGTCGCCCCGCCGATGACCGAGGCGACGGCCACGCACAGCACGGCGATGAGGATCAACTCCACCGCGCACCATCGATCCGGTGATCACACCGCGTCCGCGACTCCGCTGCAGGGCGGGCCGTCACTGCCCGTCGGCGGGGGCGAGATGGTTGTCGTTGAGCTGGAAACTCGGCACGTCCTTGAGGTTGATCATGGCCTCGTAGGTGCGCTTGTAGCCGGTCTTCGTGATCATCCAACGACCGTCGACGAACGCGTACGCGTCGTCATAGAAGGCGCCGCCGAAGATATAGGTGTCGAAGGCCGGCACGATCACCCGGTCCTGCAGGTACCAGCGGCCCGTCGCGGTGTCGCCGTCGACCTCGATCTCGGGGTGGTGGGCCTGGTGCTCGGTGATCACACCGTCCGTCATCTGTCCCTTGAGCCCCTCGACCACCTGGTCACGGCCGGTGTAGGACAGGCGCTTGCCGTAGGAGGCGGTCACCTCCGGCGCGAGGGTCCCGGCGAGCTCGTCCCACAGACGCAGGTCCACGCAGCGCAGGTAGCGGTACTTGAGCGACTTGATCGCGTCGATGTCGTCGCGGCGGTCACGGGAGGTCATCAGCAAAGGCCTTTCGCAGGGGAACTGGCACGTGTTCTACGTCCACCACTGCAACTGTAGTCAATTGTGTACAGTTTGGGAATGGAACGCGAGAGTCCGACTCCCGAGCAGACGCCCGCGCCCGAGGCCGCGGCCCGCCCGACCGGCCGCGACGAGATCCGATCGGCCGTCCTGCGCGAGGCCCGCCGACTGTTCTCCGAGCGCGGTCCGCAGGTACCGCTCCGCGACATCGCCGACGCCGCCGGAGTGAACCTCGGGCTGATCCACCGCCACATCGGCCGGAAAGATGCGCTGATCACCGCGGTCATGCAGGATGCGGTCCGGTTCGGCGCCGCGCGCCTGGAGAACACCGACGACGCCGGCGAAGCCGTCCGCGGCATGCTGCTCGGCGCTTCGTCGCATCCCGAGATCAGCCGCCTGCTGGCCTGGCTGGCACTCGATCGCGACGCCGCCTTTCCGCCGATGGTCGACCCTTCCCAGCGCCCGGCCGCGGAGCTGCGGCGAATGAACGACCCCCCGCCGGCGGGCGACGTCGAACTGCTGTTGGTGTTCACGGCCGTCTACGCATGGCCCGTACTGCGCGGCGCACTGCTCGACGCGCTCGACATCCCCGAGTCCGAGCGCACCGGGATCGACGAACGCCTGGCCGACCTCCTGGCCCGGGTCGTCACGCGTGGCTCCGACGCCGGGAGCCCCTGATCTCTCGGACGAGAGACGACCCGCACCCGCCCGATCTCGTGTGCGCCATCACCACTCCGGGTAGAACTTGTTTCAGCAACTATTCGTAAAGCACTGACTTAGAGGTGGGTATGGGAACGCTTGACGGCCGTGTGGCAGTGGTGACCGGCGCCGGGATGGGCATCGGTCGTGGGACCGCGGGGGCACTGGCCCGTGAGGGCGCCTCGGTGATCGTGGCGGAGATCGACGAGACCGCGGGCGCAGACACCGCGGCCTGGGTGCGGGACCAGTGGGGGGTCGAGGCGGAGTTCATCCGCACCGATGTCACCGACAAGGAGCAGGTCCTGGCGATGGTCGCCGCGGCATCGGACCGTTTCGGCCGACTGGACATCCTGGTCAACAACGCGTGGAAGGGCACCGGCTTCGCGCGGCTGGAGAACATGACCGACGAGAAGCTGCGCGGCGGTTTCGACATGGCCGTGATGGCCGCGTTCTGGGCCATGCAGGCGGCGCTGCCGGAGCTGGAGAAGCACGGCACCGGACGCGTCATCAACCTGTGCTCGCTCAATGGTGTCAACGCGCACATGTACTCGGTGCAGTACAACGCGGCCAAGGAGGCACTGCGCACCCTCACCCGGACCGCGGCACGCGAGTGGGCGCCGCGGCAGATCTGCTGCAACGTCATCTGCCCCGGCGCCCAGAGCGAGGCGTACCGACGGGTCGCCGAGGCGAACCCCGAGATGGCGGCGGGCCTCGCGGCAGCCAATCCGATGGGCCGGGTGGGGGACCCGATGGAGGACATCGGGGCCGTGGCCGCGTTCCTCGCGAGCGACGCGAGCCGCTACCTGACCGGCAACACGCTGTTCGTCGACGGCGGGGGCCACATCAACGGCGTCCAGTGGGCACCGAACGTGGACTGACCCCGGACTTCTTTTCCGCCTCCGGGGCGGCCGAGGGGGACCAACTAGGGTCGGCACCATGTCGGAACCGCACGCAGCCCGGATCCCCCTCGGCCCCGACGTCCTGGTGATCCGGGACCGCTACGAGACGCTGAGCATCGCCAACGACGTGCTGATCGGCATCTGGTTCGTCGTGGGCAGCATTCTGTTCTTCTCCGAATCCACGACCACCGTCGCGACGGCGCTGTTCGTCGTGGGCAGCGTGCAGATGCTGATCCGACCGGCGATCCGGCTCAGCCGGCGGATTCACCTGCGCAGGCGGGGGTACAGCGACTCCGGGTCCGACCAGGATTTCTGACCACGATCGCGGGCATCACGATTCCTCGGCGTGTCGGACGTCCGACGTATATTGGAACAGGATCCGCCGAGGAGGGGTGTCATGCACGAGCAGTACCGTTCACCTGCGCACGAACCCGGCGCTCACGAACCCGGCGCTCACGAGCTCGCCTACCCGGCCGGGCAGACCGAGGCGTTC
>DGYFI06202__coassemble_1585_pt1 | contig 9907 bp, 10 predicted proteins | sample DGYFI06202__metabat2_low_PE_018 | metagenome-assembled genome bin DGYFI06202
CCCGCGGGACCCGGCGCGGGCGGTCCCGCGGGACCCGGCGCTCCCATCGGCGCCTCCGACCTGCTGGCCGCCGTCCCTGTAGCGGTCGCCACGCTGCGGGGCGTGTGAATCGCCCCCGGCGGGGTCTCTTTGGCAGAATTGACAGAATGTCCGCGATTGTCCCCCCGGCCCCGTGCCGTGCCGAGATCGATCTGGACGCGGTGGAGCACAATGCCCGCGTCCTGGTCCGGCATGCCTCGGGCGCGCGCGTGATGGCCGTGGTGAAGGCCGACGCGTACGGCCATGGCGCCGTCCCGGTCGCGCTGGCCGCGCTGCGCGGGGGCGCCACCGCGCTGGGCGTCACCACGATCGCCGAGGCGCTCGAGCTGCGGTCGGCGGGGATCGACGCCGAGATCCTGGCCTGGCTCTATCAGGCGTCCGACGATGTCCGCGCCGCCGTGGAGGCCGGCATCGACCTCGCCATCCCCAGCCCCGCCCACCTGGACACGGTGCTCGAGGCCGCGCGCCGCACGGGCCGCCGGGCGCGCGTGACCCCCAAACTCGACACCGGCCTCAATCGTTCCGGCATCCTCCTCGAGGACTGGCCGAACATCCTCGAGCGCCTGGTTGCGGCCACGGCTGGCGGGTTGGTCGAGGTCACGGGCCTGATGGCGCATTTCGCGCACGCCGACGACCCCGGCAATCCCGTCATCGACCAGCAGGTCGCGCGCCTGCACGAGTGCGTGGCGCAGGCCCGCGCGCGTGGCCTGGAGTGCCCGGTCAACCACCACGCCAACTCGGCCGCCACGCTGACCCGGCCGGGTGACGCCTTCGAGATGGTCCGCCCCGGCATCGCGCTGTACGGCCTGGACCCCGTGGGCAATCTGGGCGCTGACCTGGTGCCCGCCATGACTTTTTCGGCGGACGTGCTCATGGTCAAGCGGCTCGCGCAGGGCGAGGGCGTGAGTTATGGCCACACCTGGCACGCGCCGCACGACACGACCGTGGCCTTGATCGCTGCAGGCTATGCCGATGGGGTCTGGCGGCTGCTGTCCGGCCGGCTGGACGTCGAGATCGGTGGGCGCCGCTACCCGAACGTGGGGCGCGTCTGCATGGACCAGTTCGTCGTCGACCTCGGTTCTGACGCCGGAACCACCGTCCGCGCCGGCGATACCGCGGTGCTGTTCGGCACCGGCGCCCACGGCGGCCCCACGGCCGCCGAGTGGGCCGACGAGTTGGGGACGATCCACTACGAGGTGGTCACGGCCGTTCGGGGCCGGGCGAGCAGGAACCACGTGTTGCGCGGCCGCCGCGCCGCAGATCATTCAGGCAACGGCATCGGGGAGCAGCGGGGGAGCGCACGATGACGAACGACAAGAACAAAACCAACCGGGACGACGACGACAACGTCACCAGCCCCGAGCCGAAGCGCGGTCGGCCGCGGCTACGTCTTCCACGCCGTCCGTCGCGGTCGAACGTCTCGGAGGCCGCAGAGGTCCAGTCGGCCGACGCTGCCACCGACTCTGCCTCTGGCTCGGCTGCTGCCGCGCCGGAGATGATCCGGCCGTTCGAGTCGTCGGTCGACATCCGGCCGCCGTCGGTCCTCGGCGGCGACCCGGACGAGGTCGAGGCGGTCGCCGACAGGATCCGCGCACCCGGCGGGATCGCGGCCGGGCTGAGCGCTCTCGCGGCGGCCAGCCTGGGGTCGGCGGGCACGCTGCTGCCGGGCCGGCGGGCCAGCGACCCGTGGGCCGGTGAGGATATGCGCGAGCTCGGTGTCGACCGCGGCTCGATGGTGGCGGCCTCCGACGGCGTGCCGCTGGCGGTGCGCGAGGCCGGGCCGGTCGACGCGCCCCTGACCGTGGTGTTCGCGCACGGTTACACGCTGACTATGGATACCTGGCATTTCCAGCGCCGGCATCTCGCCGACCGCTTCGGCTCCGAGATCCGCATGGTCTTCTACGATCAGCGCGGCCACGGTCTGAGCGGCGAGTCCACGCGTGAGAACTCGACCATCGATCAGCTCGGCCGCGACCTGCACACGGTCATTTCCGCGACTGCCCCGACCGGCCCGGTCGTGGTGATCGGGCATTCGATGGGCGGCATGACCGTCATGAGCTACGCGGTCCGCCATCCGGAGGCGGTGCGCGAGCGCGTCATGGCCGTCGGACTGGTGGCCACCGCCATGGCGGAGCTCTCCGAGTCGGGGCTGGGCGCGGTGCTCGAGAGCAAGGCGCTCGCGCGGGTCGCCGGTCTGGCCACCCGCTCGCCCGGCGTGTTCACCAGCGGGCGTAAGGCTCTCGGCGCGATCATCTCGCCGTTCATCTATGGCGGCTCGTTCGGTGATCCCGCGTCGATGAGCCCGACCGTGGCCCGGTTCGTCGACAAGGTGATCAATTCCACCAACGTGCTGACCATCGCGAACTTCTTCGAGGCGCTCACCACGCACGACGAGTCCGCCGCGATGCCCATCCTCCGCGACGTGCGCACCACGGTGCTGTGCGGCGACCGCGACCTGCTCACCCCGCTCGACCGCTCGGTCGACATCGTTGAGGAGCTCCCGGACGCCGAGTTCGTGGTGGTCCCGGGCACCGGCCACATGGTGATGATGGAGGAGCCGGCGCTGGTGTCCGAGGTGTTGGGCGACCTCATCGCGGACGCGATCATCGAGTCCCGCGAGCGCGCCCGCAAGGCCGATGAGGGCGACACCCCGGCCGCCCCCTCCGGCTCCGCCCCCGCCGCCGCGCCTGGCACGACCGCCGCGCCTGCCTCCGCGCCCGCTGCCAGCGCGACCTCCACCGGCTCAGATCCCGCTCCCGGCCGGAGCGCGAAGAAGGCGTCGTGACGCTGGAGATTCCCGGTCAGCGCGAGTTGCCCACGGTCGAGGACACCCGCGCACTCGGCGAGGAGATCGCCGGACTGCTCTCGGCCGGCGACGTGGTGGTCCTCGACGGCCCACTCGGCGCCGGCAAGACTGCCCTCACCACCGGCATCGCCGCGGGCCTCGGAGTTCGTGGCCGCGTCACGTCGCCGACCTTCGTAATCGCCCGCCGCCACGCTCCCGCGACGGCCGGCAGCCCCGGCCTGGTCCACGTCGACGCCTACCGCCTCCTGGGACAGGACCCCGACGGCGATCAGCCCACCCGCCGAGACCTCGCCGACGAACTCGAATCCCTCGACCTGGACTCCGCACTCGACCAGGACATCGTGGTCGTGGAATGGGGCGCCGGGTTCGTGGAGTCGCTCGTCGAGTCGCCGCTGATCGTGCGCATGAACCGCGGCGACGACACGGAGGTCCGCACCGCCGCCTGGCACCGCACGGACTGAGTCCTTGTGACCATCTGCTGCCAATTGGATGCTGGCAACAGATGGTCTGTGCAGCGGCCTAGTTCAGGTTGAAGGTCATTCGACCAATCTCTCCATCGAAATTTTCTGCAACCAGATCCACCGGGGTGGTTGTGTCTGAAAGCTCGTATGCCACGGCGTTCGCGATCGTTCCGCCGGGCTTGATCGATGCCGTCTGTGTTTCCCGGAACGTGGAATCAGGGAGCATCCCAACTGAGAGCTTGTTCTCGATATTGGGGTCGTTGTCTTGATATGCCACAAAGTTAAAGAAGAATTCGGTGAGGGGCGTGATCTCCTCATCTGAGGCACCGAGGTTCGTCGTGTCGTACCAAATCGCCAGGACTGGAGCGTCTCCGTACTCGTTGCCTTCTGCACCTACAGGAATGACTCGGTAGTCAGTGATGGCGACCTTGAAGTCAGGAGTTGTTAAGACTCCATCTTGAAAGGTCTCTTCTGCAATGGGCTCTGATTCGGGAACGTCTACTTCCACGACGTTGCTCTTCAAGACCTGATTTGAGGGAGTGAACTCGCCGCATCCAGTCAGGGCGATTGTGGCGGTGAGGGCGAGGGGAGCTAAAAGTGCGAGGGTTTTCTTCACTGGAGCATGATGCCTTGGCTCCATCGGAGCACTTCCGACGGGGTGGGAGTTGAGAGTTTCGATCTGCCCTTCTGTTTCACTGATGCGCGCGGGGCCCCGAGTGCGTCGCGTTCCCCGAGGGGTCGATCGCAATGGGGAGGGCAGATCGCGTGCGGGCGGGCAGATCGCACTATGAGGGGCAACTCGGGAATTGATGGGCGGATTCGATCTGCCCTCGCGATTCGCTGATGCGCGCGGGGCCCCGAGGGCATCGCGTTCTCCGACGAGTCGATCGCGATTGGACGGGCAGATCGTGTTCGGGTGAGCAGATCGTGTGCTGGGCGGCGGATCGAATTCCGGAGAGCGGGTCGCGCGGCGGTACGCTGACCTCGTGCTTGTCCTCGCTATCGACACCTCCACGCCCGCAGTCACCGCGGGAGTGTGCAGCCTCGAACCCGCCGGTGCGGGGGATGGCGCAGGTGGCCCGGGTGGCTCAGGTGGCGAGGGGAGCGGAAGCGGCACTGGCCCGCGGATCGAGACGCTCGCGACGCGCGTGACCGAGGACGCCCGCGCTCACGCCGAGCTGCTCACCCCGCACATCCTCGAGTGTCTGGACTCGGCCGGCATCACGGCCGCCGAGCTCGATGCAGTGGTGGTGGGCGTCGGACCCGGACCCTTCACCGGCCTCCGTGTAGGGATGGCCACTGCGGCAGCATTTGCTGACGCTATCGGCGTGGCAGTCCACGGGGTGTGCTCCCTGGACGGTCTGGCTGCAAGGGCGCGGTCGGCTGGGGTGGATGGCGACGTCGTCGTCGTCACCGATGCCCGACGCCGCGAGGCGTACCACGCCCGCTACGACGGCGAGGGCGTGCGGACGTCGGGGCCGATCGTGGGGCCGGCCGCCGAGATCGAGGTGGGCGGCGCCGCGGTGGTGGGGGATGCGGCGCGGTTGGCCGAGATCCCGGGAGTGGCGTCTGCGACAGATGTAGTGGGTGTGGCTGGCGTGGCTGAGTTGACGTCGCCGGATCCGGCTGGGCTCGTGGCGGTGGCGGCTGCTGACCTGCTCGCGGGTGCCGAGCCTGCGCCGCTCGAGCCGCTCTACCTGCGACGACCCGATGCGGTGCCGCCGAAGCGCGTGGAGCCGTCGCGGGCGTTGCGCGGGGTGCAGCGATGAGCGCGGAAGGCGGCGGCTCGGTGGGCGGCGATCCGGCGGGCGCGCGCTCGGATGGCGGCGGCTCGGTGGGGCCGCGGTACGGTTCGACGCCGACCGGTGTGCAGTACGGGCCGCTCGTGGCCGACGATGCGATGCGCTGCGCGGACCTGGAGAAGGTGCTGTTCGCGGGGGACGGGCCGTGGTCGGCGACGGCGTTCCTGTCCGAGATCGCGTCGCGTCACAACAGGTGTTTTGCGGCGCGGCTGCATGGTGAGCTCGTGGGCTATGCGGTGCTCGCGAGGCTCGGGCCGGCCGGCGATCGCGAGTTCGAGGTGCATACGATCGGCGTGGATCCGCAGCGGCAGGGGCTCGGCATCGGGCGGACGCTGCTGCGGCAGATGCTGGACGTCGCCGATCGCGAGGGCGCGCCCGTCGTGCTGGACGTGCGCACCGACAACGTGCCCGCGCGGACGCTGTACGAGGCGCACGGGTTCGAGATCGTGGGGCTGCGGCCGCGCTACTACCGGCCGAGCGGGGCCGATGCCTACCTGATGACGCGGCCGGGGCGGTCGGTGTCGGGTGGGGCTGGCGAGGGTGCTGGTGCTGGCCCGGGTGAGCGGCCGACGACCGGGCCGGGTGCGGCGCCCGGAGTGCATGAGAGCAGGGGAGAGGTGGGCGGCTCGTGAAGACCGTGCTGGGGATCGAGAGTTCGTGCGACGAGACCGGCGTAGCCGTGGCGCGCATCCACGACGACGGGCGGGCCGAGCTGCTGTCGGATGTGGTGGCGTCGTCGATGAGCGAGCACGCCCGGTTTGGCGGGGTGGTTCCCGAGATCGCGTCGCGCGCGCACCTCGAGGCGCTCGTGCCGACGGTCCGTGCGGCGTTGGCGGAGGCGGGCATCGAGCGGCCCGACGCGGTGGCGACGACGATCGGGCCGGGCCTGTCGGGCGCGCTGCTCGTCGGCTCGTCCGGCGCGAAGGCGTACGCGGCCGCGTGGGGAGTGCCGTTCTACGCGGTCAACCACCTTGTCGGGCATGTGGCCGTGGCCGGATTCGACGGCGGGCCGCTGCCCGAGTGCGTGGCGCTGCTCGTCTCCGGCGGACACACGCAGTTGCTGCATGTGCGGTCGCTGACCGAGCCCGTCGTGGAGCTCGGCTCGACCGTCGACGACGCCGCCGGCGAGGCGTACGACAAGGTCGCGAGGCTACTGGGCCTGGGATATCCGGGCGGGCCGGTGATCGACAGGCTGGCCGCGACCGGCGATCCGACGGCGATCGCGTTCCCGCGCGGGATGACCGGGCCGCGCGATGCCCGGCATGACTTCTCGTTCTCGGGGCTCAAGACCGCGGTCGCGCGGCGGATCGAGGCGGCCGAGCGCGACGGCGTTCAGCTCGAGGTGGCGGACGTGGCGGCGTCGTTCCAGGAGGCCGTGTCGGATGTGCTGACGATGAAGGCCGTGCGCGCGTGCACCGACCTCGGCGTGGACACCCTGCTCATCGGCGGTGGGGTGGCGGCGAACTCGCGGCTGCGGGAGCTGGCTGCCGAGCGTTGCGCTGCTGCGGGTATCACTCTGCGCGTGCCGCGGCCGCGGCTGTGCACCGACAACGGCGCGATGGTCGTGGGCGTGGCCTCCGCGCTGCTGGCCGACGGGGTCGCTGCGAGTCCGCTGACCGTGGCCGCCGATCCCGGGCTGCCGGTGGAGACGACGCAGGTGGTGTGAGGGCGGCTCGCTCGCGTAGATGTGGGTTGTCAGGCTGCTGGCCATCCACATAGTTCACTAGGGGCTGTACAGTTCAGTGAATGCTGACCATAGCTTCGCGTCTCGACGTCATGAACCGATTAGGTCGGGCAATGTCCGATCCGACGAGATCGCGAATCCTGCTGTCGTTGCTCGAGACTCCGGGCTACCCGGCCGAGATTGCGCGGGATCTAGAGCTGACGAGGTCGAATGTGTCCAATCACCTCGCGTGTCTTCGAGGTTGCGGGATCGTCGTCGGTCAGCTCGAAGGGCGGCAGACTCGCTATGAGATCGCCGATCCGCATCTGACCGCCGCGCTGACATCGCTGGTGGAGGTCACTCTCGCGGTAGACGAGAACACTCCGTGCATCGATCCCGGCTGCACAGTGGCAGGGTGCTGCGATGCAGTGCAGGAATCGGATGCTGCCGAGGTGCAGGCATGAGCGCTGAATGCTGTTCCCCGGGCGAGGTCACGGGCGCGGGTGCGGACCCGCAGAACGCCGAGGCCGTGCCGTGGTGGAAGGACCGCGCAATCGTGGTCCCGGTGCTCTCGGGCGTCTCCTTTGCTGCGGGCCTCATCTGCGAATGGTCCGGAGCGGAACTGGCGGGGCAGGCGCTGTTCTGGGTGGGCCTGTTGCTCGGCGGGTCGACGTTCGTCCCCGGAGCCCTGCGGGCATTGGTGACCAAGCGCAAGCTCGGGATCGGGCTGCTCATGACGATCAGCGCGATCGGGGCAGTGATTCTCGGTTACGTGGAGGAAGCCGCTGCGCTGGCTTTTCTCTACTCCATCGCCGAAGCGCTGGAGGACAAGGCGATGGATCGTGCCCGCTCGGGGCTGCGTTCACTGCTGAAGCTGGTGCCGGAGACCGCGACCGTCAAGGCCGGCTCGACCACCGTCGACATCCCTGCCTCTGACCTGACCGCAGGACAGGTGCTGATGATCCGCGCCGGCGAACGGGTCGCCACCGACGGCATCGTGAGGCGAGGGCGCAGCAGTGTGGACATTTCCGCGGTGACCGGCGAGTCGATTCCGGTAGAGGTGGAACCAGGTGATGACATACTGGCCGGCTCGATCAACATCTCCGGGGTGCTCGAGGTCGAGGCCACCGCATCAGGCACCGACAACTCGCTGACCACAATCGTGCAGCTGGTCGAGCAAGCACAGGCAGAGAAGGGGGAGCGGGCCAGGCTCGCGGATCGAATCGCGCGCCCCCTGGTACCGGGTGTGCTCGTGCTTGCCGTTCTGGTCGCCGGCATCGGCGCGCTGCTTGGAGACCCGGAACTGTGGATCACCCGCGCTCTTGTGGTTCTGGTGGCCGCCTCGCCCTGTGCGTTGGCGATCTCGGTGCCGGTTACCGTCATCTCAGCGATCGGGGCGGCAAGCAAGCTCGGAGTGGTCATCAAGTCCGGGGCGGCGTTCGAGCGACTCGGCACCATTAGGCATCTCGCGATCGACAAGACTGGCACGCTCACCCGCAATGAGCCGACCGTTCGGGAGATTCTGACGATTTCCGAAGGACCGGAGATTTCCGAAGAACAGGTTCTGGGTTGGGCAGCGAGCCTGGAACGCCACAGCACCCATCCACTTGCCACCGCGATCACGCAGGCCTCCCCCGAGGCGACAGTGGCGACGGATATCACTGAAACAGCCGGACACGGAGTCACCGGCACGGTCGACGGGGCCACCATCACGGTGGGCAGCCCGCGGTGGCTGGACCCAGGCTCGCTTGCCGGCCGGGTCGCAGAGTTGGAGAGCCGCGGCATGACTGTGGTGATGGTTCACCGCGACGACCTTCCCGCCGGTGCCATCGGTGTACGCGATGAGCTCCGCCCGGAAGTCCCCGAGGCGATCGATGCTCTGACGCAGCAGCGAATCGGCGTGACCATGCTGACCGGCGACAATGCCCGGACCGCCGACGCGCTGGCAGTACAGGCCGGGATCGACGCGGTACGGGCTGAACTGAAGCCGCAGGACAAGGCCGCCGAAGTCGCACGTCTGAGCCGCCCACAGCCCACGGCCATGATCGGTGACGGCATCAACGACGCCCCGGCCCTGGCAACTGCAGACGTGGGCATCGCGATGGGGGCGACCGGATCGGATGCGGCGATCGAGTCAGCCGACGTCGCCTTCACCGGCAACGACCTCCGCCTGATTCCGCGGGCCCTTGCGCACGCCCGCCGCGGCCGGAGCATCATCAACCAGAACATCGTTCTCTCGCTGCTGATCATTGTTGTCCTCTTGCCACTGGCGATCACCGGAGTGCTCGGACTGGCAGCAGTGGTCCTGGTGCATGAGCTCGCCGAAGTCCTCGTGATCGGCAACGGGCTCCGAACGGCACGCACCCCGAAGCGCGAACGGGTTGGACGCGATCGAACTGGAGTTGACCGGTTCGGTCACGCGGGAAATGAAGTGTCAGGCGACCGGCCAGAGCGTAGTCGAATGACGACGGCATTGTCGTCGTGATCTCGTAATCTGCCCGGGAGCCGAGCCGGCAATATTGCTCACCTTTTACTCGACAGGATTGGTGCGTTTTCGGAGGATCACGCAAATCCTGTCGAGTGAATGGTGTCGTTGTCGTTGTCGTCGTCGTGGATGTGGGGTGGTTCGTCCGGGGACGGGTGGATCTTCGTGGGGCAGGTGGTGCGGTGCGGGGGAGTCAGAGGCCGCCGTCGTCGGTGGGCTCGGTGGTGGTGGGGATCGGCTGCGACAGTGTGCGGGCCCAGCTGCGGGCGCGCATCAGCCGCGGGTCGTCGAAGACCATCGGGGTGAAGGGGGCGTCGGGGTCGGGGAGGACTTCGGACACGGTCACCGAGGTCAGGCCCACCGTGAGTTCGAGCATCGCCAGGCGCACGAACAGCACGGCCTCGTCCTGCGTGGCCGCGTCGATGAGCATCGCCGCCTCCGACGTGCCATCCGCGAACTGGATGAGCGCCGACCCGGGAACCGTGCCGAGGACCTCCTCGTGCGGCGCGTCGGTAGTGGTGGACAGCGCGGCGAAGATCTGCCAATGACGCTCGGGCATCGCGGGCCTCCCTCGTTGTGGGCGCCGCCTTGTCGGGGTGCCTCGGGGTGGATTGTGCCGCGTGGGTCCGACAGTGCAGTAGGGGTGGGTTG
>DGYFI06202__coassemble_1595_pt1 | contig 9834 bp, 10 predicted proteins | sample DGYFI06202__metabat2_low_PE_018 | metagenome-assembled genome bin DGYFI06202
GCACACGCTGCAGGTGTAGAGGCGTCCCGGCTCATGCTCGCCGACGGGCTGGACCGGGCCGCCGTCGCCGAGATCGAGCGGCTCGTCTCCGCACGCACGGGGGAGGGCATCCCCCTGCAGTACCTGCTGGGCACCGCGCCCTCCGGCCGGCTCGACCTGGCGGTCGGGCCGGGCGTCTTCATCCCGCGGCCCGAGACCGAACTCCTCGTGGAGTGGGTGCTCGCCCGACTCCCGGCACCGGGCAGGGGAGTGCGGCCCGTCGTGGTGGACCTCTGCGCGGGCAGCGGCCCGATCGCGCTCGAGATCGCCCATGCCCGCCCGGACGCCGAGGTGCACGCCGTCGAACTGCACGAGCCGGCCCTGCAGTGGCTACGCCGCAACGCCGCCACCCGCGCCGATGCCGGAGACACACCCATCGTGATCCACCACGGCGATGCCACCGATCCGGAACTGCTCCCCGACCTTAGGGGCGAAGTGATGGCCGTCGTGTCGAATCCGCCCTACATTCCGGTCACCGACCAGCTTCCCGAGGAAGTGTTGGGGCACGAGCCGGCAACCGCGCTGTTCGGCGGAGCGGATGGCCTCGTCGTCGTCGTCCCCCTCGTTGACCTCGCCGCAACCCTCCTCGTCCCCGGTGGGCACCTCGCCGTGGAACACGACGACACCACCGGCGCCGAGGTCGCCGCGGTCGTCGGACGGCAGGGGCGCTTCGGTACCGTGGAGCAGCACACCGACCTCGCCGGCCGGCCGCGGTTCGTCACCGCGACCACATGCGACGTCGACCAGACAGCCCAGGAGGGGACCCACCGGTGACCATCACCTACGACTGCACCGAGGAGACCGGCCGGGAGGTCGGCCTGAGCTCCGCGTCCGGCGCCCTGCGCGCCGGCCGGCTCGTCGTGACCCCGACCGACACGCTCTACGGGATCGCCGCGGACGCCTTCGACCCGGATGCCGTCAACCTGCTGCTGTCGGCCAAGCGTCGCGGACCGGACATGCCGGTGCCGGTTCTCGTCGGATCGTGGGAGACCATCGACGGTCTCGTCGTGAGCACACCGGCCGCCGCGCGTGATCTCATCCGCGCGTTCTGGCCCGGTGGTCTCAGCCTCATCGTCCACCAGGCGCCCTCGCTCGGCTGGAACCTCGGACACACGCAGGGCACCGTCATGCTGCGGATGCCGCTGCACCCCGTCGCCATCGAGCTGCTGCGGGACGTCGGACCACTCGCCGTGTCCAGCGCCAACGTGTCCGGCCAGCCGCCTGCCACCACCGTCGCCCAGGCGCGCGAGCAGCTCGGCGAGTCCGTCGCGGTGTACCTGGACGGGGGGCCGTGCGCGGTCGGACTGCCGTCCACCATCGTCGACCTGACCGGACCCGGGCCCGTGATCGTGCGTGAGGGAGCCGTCACCGCCGAGCGCGTCGGCGAAGTCCTCGATATCGACCCGGCGCAGCTGCGGGTCTAGCCGTGGGCGTCGGGATCCCGTTCCGGGAGCTCCTGCTCATCGGGGTCACCGCCTGCCTCGTCACCTTTGTCGTCACCGGGCTGGTGCGGGGGGTGGCGCCCGCGATCGGTGGGCTCGCGTACCCGCGTGAGCGCGACGTGCACCTCGTCCCCACGCCCCGGCTCGGGGGAGTGGGGATCTTCACGGGCATGCTCGTCGCGATCTTCCTCGCCGCGCAGCTCCCTGCCCTCAACCGGGCATTTCCGCCGTTCGCGCCCGACGTGGAGGCCACGATCCTCGCCGGGGGACTGATCGTCCTCGTGGGCATCGTGGACGACATCCTGGGACTCGGCGCGGTCACCAAACTCGCGGGGCAGGCCGCAGCTGCCGGGGTGCTCGTCGCGATGGGCGTGTCATGGACCCTGGTCTACCTGCCCTTCGGGGACGGAAACATCCTCGTACTCGACCAACTGCAGGCCGGGTTGCTCACCGTCGTGTTCACGCTCGCGATAGTCAACGCGATGAACTTCGTCGACGGTCTCGACGGCCTCGCCGCCGGACTCGGCACCATCGCCGCGCTGGCGATCTGTGTGTTCTCCGTGGGGATCATGCTCGACCAGGGCGGCACCGTCGGCGCGTATCCGCCCGCGCTCGTCACCGCGGTGCTGGCCGGGGCCCTGATCGGATTCCTCCCGCACAACTTCCAGCCCGCCCGCATATTCATGGGTGACTCCGGCTCCATGCTCATCGGTCTGGTCCTGGCCGCCGCGTCCACCAGTGCCTCCGGCAAGATCTCCCAGAGCCTCTACGGTCCGCAGGAGATGATCGTGCTGCTCTCGCCGATGATCGTCGTGGCCGCCGCCATGTTCGTGCCCATGCTCGACCTCGTCATGGCGATCATCCGCCGCGTGGGAGCCGGGCGCAGTCCGTTCGCCCCCGACAAGATGCATCTTCATCACCGGCTGCTGGCCCTGGGGCATTCGCATCGCCGCGTGGCCCTGGTGATCTACGCGTGGGTCTCGCTCATCGCGTTCGGCGCGGTCGGCGCGACCATGCTGCCGACCGAGGTCATCGTTCCGCTCGCCGCGGCCGGCCTGTTGCTCGTCCTCATCGCCACCCTCGTGCCGCGCCTGCGCAGTGCACGGGTAGAGGAGGGGTCGGGAGACAGACGGGCGTCCGGCTAGGCTGCTCGACATGAGCGACACTCCCGCGACACCAGATCAGACCGCCCCGAGCCCCCAGAACGCAGGCTTACGCACGGCGGTCAAGCTGGGCGGGCTCGCGCTCGTCGCACTCACGGTGATCAGCGTGATCGCGTGGACCCTGGCCGACGGTGTCCCCGGCCTGTGGGGTGCTGTGATGGGCGCGGCGATCGGTGGAGCCTTCGTGCTCACCACCGCCGTGGTGGTCATCGCCACCGCAAACACGGCGCCGCAGACGACGGCGGCCATCCTGCTGGGAACCTGGCTCCTCAAGCTCGTCGTCGCGATCGGGATCGTCGCTGTGATCGAACGATTCGACTTCTATTCCAGGCCGGCATTCGCGGTGACCATCATCGCTGCACTGATCGTCGTCCTGGCCGCGGAGACCTGGGGAATTCTCAAGACCCGGACCCCGTATGTGGAGCCCGCCGACCCCGCATCGCCCTGACAGGGTCCCCCTGTGCCCCGGGATCCGAGACCGGGATGTTATTCTTTTCGACGGTGAGACGAGCACGTCGCCAGGCTGACACATGGCTTGATGGCGGACGCGCGCTGACCCGAATCGGCCGCGATGATCGGGCCCTCGTACTGCACGCGCTCGGGCGCCAGACGCCCTACACGACCAGGGGAGAACACACTGAGTACCACGCTTCTGGCCTTCAAGGGCGAGTTCCATGCCCCTGATATCGACAAAGAGTTCTTCCCTGTCGACAGGTGGCTCACCGACTTCGCGGGTGGAGCCTTCACGTTGGACCGGCTCATGCTGGTCCGGATCCTCATGGCCGTTGTCCTGATGGGCTTCTTCATGATCGCGATGCGCAACCCGCGGTTGATCCCGAGTGGTGTGCAGAACTTCGCGGAGATCTGCCTGGACTTCGTCCGGGTGCACATCTCCGAGGAGATCCTGGGTAAGGATCAGGGACGTCGCTTCCTGCCGGTGATCGCCACCATCTTCTTCGCGACATTGGCGATGAACCTGCCAACGGTCCTGCCGGGGCTCAACGTCTCCCCGAACGCGCGTATCGGATTCCCGATGATGCTCGCGCTCCTGGGGTACATCACCTTCGTCTACGCGGGTGCCAAGAAGTACGGATTCTTCCGGTACATCAAGTTGAGCATCGTCATCCCCAACGTGCCGCCGGCCCTGCACATCCTGCTGGTCCCGATCGAGATCCTGTCGACGTTCATCCTGCGTCCGGTCACGCTGACCATTCGTCTCATGGCGAACATGCTCGCGGGTCACCTCATCATCGTGCTGCTGTTCAGCGCAACGAACTTCTTCTTCTGGCAGCTCAACGGCTGGACCCTGCTGTCCGCCGGGATCTCGGTGCTGTCGATCGCGTTCACGCTGTTCGAGCTCCTCGTGATCTTCCTGCAGGCGTACATCTTCGCCCTGCTGGTCGCCGTCTACATCGACAGCTCGCTGCACGCGGACAACCACTAGAACCCGGGCCGTCAGGCCTGACACGACCACCTGTCAACCCGACAATTCACGTCCGACCGGATGCGGAATACCCCGCACCGGCCATCTGAAAGGGAAACCCCATGGACATCGTCACTCTCGCCCAGGCCGCCGAGCAGACCGTCACCAACCAGGGCTATGGCGCCATCGGCTACGGCCTCGCCGCCATCGGCCCCGGCATCGGCATCGGCATCCTCGTCGGTAAGACCGTCGAGGGCATGGCCCGTCAGCCCGAGATGGCCGGCACCCTCCGTACCACGATGTTCCTCGGCATCGCCTTCACCGAGGCGCTCGCCCTGATCGGTATCGTCGCCGGCTTCCTGTTCTGATCGACGACACACCGACCTGTAGGGACGCACCATGAACAACGTCATCGCCATCTTGGCGGCCGAAGGGGAGACACTCCCCCTGGAGGAGAGCGTGAACCCGCTCATTCCTCCGCTGTATGACATCGTCTGGTCGCTCATCCCGCTCGTGGTCATCCTCTGGCTCTTCTGGAAGTTCATTCTTCCGAAGTTCCAGCAGGTCATGGACGAGCGCGAAGAGCGTATCGAGGGCGGTTTGCGTCGTGCTGAGCAGACCCAGGCCGAGGCGAAGGAAGAGCTGGCCAAGTACAAGGCCCAGCTCGCCGAGGCGCGCAGCGAAGCGGCCAAGATCCGCGACGACGCGCGTGCGCAGGGCCAGCAGATCCTCGCCGACATGAAGACCGAGGCCGAGTCCGAGCGCGACCGCATCGTCGCCTCGGGTGAGCAGCAGCTCGCAGCTCAGCGTCAGCAGATCGTCGCGGAGCTTCGGTCCGATCTCGGCCGGCAGTCCGTCGACCTGGCGGAGCGGCTCATGGGTGAGCAGCTGTCCGACACGGTCAGCCGCTCCGGCACCATCGACCGCTTTCTGGCAGACCTCGACCGGGTCCCCGGCGCGGGTAAGAACTAAGGGAAGTGGAGTCCATGCACGCAGCGAGTCGTGAGGCACTCGACAACACGCGGGGCGCCCTGAAGTCCGCTCTGGCCTCGAATCCGGCCGGGGGAGCGACGGGGGCAACGGTGGGCCAGGAGCTCTTCCAGGTCGTCGACGTCCTCGAGGACAACCGGTCACTGCGAGTCGCGGTGGCTGACACCTCGGCCTCGGTCGAGGCCCGGCAGGACCTCGTTCGCGGGGTGTTCGGGTGGAAGATCGACCAGACCACACTCGATCTGCTGCTCGCTGCGGTCGCTCAGGACTGGTCCAACCCCCGTGAGCTGCGACAGGGGCTGATCATGCTCGGTCGAGAGGCGCTTCTGCGCTCGGCCGACGAGCAGGGCCAGCTCCAGACGGTAGAGGACGAGCTGTTCCGGCTCGGACGCATCGTCGCGGGCGACGCGGAATTCGAGCAGGCTCTCGCCGATCGCACGGCGGAGACCTCCGCCAAGCGGGCACTTCTGGCGCAGGTCCTCTACGGCAAGGTCACCGCGGTGACCGAGGCCCTGGCCTCCCAGGCCATCGCCCGACCCACCGGTATGCCGGCGGACGACCTCATGGAGATCTCCGCGCAGGCGGCGGAACTTCGCGGTCGGACCGTTGCCGTGGTCACCAGCGCTGAGGCACTCTCGGAGCAGCAGACCGCAGATCTGGCCGGTCGACTCAAGTCGATCTACGGCTCGGAGATCGCGGTCCACAACGAGATCGATCCGGCCCTCATGGGCGGAGTGGTCGTTCGTGTGGGCGACGAGATCATCGACGGCAGCGTGGCGGGCCGGCTCGACGCACTGCGGCGCAGCCTCCGCTGACCGGATAGCCGGTCAACCGACGAGCTGCGGTCGAGAAATGGTCAAGGCTCACGAAACACCCATAAAGCACATCCCGACTTTGAGAGCAGGAATGACATGGCGGAGTTGACGATCTCCTCCGACGAGATCCGCAGCGCGATTGCGAACTACACCTCTACTGTTTCGACGGACGCGACCAAGGAAGAAGTCGGCGTCGTCGTCGACACCAGTGACGGGATCGCTCACATCAGCGGCCTTCCTTCGGCAATGGCCAACGAGCTGCTGGAGTTCCCCGGCGGAATCCTCGGCGTCGCACTGAACCTGGAGGACCGCGAGATCGGTGCGGTCATCCTCGGTAACTTCGACGAGATCGCCCAGGGCCAGGAGGTCCGTCGCACCGGTGACGTCCTCTCCGTGCCCGTCGGCGACGGCTTCCTCGGCCGAGTCGTCAACCCGCTCGGTCAGCCGATCGACGGCCTCGGTGACATCGAGGCCGAGGGGACCCGCGCTCTTGAGCTGCAGGCCCCCTCGGTGCTCGAGCGTCAGCCGGTTGAGGAGCCTATGCAGACCGGCATCAAGGCCATCGACGCCATGACGCCGATCGGCCGTGGCCAGCGTCAGCTCATCATCGGTGACCGCAAGACGGGCAAGACCGCGGTGTGCATCGACGCCATCCTCAACCAGAAGGCCAACTGGGAGTCCGGCGACAAGACCAAGCAGCTCCGTTGCATCTACGTGGCCATCGGCCAGAAGGGCTCCACCATCGCGGGCGTCAAGGCGACCCTCGAGGAGCACGGCGCGATGGACTACACGACCATCGTCGCGGCCCCCGCCTCCGACTCGGCCGGCTTCAAGTGGCTCGCCCCCTTCACCGGTTCCGCCATCGGGCAGCACTGGATGTACGGCGGCGCCCACGTGCTGGTGGTGTTCGACGACCTCTCCAAGCAGGCCGACGCCTACCGCGCGATCTCGCTGCTGCTGCGCCGCCCGCCGGGTCGTGAGGCCTACCCGGGTGACGTGTTCTACCTGCACTCGCGTCTGCTGGAGCGTTGCGCCAAGCTGTCCGACGAGATGGGTGGCGGTTCGATGACCGGCCTGCCGATCATCGAGACCAAGGCCAACGACGTCTCGGCGTTCATCCCGACCAACGTCATCTCGATCACCGACGGTCAGGTCTTCCTGGAGTCCGACCTGTTCAACCGTGGTGTCCGTCCCGCGGTCAACGTCGGTATCTCCGTCTCGCGAGTCGGTGGCGCCGCACAGACCAAGGGCATGAAGAAGGTCTCCGGTTCGCTGCGTCTCGACCTCGCCGCGTTCCGCGACCTCGAGTCCTTCGCGACCTTCGCCTCCGATCTCGACGCAGCCTCCAAGGCCCAGCTCGAGCGCGGTCAGCGTCTGGTCGAGATCCTCAAGCAGGATCAGAGCTCCCCGGTGTCCGTCGAAGACCAGATCGTCTCGATCTACCTCGCAGGTGAGGGCTTCTACGACAGCGTTCCGGTCGTCGACATCCGCCGCTTCGAGGCCGAGCTGCTGGAGCAGCTCCACCACGGTGCGTCCGACGTCTTCACCCAGATCGACGGTGGCGCGGCCCTGTCCGACGAGTCCAAGGCGACCCTCGAGGCCAAGACCAACGAGTTCAAGGAGGGCTTCGTCGCCTCCGACGGCTCCCGCGTGGTCAACGAGCCGGAGGCCGAAGCTCTGTCTGAGGACGAGATCGACCGCGAGACCCTCACGGTCACCAAGAAGAAGGCCTGAGGCCCAGCGATGACAGCCATCCGATACAAGGCCGAGAGGAGTGTGATCTGAGACCATGGCGAATTTGCGTGAACTGCGCGACCGGATCAAGTCGGTCAACTCGACCAAGAAGATCACCAAGGCCCAGGAGCTGATCGCGACCTCGCAGATCTCCAAGGCCCAGGCCCGGGTCGCCGAGGCTCAGCCCTTCGCCGATCAGATCACCGCGATCCTGACGGACCTCGCGAACGCGTCGTCGGTTCAGCACAGGATGCTCAACGAGCCCGAGAACGCCAAGCGTTCCGCGGTGCTCGTGGTGACCTCCGACCGCGGCATGTGTGGTGGTTACAACCACAACGTGCTGAAGGAGGCCTCGGAGCTCATCGCCTTCCTCGAAGAGGAGGGCCGTGAGGTCGACATCTACGTGCTGGGCAACAAGGGCATCGTGTACTACACGTTCCGAGAGATCTCGCTCGCAGGTTCCTGGCACGGGCATTCCCAGAAGCCCGACTACCAGGCCGCGCGTCCGGCGTTCCAGCTGCTGTCCACCGCGTTCGCGGCTGGCGGCGAAGGCACGTTCGACGCCGCCGAGTTCCTCGGCGAGGACTACACGGGCAGCACCGAGCGCAAGGGAGTCGACGAGGTCCACATCGTCTACACCCAGTTCAAGTCGATGCTCACGCAGACTCCGAAGGCACGGCGCCTGGCCCCGATCGAGACCAAGGTCGAGGTCGAGGAACTGGATCTCGGCGAGGACATGCTCGACACGTCGAAGACCGACTTCAAGCCTGAGGTCTCCTTCGAACCCGATGCCGACACCCTGCTCGACAACCTCCTTCCGCGGTACATGTCGACTCGGGCGTTCGCGTCGCTGCTCGAGTCCGCCGCGTCGGAGTCAGCAGCTCGTCGTACGGCAATGAAGTCCGCCACGGACAACGCGACCGAACTGGTCGAGGGCCTCAGCCGTGAGGCGAACCAGGCCCGACAGGCACAGATCACCCAGGAAATCAGCGAGATTGTCGGTGGCGCTGGCGCGCTCGCCGCGAGCGCAGGAAGTGACTAAGCAATGACCACAGCTGTTACCGATCAGAGCACGACGGGCACGGCCGGTCTCACCGGCCGGGTCTCCCGCGTCCTGGGCGCGGTCGTCGACGTGGAGTTCCCGCGCGGCGCCCTGCCGGCCCTCTTCAACGCCCTTACCGCAGAGATCACGCTCGAGGCCGTCGCCAAGACCGTGACCTTCGAGGTCGCCCAGCACCTGGGCGACAACATGGTCCGCTGCATCTCGATGCAGTCCACCGACGGTCTCGTCCGTGGCGCCGAGGTCATCGACTCCGGGAAGCCGATCTCGGTTCCCGTCGGCGATGTCGTCAAGGGACACGTTTTCAACGCGCTCGGCGACTGCCTCGACGCTCCCGGCACCGGCCGGGACGGAGAGCAGTGGGGCATCCACCGCGAGCCGCCGGCCTTCGACCAGCTCGAGGGAAAGACCGAGATCCTCGAGACCGGCGTTAAGGTCATCGACCTGCTGACCCCGTACGTCAAGGGCGGCAAGATCGGTCTGTTCGGTGGTGCCGGTGTCGGCAAGACCGTGCTGATCCAGGAGATGATCACCCGTATCGCCCGCGAGTTCTCCGGTACGTCGGTCTTCGCCGGCGTCGGTGAGCGTACCCGTGAGGGCACCGACCTCTTCCTCGAGATGGAGGAGATGGGCGTCCTCCAGGACACCGCCCTGGTGTTCGGCCAGATGGATGAGCCGCCGGGGACGCGTATGCGTGTCGCCCTCTCTGCCCTGACCATGGCCGAGTACTTCCGCGACGTGCAGGGCCAGGACGTTCTGCTGTTCATCGACAACATCTTCCGGTTCACGCAGGCCGGTTCTGAGGTGTCGACCCTGCTCGGCCGTATGCCGTCCGCCGTGGGTTACCAGCCCACCCTGGCCGACGAGATGGGCCAGCTGCAGGAGCGAATCACGTCGACCCGCGGTCGTTCGATCACGTCGCTGCAGGCCATCTACGTGCCCGCTGACGACTACACCGACCCGGCCCCGGCCACCACGTTCGCCCACCTCGACGCGACCACGGAGCTCTCCCGTTCCATCGCCTCGAAGGGCATCTACCCGGCCGTGGATCCGCTGACCTCGACGTCGCGGATCCTCGAGCCCGGCATCGTGGGCGAAGAGCACTATCGCGTCGCGCAGGAAGTCATCCGGATCCTCCAGAAGTACAAGGAGCTCCAGGACATCATCG
>DGYFI06202__coassemble_1599_pt1 | contig 9825 bp, 7 predicted proteins | sample DGYFI06202__metabat2_low_PE_018 | metagenome-assembled genome bin DGYFI06202
CGGTTGGCCCGGCCCCACGTGGCCGCGGTGGGGGCCTCCCCTCCACCGATGAGCCGCTTGTAGGAGTTGACCCACTGGTTGGTGACGGCCGAGAACTCCGGGGAATGGCGGAGGATGCCGGCCACGAACGACTTCGCGGTGGCCGACAGCTGGTACTCGTCATCCGGGTCGTGGAACGCGTTGGTGTCGCCCTCGAACAGGCTCATGTGCGTGTGCATGGCCGAGCCCGGGTGGTCGCGCAGGGGCTTGGGCATGAACGACGCCCGCACCCCGTTGTTCAACGCGACCTCCTTGACGATGTAGCGGAAGGTCATGATGTTGTCCGCCATGCTCAGCGCGTCCGCGTAGCGCAGGTCGATCTCCTGCTGGCCCGGCGCGCCCTCGTGGTGGGAGAACTCCACCGAGATCCCCATCGCCTCCAGTGCCTCGATCGCGTGGCGGCGGAAATGCGGCGCCGTGTCGTGGACCGCCTGGTCGAAGTAGCCGCCGTTGTCCGTGGGCACCGGCTCCGCGCCGTCGGTGTCCAAGCTGTGGAACAGGAAGAACTCGATCTCCGGGTGCACGTAGCAGGAGAAGCCGAGGTCGGCGGCCTTGTTGAGCTGGCGACGCAGCACGTGGCGCGGATCGGCCCAGCTCGGGCCGCCGTCCGGGTTGAAGATGTCGCAGAAGATGCGGGCCGTGTGCTGGCCGCCGTCGGCATGCGCCCACGGCAGCACCTGAAACGTCGACGGATCCGGCTTGGCTACCGTATCCGCCTCCGAGACGCGCGAGAAGCCCTCGATCGCCGATCCGTCGAAGCCGATGCCCTCACCGAACGCCCCCTCGAGTTCGGCGGGGGCGACGGCCACGGACTTGAGCGTCCCCAGCACATCGGTGAACCAGAGCCGGACGAACCGGATGTCGCGTTCCTCTAGGGTCCTGAGAACGTACTCCTGCTGGCGGTTCATGCCGTCCAACCTAGTGCCTCCCCCATTACGTCCGTGTGACATCCCGTCGTCGACGCGCCGACGCGCCGCCTCGAGCACCGAACCCGCGCCCGGAAGGCGCCCGTGGCAGACTCGTTCGCGACACCGCACGGCCGCGGCCGCGCACGTCACCGCCCCCTGTCCACCCGGGGACCGGAGCGCATTCCGGCCTCGAGGTCACCGAAGGAAGGCCACACCGATATGAGCGACAACCCCGACACCCCGGTCTACGGATCCGGCGGCGCGGCAGACACCGATCAGCAGGGTCTGACCCGGGTCACGCGCATCCATCACCTCGCCGAGCTCAAGGCGGCCGGCGAGGCCTGGCCGATGCTCACCGCGTACGACTTCGTCTCCGCCCGCCTGTTCCAGGAGGCCGGGATCCCGGTGCTGCTGGTGGGCGACTCCGCCGCCAACGTCGTCTACGGATACGACACCACCGTTCCCGTCACCGAGGACGAGATGATCCCGCTGGTGCGGGCCGTCACCCGTGGCGCCCCCAAGGCCCTCGTCGTGGCGGACCTGGTCTTCGGCTCCTACGAGGGCTCGCCCGAGATGGCCGTCGCCGCTGCCACCCGCATGATGAAGGAGGGTGGCGCCCAGGCCGTCAAGCTCGAGGGCGGCGTGCGCATGGCGCCGCAGATCCGGGCGATCGTCGATGCCGGCATCCCCGTGATGGCCCACATCGGCTTCACCCCGCAGTCCGTCAACGGCCTGGGCGGTTTCCGCGTCCAGGGCCGAGGCGACGCCGCCGACGAGCTCCGCGCGGACGCCCGGGCCGTGCAGGAGGCCGGCGCGTTCTCCGTGGTGATGGAGATGGTCCCCGCCGACCTGGCCAAGGAGGTCACCGACGAGCTGGAGATCGCGACCGTCGGCATCGGCGCCGGCAACGGCTGCGATGCCCAGGTGCTGGTGTGGCAGGACATGGCCGGATACGGCACCGGCCGCACCGCCAAGTTCGTCAAGAAGTACGCGGCCCTGGCCGACGAACTGCGTGATGCCGCCCGCGAGTACGGCACCGAGGTCCGGTCGCGGGCCTTCCCCGGGGCGGAGCACTCCTTCTGATGTCGACCGCCGGGACCGCGCCGCGCCGGATGCCGTATCCGGACATCGAGCCCTACGAGACCGGGATGCTCGATGTGGGTGAAGGCCAGCGACTGTACTGGGAATGCTGCGGCAACCCGGACGGTACGCCCGTGGTCTTCATCCACGGCGGTCCCGGCGGCGGCACCAACCCCGCGCACCGGCGGATGTACGACCCGGCTGCCTACCGGATCATCCTTGTCGACCAGCGCGGCTGCGGTCGCAGCTCCCCACATGTCGCCGACGGCGCCGACCTGGCGGTCAACACCACCTGGAGCCTGGTCGCCGACCTCGAGCGCCTGCGCGAGCACCTCGGGATCGAGACGTGGCTGCTCTTCGGCGGGTCGTGGGGCTCGACGCTGGCCCTCTCTTACGCCCAGGAGCACCCCGAGCGGGTTCGCGGTCTGGTCCTGCGCGGGATCTTCCTGTGCCGACCCTCGGAGATCGACTGGTTCTACCGCGGCGGCGCGGCGCACCTGTTCCCCGACGTCTGGGAGGGATACCTGGCGCCACTGATCGCTGCGGACGGCGCCGAGGCGGTGCACGCTGCCGGGTATGACCACGTGGCCGCCTATCACCGGCTCCTGCACTGTGGCGACCCGGCCACCGAGCTCGCCGCCGCGCGCGCGTGGACCACGTGGGAGACCTCGACCTCCCAGCTACTCCCCCGCCGCGCCGCCTCCGACGGTTCCGGCGACTCGGACGGCGTCGGCGACCGGTTCGCCCTGGCGTTTGCCAGGATCGAGAACCACTACTTCGTCAACGACGCCTTCCTCACCGGCAGAGCGATCCTGGACCGGATGGACCGGATCGCCCATCTACCGGTGGTGATCGTGCACGGTCGCTACGACGTGGTGTGCCCGGTCGCCAATGCCTGGGAGCTGCACGCGGCGTGGCCGGGCTCGACGCTGCACATCGTTCCCGACGCCGGCCACGCTATGGCCGAGCCCGGGATCACGCACCACCTGCTCGAGGCAACGGACAGCTTCCGGGGCTGATCCCTGAGCCGTGACGGCACCGCCGGGCCGTGCAGGCGGCCGGGCACCTCGGCCCGGTGCGCCGGCTCGCGCATCGAGCAGAGCATTCGGCACACGTTTAGCGAGACCAGGTGCGCCAAACCCACTTATGGACGGGGTGCGGCGTCGGGGCCGGTCGGGCAGGCGGCGCCGGGCCGGGCGGGCCAGGCGGCGGGGCTGGCTCGGGCAGGCGGCGGGCGTCAGATGACGCCGAACCGGCGCGACATGGCCACCGTGCCGCGCTGGTAGCCGGACGGGAACAGCCGGACGAACGCGTCGATCACGTAGGCGTCCGGGCCGACCAGGATGCGGGCGCGCCGCCGCTCGATCCCGTCGAGGATCACGCGCGCGGCCGTCGAGGCCTCGGTGCGGGCGAACTTCTCGTCGAAGACCGTGGCGAAGTCCGCGCTGTCGAGCCCCTCGGCGGCGGTGGCGTTGCGGGCGACCGCCGTCTTGATGCCGCCCGGGTGGATGCAGCTGACGTCGACGGGGTGGCCGGCGGCGAGCATCTCCATCCGTAGAGACTCGGTGAACTGCTGCACCGCGGCCTTGGCGGCGTTGTACGAATTCTGGGTGGGCACGGACAGGAACGCGAAGACGCTGGACAGGTTCGCCAGGTGTCCGTCGCCGGACGCGATGAGGTGCGGCAGGAACTCCTTGGTGCCGTGCACCACGCCCCAGTAGTCCACGTCCATCACGCGGGCGATGTCCTTGTAGGCCGATTCCTCGACGCGGCCGGTGAACGCGATCCCGGCGTTGTTGATCACCAGGTTGACCTGGCCGAAGTGCTCGGCGACCGCTCCCGCATATTCGGCGACCATTGCCTGTTCGGTCACGTCCAGGCGCTGGGAGTGCACGTCGGTGGCGCCATCGCCGCGGGCGAGTGCGACGGTGGTCGCGAGTCCGTCGACGTCGATGTCGCTCAGCGCCAACCGGGCGCCGCGCCGGGCGGCCTCGCGCGCCAGTTCCCGCCCGATTCCGGAACCTGCTCCGGTGACGACGACGACCTTGCCGTCCATCTGCCAGCGGGAGCGGCGGCCCAGCAGCCCGCCGACCGTGTCACGCGTCCTTCCGATGACCCCGCTCATCACCGGCCCTCGTGCCCGGTCGGCAATCCCTGGGCCCCGGCCGAGGCGGCAGAGGGCGAGGCGGCAGACGTTACCGAGGTTGCGGTCCCTGCTCCAGCTGCTGTTGCCCCGCCGGCAGGAATGGCGGCACCGGCCGGGGCGGTGGGCGCCGCCGGGGTGCGGCGGTACGCGCTCAGGTCGAACTCGCGTGTCTCCCTGCGGAAGGAGAACGTGAAGTCGGGCCACACGGCGGGCGCGTTGCCCTTGTCGTCGAGGTACCAACTGCTGCAGCCGGTGGTCCACACGGTCTCGCCGGTCGAGGCGCGCAGGTCGTCGTTGTAGGCGTCCTGGACGACTTCGCGCACGTCGACGGTCTGCAGGTTCCGCTCGCGCATCGTGCGCATGGCGTCCGCGAGGTAGTTCAGCTGCGACTCGATCATGTAGATCATCGACGAGTGTCCCAGCCCCGTCGCGGGGCCGACCAGCACGAACAGGTTGGGGTAGCCGGCCACGGTCGTGCCCTTGTACGCCTCCATGCCCTCGGTGGCCCACTTATCGGCCAGGGCCTGCCCGTCGGAGCCGCGGACCCGCTCGAAGAACGGCGAGTCGGTGACATGGAAGCCCGTGGCCACCACCAGGACGTCCGCGGGGTGCTCGGTGCCGTCGGCGGTGGTGATGCCGCCGGAGGTGACCCGCTCGATCGGCGAGGTGACCAGGTCGACGTTGTCGCGGGACAGCGCCGGGTACCAGGTGTTGGAGAGCAGGATGCGCTTGCAGCCGATCTCGAACCGCGGCATGACCTTCTCCCGCAGTGTCTTGTCCCGCACCTGTAGCGCCAGGTGCGCGCGCCCGAGGACCTTTATCGGGGCCAGCGCCGCGCGACTGCGGGTCAGACCCACCACCTGGAACTCGCGGCTCGCCCACTGCAGCGCACGCATCGCGCGCTGCAACCCGGGGATCGTCCGGTACGCCTTGCGTTCGATGGCCGGGTAGGTCCGGTCCATGCGCGGCAGAACCCACGGTGCAGTGCGCTGATAGACATCCAGGTGGGCCACGGTAGGGGCGATGGACGGCACCACCTGGATCGCCGAGGCGCCGGTGCCGATCACCGCGACGTTCTTGTCCGCCAGCATTACCGAGTGGTCCCAGCGCGCGGTGTGGAAGACCTCACCGGTGAAGTCCGCAAACCCATCGATGTCGGGGTTCTTGGGCTCGCACAGTGCGCCGACGCCCAGCACGACCACGCGGGCGTCGTAGGTGCCCTCGCTGGACTCGACGGTCCAGCGGCCGCGATCCTCGTCGTAGTCGACCGCGGTCACCTCGACGCCGAAGCGGATCTTCTCGCGCACCCCGGCCTCGGCGGTGACTCGGCGGATGTAGTCGTAGATCTCGCCCTGCGGGGAGAACGCCCGCGACCAGTCCGGGTTGGGTGCGAACGAGAACGAGTAGAGGTGTGACGGGACATCGCACGCCGCGCCCGGGTAACTGTTGTCGCGCCAGGTGCCGCCGACATCCGAGCCCCGTTCGAGCACGACGAGATCGTCGAACCCCTCCTGCGTCAGTCGGATGGCCGCGCCGAGCCCGGAGAATCCGGCGCCCACCACGAGCACATCGACGGTGTTGATCTGGTTCACGTGATCTCCCCCACGAGACGACTGCACAATTCCTCCCGGCCCGCGTGATGCATCTCGATGCACTGCGTTTCCATGCACGGAGTTTCCATGCACGGAGTTTCCATGCGCAGTGCGATTTCGCACTGTGACCGGGAACAACCCCGACCTTACTCTCTAGTAAGTCCTTTCAGGGGTGAAGTGACCTGCGGCGTTAACCCTGTGCTGGTACAACCAGTTCATGGCGATCAGTGAGACCGTTGAGGTCGAGAGCAAGTTCGAGGTCGGATCCGACCACCCGGCCCCCTCGGCCGAGTCCTTCGCACCCCTCGTCGCGGACGATGCCGTGGAGCATCAACTGTCCGCTACCTACTACGACACCGCGGACCTCGCGCTCACCCGACACAAGGTGACCCTGCGCCGACGCACCGGCGGTGACGATGCGGGCTGGCACCTCAAGCTCCCCGGCCGCGAGGGCCGCATCGAGCTCCGGGCCCCGCTCGGTGATGACGTCCCGGCCGAACTCGTCGAGGCCGTCGCCGGCCTGGTGCGCCGCCGCGAGTTGGCGCCGATCGCCCGGATCGACAACGACCGGCGGGTGAGCCTGCTGCGCGACGCCGACGGCACGCCCGTCGTGGAGTTCTGTGACGACCGCGTGACCACCGAGTCCTTTGTTCCCGGCGGCTCTGCTTCGGGATGGCGGGAGTGGGAGGCCGAACTCGTCGACCCGTCGCTGCCCAACGCCGGGGAAGCGTTGGCCGGTGTCTCGGCAGCCTGTGTCGCGGCCGGGGCGCAGGCCTCGTCGTCGTCGTCGAAACTCGCCCGTGCCGTGGGCGAGGTTCCCGACCTGTGGGAACGCGGCGTCTCCCCTGTTCGCGATGCGCTCGGCGAGGACCTGAGCCAGCTCCTCGACCACGATCCGGCCGCGCGGCGCGTCACCATGGTCGGCGTGCACCAGATGCGCGTCGCCGTGCGTGGCTTGCGGAGCACCATCAGCTCGTACGCCGCCGAGCTCGCGGCAGAGACCGAGGGAACCGATCTCGACCTGGCCTCGCTGCTCGAGGAGCTCAAGGTGCTCGCCGCCGTGCTGGGCAAGGTGCGCGACATCCAGGTCGTCGACGAGCGCCTCGAGGGAATCGCCGCCGAGTACCCCGAGGACGTGGTGAGCCCGCAGACCCGGCAGCGGTTGCGCGCCGAGCTCGACTTCGAGGAGAGGCGGGCCGGCGAGCGCGTGACCGCGGCCCTGGTCTCCGACCGGTACCTCGACCTGGTGGACGCCCTGCACGAGCTGGTTCGCGTGGCCGGAACCGACCCCGACGCCGGGCCGGCCGAGGACGCGCCCGCCGCCGGCGAGGGCAAGAAGAAGCGCCGGAAGGATCAGGAGATGGTCCTGCGCGGCGTCGACCGGCAGTTCGCCAAGTTCACCAAGTCCCGCACCCGGACCGAACGCGACCTCGCCCAGCTCGACCTCTCGCTGGCGCAGCGCGAGGAGCTCACCCATGTCGTGCGCAAGCGCGCCAAGGCCCTGCGACGCAACGTCAGTTCACTGCCCGACAAGGGCGGCCTGAGTGTGGCTCCGCTGCGGACCGCGTGTCAGCGGCTGCACACCGTGCTGGGCGAGGTCCAGGACAGTGTGACGGCTCGTCAGTGGATCAGGCGCATCGCGCGGCGGGCCGAGTCGGCCGGCGAGTCGACGTTCGGCTTCGGCGTGCTCTTCGAGCACGAGCGTGGTTTCTCCGAGCGCACCCTGGCCGGGTTCGAGAACGACGCGGCCACCGTCACCGCCGCGTACCGGGAGCTGTCCGAGTCGCGCCGCGCCGCCCGCAAGAAGAAAAGCAAGGGCGACAAGAAGTCCCGCAAGAAGGGCTGAGTGCCCGGGACCTGAGCAGGCGGCCGTCCGATGATCGGGCGGCCGCCTGTTTTGTGTCAGTCGTCTTCGTCCTGGGCGTCCCACGCATCGTTGCGGGCCTTCGCCCTGGCCAGCGCGGCCTCGGCCTCACCGCGGCTCGAGTACGGCCCCATCCGGTTCTCCCAGCCGCTGGTCTTGCCCTGCACCGCCTGGCCCGAGGCGATGTCGTAGTACCACTGCTCGTCGGACATGATCGAACTCCTCGGCTCGGGTCGTGATGCTGGGCTCAGCCTAACCAGCGCGACCGCGCTCCGCTGGCGACCGACTCAGATGCAGACGCAGACGCAGACGACCAGAGCCGATTCCCGCGACTCCGGCCTCGTTGACGCGACATACTGAGAACGGGCTTTCACTCTGGCACCTCTGTTCACAGAGCCGTCTCAGTGAACCGATTCTTCACCCCTCTCTCCCGCGTCCCGCACGAGGTGCGCAAACCAGTTGTGGGTCACTCTCAGGAAGCGGTAGCTGTCGTAGCTAACGGTTGAAGGGGAACTTTTACTGCGGTTACGTGGCGACCGCTGCGGAACGTGAGCAGCACCACTACCTGGCCGTCGGGATCGACGGCCACGAAAGCAGAAGGGATCAGTATGAAGAAACTCGTCCGGTCTGTCGGTGTCGCCTCTGCGGCTCTCGCCTTTGGAGCCGGTGCGGCTCTCTCCGCACCCGTCGCGGGCGCACAGTCGTCGCTGCCGACCGACTCACTCGGTGGCAGCCTCGGCGGTGACACCTGTGGCACCGAGGTCGTGACCCCGGAGAACCAGGAGGCTTCCGGTTGGTCCAGCCCCGGCGATGAGAACTCGGCCGTGATCGCCGCAGTTGAGGACGCGCCCGAGCACATCGGCGACGCGGCCCTGACTTTCGAGACTGACGGCACCGGTACGTCGCTGTACAAGAACGCCGACAGGGCGCCGCTCGCCGAACTCCTCCGCGACGGCGAGGACCTCGCGCCGCTCAGCTTCGACTACACCTCGAGCGACCAGGCACCGGCGCTGCAGATCCGCCTACATGAGGCCAGCTTGGCGGATACGGAAGAAGGCGCGGCCGGATACGATGTCGGCTTCGCCACGATCGTCTGGAGCCCACCGGCAGCCGAGGGCTGGACGACAGCCGATCCGGCCGATGACGACGGGGAGTTCTGGGTAACTCGTGCGATCGAGGGTGAGGACGGTAAGACCATTCCTCGTTCCACCAAGATGACGCTCGATCAGATCATCGATCTCAACCCCGATGCGGTGGTCACCGACTACGGCGTACAGAAGACGCGCGACAACACGGCTACGAATGTCGCGGTCGACAACTTCACGCTCGGCTGTGAGGTCACCAACTTCGAGCTCGAGGCCGAGCCCGAAGGCAGCCTTGAGGACCCGCTCGGCAGCCTGACCGACATGTTGCCCTCCTGATCACTTCAGCATCGTTGTAATCGACGCTGAAGGTACCGCCTGGGCGGAGCCCGATGTGGCTCCGCCCACGGCGCGTGTCTGGGCGTGGACAGGCGGAAGGCATGACGACGCCGCGCACATCACGAGAAGAGAGCTGGGTGGGAACGAGCCGGCCTGTAAGCCGGATCCTGTGCCCTCCTCGAAAGGGAGGGCGACGACCATCCATCTGGGCACTCCGTCGCCGGGTACCTCAAGCGGTCCACCCGCGGACTCGGGCGAGCAGCCCTTCCATGCATCACTGCACGTCATCCGCGCAAACGCACCGCAAGCGGTGCGATCTTCAACCTTGCTCCGGGCGGGGTTTACCTAGCCACCCCGGTCACCCGGGGTGCTGGTGCGCTCTTACCGCACCGTTTCACCCTTACCGCGCCTCAATGGGCGTGGCGGTCTGTTTTCTGTGGCACTGATCCCGCGGGTCACCCCGGGTTGCCGTTAGCAACCACCCTGCTCTGTGGAGTCCGGACTTTCCTCGGGAGGCGGGCCTGTCACCAGGCGGCGATGGTTCCCGTCCCGCGGCCGTCCGGCCGGCTCGTTCGCCCGCCAGTCTAGTCCGTCGGACCCCTTCGACCTCAGTCGAGATGCGAGGTGTCGTTGACCAGGTGCACAGATGTCGGCCCGTCCGGGTAGAAGCGCACGTCAGACACCGAACCCAGGTCCAGGTGGAGTCGGAACAGCAGGTCGTCTCCGGCATTGAGGCCTGCCCGGATCGCGAGCTTGATGGGGGTGACGTGACTGA
>DGYFI06202__coassemble_1671_pt1 | contig 9556 bp, 7 predicted proteins | sample DGYFI06202__metabat2_low_PE_018 | metagenome-assembled genome bin DGYFI06202
CGGCACGCGCCGAGGATTTACGACACCGACTGGCGGGTCGGTCACGGTTACGGCGGGTTCGTGCCCTACTACATGGTCAGCACGTGGCACACGCAGGACGTCCAGGCCGCCGAATCCGCATCGTCCACCAACACCAGCTACTCCAGCTCGTCGTTTTCCGGGGGCGGCGGGTCCAGCAGCTGGTGACGCCCGTGGGCCTACTCAGCCCTCGAGCTGCTGGTCGGCCGTCATGGCCTTGAGGCGCCGAAGACGGATCGACGTCCACAGGGCGTACAGCAGCGAGAGCACGATGATCCCGCCGGTCGCCCACAGCAACGCCGAGAGTGACACGTGGAAACCGAACTCGGAATCGCCCTCCGAGGACAGCGACGACGAGGAGTACGAGGCGAGAAGTTGGGCGCCCGCGACGGTGTAGGCGGCACCGCCAGCCGCGGATCCGGATGCCTGCTGCACGGAGCCGGCCGCGGCCGCCGAGGTGCCGGTCGTCGAGGTCGCCGCTGCCGCCGCCGGGATCGCCGGGGCCGCCGCGGTCGAGCGCGACGTGGTCGAGGTTGAGGTAGCCGAGCGGTCCGCGGCCGTCGAGCGGGTGGTGGAGGCACCACCGGCTCCGGTCCCGCCGCTGTTGCTGGTGCTCGTCGCGCTGCGGGAGGTGGTGGTCCCCGCTCCGGATACCTGGGTGGTGGCGCGCGACGCCTCGCCGGGGGTCACCACCGTCTGCTGCTGTCCCGTCGGGGCCTGTCCGCCCGGTGCGTGAGGGGTGGCCGCCCCGGATCCCGAGCTCAGGTACGTGACGGAGTCGGCGCCGCCGGCCTGGTAGGCAGCCGGGTTGAGCTGTCCGGATGACGGTTCGGACCGCAGTTCGGCGAGGGGCTCCCCGCGTGCCGCGGGCCCTGCAAACCCTGCGGGCACTGCAAACCCTGCGGGCCCTGCAACCCCCGCGGGTCCTGCAAACCCTGCGGGCCCTGCAGGCGTGACGGGCGCGACTTCCTCGATCACGCGGCAGGTGAAATCCGCGGCCAGCGTGGCAAGCGCCGGTGTCGGCTCGACCGCGGAGTCGCCGGGCATGGCCAGCCGGACCTCGCGGGTGTCACCGACCGCAGCACGGCCCCCCGCCTCGCCGCCGGTGGCCTCGCCCTCGGCAGCGATGTCCACGTTGATCCGCAGCCCCTCGGGGCTCGGGCGCGCGCCCGGCAGATGGGCGGCGAGAAGGTCGCCGAGTCCCGCGGGCAGGCGGAGAGTGAGTTCGCCGCGGGAATCCACCGGGTCGGTCGGGGCGGGCATGTCGGTGGCGTCGCCCTCGCGCGGGTCCGGCCGCCGCTCCAGGGTGGCGGGAACGTCCGGCACGGACAGCGCCGCCGGAAGTCCCGGCGAGGTGACCGTGCAGGTCAGGTCCAGGGGAGCCTCGGGTGACTGGGCCGCCGCGGTAGGTGCCTGGAGGGCGGTGGTCACCGCGGTGACAACCCCGATGACGACGACGACACCACCACGGCGATGGCGGATTCCCGAAAAGTGTTCGGCGCTCATCTTCTACCCCTCCAGCTCGTCGCGGAATGCCGAGAGCTTCAGTTGTCCGCGAACCGCCACTGCCACTGCGGTGAGGGCGGTGAGTGCGGCGACGGTGGCCACGAGCCAGCCCGGTATCCAGACGTCCTGTCCGCGGCTCGGGCTCGTCTGGGCGATGAGTCCGGGGTTGGCTGCGACGTTCTGCGTGCCGACCCCCTGCGCACCGACCCCCTGTGCTCCGGCGACGGAAGGGGTTCCGGCGCCGGCGGCCTGCTGCGCTCCGCCGGCCGGTGCTGCGGGAGCGGGCGCTGCCGGTGCCCCGTTGGTGACGGTCGTGCCGGGGCCGCCCGTCGCGGGGGTGGCCGCCCCGGTTCTGGTGGAGGAGGCACCTGGGGCTGCCGCCGGTGCCGCGGCCGGTGCTGCCGACTCGGGGGCGGAGATCGGGATGGTCGCCAGGGTGGTGTCACCGGCGGGCGGGTTGCACGACAGGAGATACGGGTACTCGCCCACGAAGTTGGCGACGAACCCGCCGGACAGGAGCGCCTGGGCGTTGAAGGCCACCGGCGCCCCGTTGATGATGCTGGTGGCGCCGCCGGACGGCATCCCGATGTGGACCTCGCCCGCGGCATCGGCGGGGACCTGGTACGGGTCGGCCCCGACCGCTCCCGAGACGATGAACGGTTGCATCGACGCTGGCATCTGTCCGGAGGCAGCCTGGCCTAAATAGCAACAGGTGTGATCTACACGACGCCGAGGCGACGTCGCCCTGCCGCACGACCCGGCGCCCTCAGGCGGCGCCGGGTCGGGTTACTCGTGTGGGTCAGCTCTCGATGATTTGCACGGACTCGATGGTGTGCGTGGTCGACGGGGCGCCCTGCGCGCTGCCGTCGTCCTCGATCGCGGTGACGGTCTCCATACCCTCGGTGACGATGCCGAACAGGCTGTAGCTCGGGGGCAGTGCGACGCCGGCGTCGCCGGTGACGATGAAGAACTGCGACCCGTTGGTGTCCTGCCCGGCGTTGGCCATGGCCATGGAGCCGATCTCGTACTCGCCGGCGGCGGGGAGCTCGTCGTCGAAGTCGTAGCCCGGACCGCCGGCGCCGGTGCCCTGCGGATCGCCGCCCTGGATCATGAATCCGGGGATGACGCGGTGGAACGTGATGCCGTCGTAGAAGTGATTGCGTGCCAGGAACACGAAGTTGTTGACGGTCTCGGGGGCCTTGTCCTCGAGGAGGTCCACGGTCACCTCGCCGGCATCTGTGGTGATCACCGCCGTGTAGTCGGCGCCCGGTGTCAGGCACATGGGCGGCGCGGAGGCGAATTCCGTCGTCCGCTCCTCGGTGCCCTCGGCGGGCGGGCACTCGACGTCCGCGGCGGCTTCGCTGGAGGAGTCGGAGCTATCGGAGGACGAGCCGGACTTCGCGGAGTCAGAACCCGAATCATCGGAACCGCACCCCGCGAGGGCCAGGGGAGCGGCGAGCGCGAGGACCCCCAGTGCGGTGCGGACGGTCGGGCGGCGACGGGCAGTTGTGGTGAGACGCATGAAAAGAACCTATGTCTTCGGACGCGCCGGTGCGCAACGGCGCGTGGTGAGAGGGGAGAATACGTCGCGCCGGGTACGATCGATCCGGCTTTCGCCGCGCAGAATTTCGGGGCGTCGGCCAGGCAAGCTGGACGAGGGCGGCTCCCGGCCGTCGGGATGGGGACGCGCGTACATGGAAAACCAGGGCCATCACGGGGCCGACGACGAGATCGCACGGTCGGTCGCGACGCTGGCGGAACCACGCGGCCTGGACTGCCTGCAGCGGATCATCCTGCCGCGGGCCGGCGAGCCACTCGACGTGCGGTCTCTGTACCTGGAAGAGGCGCCCACCAACGCCCGCCGCGCCCACTCGGCGAGCCGCACCACGCTGAGCATCGGTGCGGACAGTGAGGTCTCGTTCGCCACCTACTTCAACGCCTTCGCGGCGGCCTACTGGCGGCGCTGGACGGTCCTGGATTCGGTGGTCCTGCGGTTGACCGTCCGCGGCGCCGGCCGCGTCGACCTGTACCGCTCCAAGATCGACGGCTCGCGCATCGCGATCACCGGCGACGTCGTGGGCAGCCCCGGACAGTCCGATTCGGTGACGACGGTCGAGTTCGTCTGCGACCTCGGACCCTTCGAGGACGGCGGCTGGATCTGGTTCGACCTCACCTCCGACACCGACATCGAGCTGCTGGCTGGTGGCTGGTACTCCACCCAGGCCGCGCCCGCGACCCGACCCGATGCCGGCCCCGACGGTCGGCCCGACGAGTCGGTGCAGGTGCCCAACGACGGCCGCGTCACGATCGGCATCCCGACCTTCAACCGGCCCGGCGACGCCGTGGCAGCGCTGCAGGCCCTGACCTCCGATCCGCAGGTGGACGCGGTGATCGACGCGGTCCTCATGCCCGATCAGGGCGACCGCAAGGTCCGGGACGAGCCGGGCTTCGCCGAGGCCGCCAAGGCGCTGGGAGACCGGCTGCACATCTTCGACCAGCCCAACCTCGGTGGATCGGGCGGCTACAGCCGCATCATGTACGAGGCCCGCCGGCTCACCGATTCGCCGTACATCCTCTACATGGATGACGACATCGAGATCGAGCCCGACTCGATCCTGCGCGCCCTGGCGTTCGGCCGGTTCGCGACCGTCCCGATGCTGGTGGGTGGGCAGATGCTCAACCTCCAGGAACGCAGTCACCTCCACACCATGGGCGAGGTCGTGGGCGCGCACGACTTCATGTGGACCGCCGCCCCACACGCGGACTACGACTACGACTTCTCTACGTACCCGCTGACGGACCGCGACAACCCCAAGCCGCTGCACCGCCGGATCGACGTGGACTACAACGGCTGGTGGATGTGCCTCATCCCGCGCGTGGTCGCGGAGAAGATCGGTCAACCGCTGCCGCTGTTCATCAAGTGGGATGACGCCGAGTACGGCCTCCGCGCCCGGAGAGCCGGTCATCCGACGGTCACCATGCCGGGCGTGGCGATCTGGCACATGGCGTGGTCGGACAAGGACGACGCGATCGACTGGCAGGCCTACTTCCACCTGCGCAACCGACTGGTCGTGGCCTCGCTCTACCACGACGGAGACCACAAGGGAATCATGCAGTCCAGCCTCAAGGCGCTGGTCAAGCACCTGGTCTGCCTCGAGTACTCGACCGTGGCCATCCAGATCGAGGCCATCCGCGACTTCCTCCGCGGGCCCGAGGCACTGTACGAACTGCTGCCGACGGCACTGCCCAAGGTCAGGTCGATGCGCGCCGAGTATTCGGACGCCGTCGTCGTCCCCTCCGCCGTTGACCTGCCCGCCCCGTCGGGCGGGCCCGCCGGCATCCACACCGAGCCCAAGGGCAAGGTCCGCAAGGTCGTCGCCCTCGCCAGGGGTCTCGCCCATACGCTCTCGCGCGACGACAAGATTCACCACGAGGTGCCGCAGGCCAACTTCCCGCCCATCGAGGCGCGGTGGTACTCGCTGAGCCGGGTCGACGGCGCCACCGTCACCACCGCCGACGGCCGCGGCGTCGTCTACCGCAAACGCGACCGGGACAAGGCCGCGGCGCTGTTCAGGGAGTCCGCGGCACTGCACCGGGAGCTGTACCGTCGCTTCCCCGAAATGCGTCGCCGCTACCGTGATGCGCACACCGAACTCGTGACCAAGGAGGCCTGGAGCCGTGTCTTCGACGCCTGACCCCGCCACACCGGCCGCATCCGGGGCCTCCGCCGGGGGCGGCTCAGCCCTCCCCGGGGAGCCGACGATCGAGATCCCCGTGCCGAGCGGTGAGGTGCGGCTGCTGGCCGACATCCAGCGCCGTCTCCTGCAGGTCCCGGGTTCGCGGGAGACCGCAGTGACGCTCTCGCACGTCGGCGAGCACGCGCTGGGGTGGATGGCCATCGCCGGTGCCGGCATGGTGCTCGACCCGGCGCGCCGGGGCCGGTGGGCCATGGTCGGGGTCGGCACGTTCGGGGCTCACGCGACCTCCGTGGTGGTCAAGCGCATCGTCCGACGCAGGCGCCCCGCCCACCCGAGCGTCACCGTGGGTGTGGCCACCCCCTCCACTTTGAGCTTCCCCTCCTCGCACGCCACCTCGACCACCGCGTTCGCCCTGCTCGCGGGCTCGGTCACCGGGGTGCCGGTCGCGGCCGGTCTGGTACCGGTGATGCTCGCCTCCCGGCTCGTGCTGGGAGTCCATTACCCTTCTGATGTGCTCGCCGGCGCCACCGTTGGCGCGGGATGCGCAGCACTCACCCGTGCCGTCTGGCCCACCGTGGCCGTCCAGCGACTGCTGCCCGAGGCACTGCGAGAGGCCGAACCGGCCGCTGGCAGCACCGAAGATCCCGAGGAGAAGCGATGACCGATCAGACCGGAGCCCCGGCCACCCGGGGCGGGGGAGATCACCAGCTCTTCGGCTCCGAGCCGCACACGGCCAACGAGATCGACGACATCGCCGAGGCCACCGAGAAGTCCAAGGGCAAGCCGCCCAAGAACCTCCTCGACGGCATGATCAAGGCGCTCCGTCCACGCCAGTGGGTCAAGAACGTCCTGGTGATCGCGGCCCCCGCGGCGGCCGGTTCGCAGACCCTGACCGACACCTCGGTCCTGTTCCACGTGTTCATCGCGTTCGTGGCCTTCTGCATGGCCGCCTCGAGCGTGTACCTCATCAACGACGCCATGGACGTCGAGGCGGACCGCGCACACCCGACCAAGCGCTTCCGGCCGATCGCCGCCGGCGTGCTGCCGGTCGGCATGGCCTACGCCATGGCGGTGGTGCTCATCATCGCCGCCATCGCCCTCTCCCTGGCGTTCGCGCACCCGGCGCTGGCGATCGTCGTGGCCGTGTACATAGTGCTGCAGCTGATGTACTGCTTCGGCCTCAAGCACCAGCCGGTCCTGGACATCGCCTTCGTCTCCTCCGGCTTCCTGCTGCGCGCGGTGGCCGGTGGCGCCGCCGCCGAGGTCGCCATCTCGCAGTGGTTCCTGCTGGTCATGGCGTTTGGCTCACTGTTCATGGCGGCCGGTAAGCGGTACGCGGAGCTGAGCCTGCACCTGAAGACCGGCGCCAAGATCCGCAAGGCGCTGGAGAGCTACACCCCCACCTACCTGCGTTTCGTCTGGACACTGTCGGCCACCGTGCTGGTGCTCTGCTACGCACTGTGGGCGTACGACCGTGGCGGGGATCCGGACTCGGTCCAGGGCGCGGCGATCTGGCTGCAGATCTCGATCGTCCCGTTCACCATCGCGGTCCTGCGCTACGCGGTGGACGTCGACGCCGCCCAGGCCGGCGAGCCCGAGGACATCGCGCTGGGCGACCGTGTCCTGCAGGTCCTCGCCGCACTGTGGGTGCTGACCGTGGTGATCGGCGTCTACGTCGTCCCGGTCATCTGATTCGGGCCCATGAGATGACGCACGACGCGGGGGCAGCGACTCGTCGGTGGTCCCAACCGGTCTTCTGGACCGGCGTGGTGGCCATCGTTGCGATTTTCTTCGCGGGTGCCTGGCAGCGCCGGTGGATCGCCGACGACGGTCTCATCGTCCTGCGCACCGTCCGCAACCTCATCGCTGGCAACGGCCCGGTCTTCAACGCCGGTGAGCGGGTGGAATCCAACACCTCCACGGCGTGGACCTATCTCATCTACTTCACCCACGAGGTCACCGGCGGCCGGCTCGAGCTGGTCGCGTTGGGGCTGGCGATCACGTTGAGCATGGTCGCAGTGGTGTGCGCGATGCTCGGCACCCGCGTGATGTACCGCGGCACCCGCCGCGCCCCCGCCGGCCCGCCGATGGTCCTGCTGCCGTTCGGGATCCTCATCTACGTGATGTTGCCGCCGGCGCGGGATTTCGCCACGTCGGGCCTGGAGACGGGCCTGGTGATCTGCTGGATCGGCGTGATGTGGCTGGGGATGCAACGCTGGGCTCGGGCCGAGCACCGCGAGAGGCGCTTCGGGCTGCCCACCGTGGCAACCGCGGCGTTGGCGTTCATCGCCGGGCTGGGGCCGTTGGTGCGGCCGGAGATGGCGCTGGCCGCAGTGGTGTTCCTGGGCCTCATGGCCCTGGCCCGCCAGTCGTGGAAGCACCTGGGCTGGCTGGTGGTGATCGCCGGTGCCGCGCCGGTGATCTACCAGCTCTGGCGGATGTCGTATTACGCGCTGCCGTACCCGCTCACCGCCGTGGCCAAGGACGCCGGCGGGTCCAAGTGGGGCAAGGGCCTGGCCTACCTGTGGGATCTGCTGTCGCCGTACACGCTGCTGTTGCCGCTGGCGGTGGTCCTGATCGCGGGGCTGGTGTCGCTGTGGTTCGTGGCGAATCCGATCCCCGCGCTGCGCGCCCGACTGGCACGTGGCGACGGCCGAGGCCAGGGCCGGGGCCGCGCCGCAGAACAAGACCAAGATCAAGATCAAGATCAAAACCAAGATCAAGACCAGTACGACGACGAGACCATCAGCCGCCTGGATCTGATTCGGGGCGGTGCGCGCTCGACCCCGGTCGTCACCATCGCGTTCCTCGTCGTGGCCGCGGTCATGCTCCTGTACGTCACGCGCGTCGGCGGGGACTTCATGCACGGGCGCGTGCTGCTGCCGTCGCTGTTCCTGTTCCTGCTGCCGGTCTCGGTCGTACCGCTGCCTGTCGGGCCCGCGCGCGGGGAGCAGGACGGGCGGATGCGCCGTGTCGCGGTGCCGGTGGTCGCGGGGGCGTGGCTCGTCGTCGTCGGATGGGCGGTGACCATCGAGGTCACCCAGGACCCCTTCCGCGAGGAGCCCGAGTCCATCACGGCCGCCGGGATCGTGGACGAGCGCCAGTTCTACATCCAACGCACCGGGCACCGTCACCCGCTACTGGCCGAGGACTATCTCGACTTCCCGCGGATGCGCGCGCTGGTGCGGGAGGTCTCGGCCAACCGCACCGGAGCGGTGTTCCTGCCAGTACCCGGGTTCCAGGACCGCTGGGACGTGGTCTCCTACGACCATCCGCTGCCGGGCCTGGCCCCGTTCGAGTTGCCCGATGACCCCATGAAGACGGTGGTGTTCCTCAACCTCGGCATGACGAGCATGAACCTGCCGCTCGACGTGAAGGTCTACGACACGGTGGGGCTCGCGTCGCCGCTGGCCGCCCACACGGACCGCATGCAGGACGGGCGGATCGGACATGACAAATTCCTGCCATATGACTGGGTACTGGCTGAGACGGGCGTCATCGAGGACCCTGTGAATTTCCCGCGCTGGATCGATGTCAACTGGATCAACCAGGCCGAGGTGGCAATTCAGTGTCCTGCGACACAGGCACTCATCGAGTCGTATTCCGCCCCACTGACCACGGAAAGGCGCTGGTCAAACCTTGTAAATGCATTCTCATACGCCGAGTATCGAATGAACAGAATCCCTGCGTATGAGGTCCAGAGGTGCGGATTGCCCATGCCGGAGGAAGTGGAGAAGTATCAGGGCACTCGGTAGGGTGGCGCCTGCTGTTGTCTCGAATCGGTAACAGTCGAAGGACGAAATGACCTTCACCCTGTAACACCTGTCCCACAATGCGCGACAGTAACGATGTCGCAGTTCCGGCCCTCCCTGGTGGGGTCGGTCCGATGGACGTCACCGATGCCTCACGGGGCACCAGGAACGAACAAAGGAACTCACGAATGTCCCACTCCACCCTCCGGCGCAGGTTTGCCGCCGGCCTCACCGCGCTGGCGACCGCCGCCGGGCTCATGGCGGGCGCCCCGGCCCTCGTCAATGCGCAGTCGGCGGGCTCCGGCTCCGGCGAACCGGCTCCGGCCGCGGCTCCGGCCCCGAGGGCCACCGCGTTCGGTGGGAACGAGGACCCGAACAACAACCGTGGCAACCTCCGGCCCGGGTGCTGGTACGACTCCGAGATCCAGTCGTGGGTGCAGTTCTGCAACGTCCGGTCGGACGCGATGAATCGCGACATCAAGGTGCAGATCCAGCCGGCCCGCCAGGGCGGCAACGCCGGGCTGTACCTGCTCGACGGCCTCCGTGCCCGGGATGACTGGAACGCCTGGACCCGGGACGCCC
>DGYFI06202__coassemble_1739_pt1 | contig 9310 bp, 6 predicted proteins | sample DGYFI06202__metabat2_low_PE_018 | metagenome-assembled genome bin DGYFI06202
ATGACATCGCGCCTCGTCGTCTCACTCTCCGGCCTCCGCGACTCCACGCTCGACGGTGCCATCGACCTGGTGGGGGAGCTCGAGCGGCGGTCGGTGCCGGTCTCGCTCCTCGTCGCGCCGCGGCGAGGCCACGAGTACGAGCTCGCCAAGGACCGCGGTACCCAGGACTGGCTGCGGCACCGCCGGAACCAGGGCGATGCGATCGTGCTCGGCGGCTACGACGAGGCGGCGACCAAGATCCGGCGCCCCGAGTTCGCCTCCATCGGACCCGCCGAGGCCACCGTGCGACTCACCGCCGCCGACCGACTCATGGCCGACATGGGCCTGCGGACCCGCATCTTCGCGCCGCCGCGCTGGAACGCCTCCCCGGGCTGCCTCAAGGCGCTGCCCGCCGCCGGATTCCGCGTCTGCGCCGACCTGGGCGGCATCCACGACCTCGTGCGCGGATCCACCGACCGCGGTCGGGCCCTGTCGATCGGCGAGGGCTTCGTGGCCGACAAGTGGTGGTGCCGCGCGATGGTCACCGCCGCCGGCCGGACCGCCGCCGGGGGAGGGCTCGTGCGCCTCAACGTCGCCGCCAAGCACCTGCGCCGCAACACACCGCGCTCGGCGCTGCTCGATGCCGTGGACCAGGTCACCGGCGAGCACGGCGCCCGCGCCACCCGCTACGAATGGCCGGCCGTCGCGCTGGTCGGCGCCGCCTGAAGTTCGGTTCCGCCTCGGCCGTTCGGGCTGCGTGCGCCTCGGCGGGTAGGATCGACCCCGAGCCCCGGCCTGGCCGGGACCGTGCCGTTTACCAGCCCGAACGAGGAGTTCCCACCGTGGCCCGAGTAGTCGTCGAAGTCATGCCCAAGGCAGAGATCCTCGATCCGCAGGGACAGGCCATCCACCGCGCGCTCGGGCGCCTCGGCCACGGCGGCGTCACCGACGTCCGCCAGGGCAAGCGGTTCGAGCTCGAGGTGTCGGATGATGTGACCGACGCGCAGCTCGAGGAGATCGCCGAGTCGCTGCTCGCCAACACCGTGATCGAGGACTGGAAGGTCATCCGCGCCGAGGTTCTGGCGTGAGCGCCCGGATCGGGGTCATCACCTTCCCCGGCACCCTCGACGATGTGGACGCAGCCCGCGCCGTGACCCGCTCCGGCGCCGAAGCCGTCTCCCTCTGGCACGCCGACGCCGACCTCAAGGGCGTCGACGCCGTGGTGGTCCCCGGCGGCTTCTCCTACGGTGACTACCTGCGCTGCGGCGCCATCGCCTCGATGGCCCCCGTCATGGGCGAGGTCATCTCCGCCGCGAAGGGTGGCATGCCCGTCCTCGGCATCTGCAACGGCTTCCAGATCCTGTGCGAGGCCGGGCTGCTGCCGGGCGCGCTCGGTCGGAACCGCGACATGCACTTCATCTGCCGCGACGAGTGGCTGCGCGTCGAGAACTCCGACACCGCCTGGACCTCCCGCTACGACGCCGGCGCGGAGATCCTCATCCCGCTCAAGTCCGGCGAGGGTCGCTACATGGCCTCCGCCGAGACCATCGAGCAGCTCGAGGGCGACGGACGCGTGGTGTTCCGCTACGCCGGTGGCGCGCCCAACGGCTCCACCAACGACATCGCCGGCATCGCCTCCGAGAACGGGCGCGTCGTGGGCCTCATGCCGCACCCCGAGCACGCCATCGACGCGCTGACCGGCCCGTCCGACGACGGCATGGGGCTGTTCCTGTCCGCGCTGGACGCGGTTGTGAAGGCCTGACCGGCGGTAGCTGGTCGGTCGCTCAATGGGCGGCCGTGGGCTGAGGGTCGGGAGTCTGTGAGCACTGTCCGTGTCGAAGCCACAAAGTCAGAGCCCGCCGGGGATCGTCCGGCGGGCTCTGACTTATTCGGCGCCGCTCAATTGATCGAGAGCGCGAGTTGTGGCGCCGACTCAGGTGGTCGGGCCGCCGGTGCCGCCCCGAAGAATTCCGGCGATCGTGCCGAGAGCATCCAGGCTGCCGCCCGTGCTTCCCGCGTCGGCGCCGAGGTCGGCGACTTCACTCTTGGACTGTTGGCGGGGGTGGTGAAGTCGTTCGGGCGTCCAAATCGAGTCATCTGTGACGTTTCCCCGGGCGGGCTGAATGCCGGCTGACGGCAGTGCGGTCAGCCGACTATCCACGTCGGAAGTCCGCCGACGACTCAGGTCGACGGCGAGTGGCCGTACCAGCGCCGCAGTTTGCGGTAGAACCGTGTGGTGAGCGAATCCACTAGTCAGTCCGAATCCCAGGTGGCCAAGGCCGAGCGACCGTTCGACATCGTCCTGTACGGGGCGACCGGTTTCACCGGGGGTCTCGTCGCCGATTACCTGCTGCGGAACATGCCGGAGGGTGGCGCGTGGGCAGTCGCCGGGCGTAACCGCACCAAGTTGGACGCCGTGGCCGCGCGGCTCGCGGCGGAGATGCCGGAGGTGCCGGCGCCGGGCATCGTGGTGGCGGACACCGAGGACGCGGAGTCCCTGGCCGAGATGGCCCGGTCGACCCGCGTGATCATCACGACCGTCGGGCCGTACCTCGAATACGGCGAGCCGCTGGTGGCTGCGTGCGCCGAGGCGGGCACGGACTATGTGGACCTGACCGGCGAGCCCGAGTTCGTCGACAAGATGTACCTCGCCTACAACGACGCCGCCGTGGCATCCGGGGCGCGGATCGTTCACGCGTGTGGTTTCGATTCGATCCCGCACGACCTGGGCGTTTTCTACACTATGAAGCACGTGCCGGAGGGTGTGCCGGCGGTGGTCTACGGCGCGGTCCGGGCGGATGCACGCTTCTCGGGCGGGACCTTCCACTCGGCGATTGGCCAGTTCGCGCGACTGCGTGAGGCCGCCAAGTCGGCCAAGCAGCGCAGGAAGAAGGAGGGCAACGCGCCCGGTCGACGGATCAAGTCGATCCAGGGCAAACCCCACCGCGACGAGGTGCTGGAGCGATACCTGGTCCCGCTGCCCACGATCGATCCCCAGATCGTGCTGCGTTCCGCCGCCGCGCTGGAGAGCTACGGACCGGACTTCACCTACTCCCACTACGCGTCGGTGGGCTCGCCCGTCACGGCCACGGTCGGCATGGTCGGGGTCGGCGCCATTGCCCTCGGCTCACAGCTGCCGCCCATCCGGTCGCAGATCCTGCGGCGCATCGACCGGGGCGCCGGGCCGGATGAGGCGCGGCGTGCTCAGTCCTCGTTCGATGTCACCTTTGTCGCGATGGCCGGTGGGCGCAGGGTCCTCTCGCGGGTCTCCGGAGGCGACCCCGGCTACACGGAGACGTCGATGATGCTCGCCGAGTCCGGACTGTGTCTGGCATTCGACGACCTGCCGGATCTGTCCGGTCAGCTCACCACCGCGCAGGCGATGGGGGATGCGCTCCTGGAGCGTGTCGAGCGTGGTGGCCTGACGTTCGAGATCCTCTCGTCGTAGCGGCGCCAGCGACCGCCCACCAGCCCCGGAAAGGTCCCGCGGAGGCCCAAGCCAGGGAGTGGATTCGTCGGTGCGCGGATCCCGACTAGACTCGCCGTCGTGACCACTCCTGTCGATTCCACCGCGAACGCCGCAGCCACCCCCGACCTGGAGCAGCCCTGGGCCGAGCTCGGTCTGAAGGAAGACGAGTACCTCCGCATCAGGGAGATCCTCGGCCGCCGTCCCACGGACGCCGAGCTGGCCGTGTACTCCGTCATGTGGTCGGAGCACTGCTCGTACAAGTCCTCCAAGGCGCACCTGCGCTACTTCGGTGAGACCACCACGGACGAGATGCGCTCGTCGATGCTCGCCGGTATCGGAGAGAACGCCGGAGTCGTCGACATCGGAGACGGCTGGGCGGTGACCTTCAAGGTCGAGTCGCACAACAGCCCCTCGTACATCGAGCCCTACCAGGGCGCCGCGACCGGTGTCGGCGGCATCGTCCGCGACATCATGGCGATGGGCGCGCGCCCGGTGGCCGTGATGGACCAGCTGCGTTTCGGCGCGGCCGACGCGGAGGACACGCAGCGTGTCCTCCCCGGTGTGGTCGCCGGTATCGGCGGATACGGCAACTGCCTCGGCCTGCCCAATATCGGCGGCGAGACGGTCTTCGACAGCTCCTACGTGGGTAACCCGCTGGTCAACGCACTGTGTGCCGGTGTCATGCGGGTCGAGGACCTGCACCTGGCGTTTGCTTCCGGTACGGGCAACCGCATCATCCTGTTCGGTGCCCGCACCGGACTCGACGGGATCGGTGGCGTCTCGGTTCTGGCGTCGGAGAGCTTCGACGTGGATGAGGACGGGAACCCGGTCAAGCCGCGCAAGCTGCCCAGCGTGCAGGTGGGTGACCCGTTTGCGGAGAAGGTCCTCATCGAGTGCTGCCTCGAGCTGTACCGCGAGAAGCTCGTGGTGGGCATCCAGGACCTCGGCGGTGCCGGATTGGCGTGCGCCACGTCCGAGCTGGCCGCGGCCGGCGACGGCGGAATGCACATCGTCCTGGACAACGTGCCGCTGCGCGCCGAGGGCATGACCGCGGCCGAGATCCTGTCCAGTGAGTCGCAGGAGCGCATGTGCGCCGTCGTGGCCCCGGAGAACGTCGACGCGTTCATGGAGGTGTGCCGCCGCTGGGACGTGCTGGCCACCGACATCGGGGAGGTCACCGACGGTGACCAGCTCACCATCGAGTTCCAGGGCGAGACCGTCCTGGACGCCCCTCCCGGCACCATCGCCGACGACGGCCCGGTCTACGAGCGGCCCGTCGAGCGTCCGGCGGACCAGGACGCCCTCCAGGCCGACACCACCGCGAACCTGAAGCGCCCCGCCACCGGCGACGAGCTCCGCCAGACCCTCCTGGACATGGTCGCCAGCCCGGCCCTGTGCTCGCGCGGCTTCATCACCGAGCAGTACGACCGCTACGTGCGCGGCAACACGATCCTCGCCGAGAACGCCGACGGTGGCGTGCTCCGCATCGACGAGGAGACCGGACGCGGCATCGCCCTGTCGACGGACGCGTCGGGCCGGTACACCCGCCTCGACCCGTACACCGGTGCCCAGCTGGCGCTGGCCGAGGCCTACCGGAACGTCGCCGTCACCGGCGCCGGCCCCGTAGCCGTCACCAACTGTCTCAACTTCGGCTCGCCGGAGGATCCGGGCGTGATGTGGCAGTTCCGTGAGGCCGTGCACGGTCTGGCGGACGGCTGCGCCGAGCTCGGCATCCCCGTCACCGGCGGCAACGTGAGCTTCTACAACCAGACCGGCACCACGCCGATCCTGCCGACTCCCGTCGTGGGTGTGCTCGGCGTGATCGACGACGTGGCCCGCCGCACCCCGACCGCGTTCGGCGAGACCCCCGGCGAGAGCGTCTACCTGCTGGGCGAGACCCGCGACGAGCTGGACGGGTCGATCTGGGCGCAGGTCGCCCACGATCACCTCGGTGGCCTGCCGCCGAAGGTGGATCTGAAGTGGGAGGCCACTCTCGCCCGCATCCTGGCCACCTCGTCCAAGGACGGCCTCATCTCCAGCGCCCACGACCTGTCGGAGGGCGGCCTGGCGCAGGCTCTCGTCGAGTCGGCGCTGGCGGGGGAGTGCGGCCTGCGGGTCGTGCTGCCCGCGAACGCCGACCCGTTCGTGTGGCTGTTCTCGGAGTCCTCGGGCCGCGTCATCGTCTCGGTGCCCCGCAGCGAGGAGATCCGCTTCCAGCAGATGCTCACCGCGCAGGCCATCCCGCACACCCGCATCGGCGTCACCGACACCGACTCGGGCACGTTCGAGGTCCAGGACCAGTTCAGCCTGAGCATGGACGAGCTGCGCGCCGCGCACGAGGGAACCCTGCCGGCGTTGTTCGGCGTCGACCAGGCCTGACAGCCCTGACCGGGCCGGCCGCCAGAAAGCGCACCAGATGCTGAATCTGCGCAGGCGGGAAAGGGTGCTGGCCGTGGTGCTGGCCGGCACGGCGGGGTTCGTCGACGCCGTCGGGTTCCTCGAGGTGGGCGGCTACTTCGTGTCGTTCATGAGCGGCAACTCCACGCGCATGGTCGTCGACCTCGCGGAGGGCGACCTCGGCGGGGCGGGCATCGCCGCCGTCGTGCTCGTGTCGTTTTTCCTCGGCGCGGTCGGCGGCGCGCTCGTCACCCGCCGCCGCAATCTCGACGACCGCCCGGCGGTGCTCACCCTCGTGTCGATGCTCCTGCTCCTGGCGTTGGTCCTGCAGCTGACCACCACGGCCCAGATCTTCACCGTGCCCGTGGGGATCGCGGTGGTCGCGGCGGCGATGGGTTCCATGAACTCGGTGTTCCACTCCCGGGGCGAGGTCTCCCTCGGGGTCACCTATATGACGGGCGCGGTGGTCAAGTCCGCGCATCGCCTGGTCGACGCGCTGTTCGGGGGCTCGTGGGCGCCGTACCGTCAGCAGGTCGCGCTGTGGTCGGCGCTGGTCACCGGGGGAGTGATCGGCGCGGTACTACAGGTGTATATCGGGGTGGCGGCGCTGGGCGTGGCGGCCGCGATCGTGCTCGCCGCGCTCGCCGCCACGGTCCTCCTGCGCAAGCGGGCCTACCGCCGGGCCTGACGCCGCCGGACTCACCGCCGCGCCTGACGCGACCGCGCCACCAGGTACGCCTCCCGCGCGTCGAGGCCCCGCACCACCTCGTCGATCATCGGCCGCACGAATCGCGCGCGGTGGGCGGCGTCGGAGGCCGCGGCCGCGGCGAGGTTGAGCGCGGAGAACGCCGCCAGCGTCAGGGCCACCCGGACCAGGGTCACGGAGATCGGCAGGCCGAACATCAGCCCCTGAGGCTCGTTGTCGGGCGTCTGCGTCCATCGCGCCTCGGTCGTCTCCGGCACCGCGGTCCACCCGAGGAACAGGAAGAACGCGAACACAAGAATCCCGAACAGCGCGGCCTGGATGAGCGTGGCGAGCACCGGCACGAGCAGGATATTGGCGCGCTCGGTCCACCGCAGCGGCGTCTCGCTGTAGCGTTCGCGCAACTCGTGCCGGACGTCATCGCGGGTCGTGATCCCCACCAGCAGCACCGTCAGGGCGAGGATCACGCCGATCACGGCGAACGTCCGCGGCCACGACAGCGCCACCATCACCTGCCACAGCTCGACGCTGAAGAACAGGAACAGCACCGCGAGCATCACCAGCGGCAGCACGCGCGCCACCATCGGCCCCATCGTGCCGAGCTCGAGCCTCACCCGCCGCGCGGACCACCGCAGCAGCGATCCGGCGCCCAGGTAGGTCCCGACCAGGACCAGCGCCGCCGCGAGGAGGGTGTCGGCGAGGTCGGGACCGTTGTCGGAGGTGAAGGTCAGTACGGGGACGACGACGAGGGCGAGCATCGATCCGAGCCCAAGGGCGGTGGCGGCTCCCCGGGAGACGTTTCTCGCGATCTTCGCCACGACCCATCCCAGGAGGGGAGCGACCACCGCGAGGGCAATCGATAGAGCGAGGAGTTCGATGATCGGCTCCGCCGCGTCGGCCAGTTCGGCCCAGAAGGTGTCGTCGTCCGGAAGGTCCGCGCCCGCCCCGCCCGCCCCGCCCGCCTCTACGTCCGTCAGGTCGTACCGGTCCATGACCTCGATCGCCAGATCGTTGGACCGGTCGAGCGCGGCCAACGCGACCCCGAGGAGGGCGAGCCCGGCCGCGAACCCGGCGCTGCGGGGCAGTAGCTCGCGGAGCCGGGTGGCGGGGGCGAGCATCATCGGCAGCCCGAGCGCCCGGAGGTGATCTTCGTGGGCGGACAGGCTGCTGGCGGGGGTCGGCCCCGGGGCGGCGGAGGAGGCGGAGGGATCGGACGGGGACACGGTGACATTCTCGCAGGGCAACAGTGGGTCGAGGGGGCGGACCGGGGACTATCGTCGGGTCATGTCCACCAGCGAGCGCGCGCGGCCCGGGCGCAGCGACGTGCCTGCCGGCGCTTCCCACGACACCGGCGCCCGCTACGACACCAGGGCCCGCCCCACCTCGCCGCCCGTCTACGCCCGCCTGCCGTCGAAGGTCCGTGACGACGCGGTCCGGCGTCCACTGCCCGGCCAGGTGGTGGACACGGCGTTCTTCGTCGTGGCGACGGTCTCGGCGGTGTGGTTGGCGGTGCGGCTCATGGATGATGCGTGGCACCGCACGTGGTGGTCGGTGACGCTGCTCGTGCCGTTCTGGCTGCTGGTGGCCTATCTGGTGTTGCCGCGGCTGCAGTCGTTGCTCGCGCGGGTGTACGTGCCGGGCTATTTCATCGCGCGGACCAGGACCTCCGACGGCCTGCTGGGCGACCCGGTGAACCTGGCGGTCGACGGCACGGCCCGCCAGATCCACGAGGCCATGACGGCGTGCGGCTGGGTGTTGGCCGATGACATCACGGCGCGTTCCTCGTGGGGGATCATCGTCTCGTCGGTGTTCCGCAGGTCCTATCCGGCGGCGCCGGTGAGTCCGCTGCGGCTGTTCGGGCGGAAGCAGTGCCTGGCGTATCAGCAGGAGGTCGAGGGCAACGCGGCCCAGCGGCATCATGTCCGGTTCTGGCGCTGCCCCGACGGCTGGCTGTTGCCGGGCGGGCACCGGGTCCAGTGGCTCGGCGCGGGAACCTACGACCGCTCGGTGGGGCTGTCGCTGTTCACGCTGCAGGTCACGCACAAGATCGACGCGGATATCGACGTGGAGCGCGACTACATCGTCGACTCCATCCTCTACAACGTGCCCGCCTCGCAGGTGCGGGTGCTGGAGAATTTCTCCACCGGCTATCACCACCGCAACGGCGGCGGGGACGCGATCCACACGGACGGCGACATGCCGGTCATCGACCTGGACGCAGTCGCGGTGCCCGAGGTCCCGGCGGCGGAGCTGCCGTTCGGGGTGGTGCGCGCCGCGCGCGGGTATGACGATCCGCAGACCGAGGGCGGCGTGGCCTCCGGGGACGGCGATCGTCCCGCCGACGACGTCGCACCCGACCCCGGCCACCTACCGCGTCCGCTCGCCATCACCGCCGCGTGCGCGCTGGTAGGGATCTCGGTGCTGGTGCTGCTGGTGTTCGCGGTGCGGGACCTGGTCGACGGGGTGGATCTGGACGAGTTCGCGGGCCTCGAGCCGTCCGAGGTCGTGCCGGCGATGATCGCGCTGGCGGTGTTCATCGGCGCGATCTACGGCGCGATGGGGGTGCTGGCGTTGCTCACCTATCGGGGGTACGGGCGGCCGCGCGTGTGGCTGCTGGCGATGTCGGTGCTCAGTACCGTCTCGACCGAGTACGGGCGCCTGACCACCGACGCCGAGCCCGACACCTTTCTGGGCGGGTACCCGGTCCTGGCGGTTAACGTGCTCATCATGCTGCTTCTGACCAGTGAGACCTCCCGGACGTG
>DGYFI06202__coassemble_1813_pt1 | contig 9004 bp, 7 predicted proteins | sample DGYFI06202__metabat2_low_PE_018 | metagenome-assembled genome bin DGYFI06202
CGTGCTACGAGACGGCTAGCGCCTCATGGCAGCGAGAATCACTCGCCGCCGGCCAGCTTCGCTCGCAGGGCGGCGAGCTGCTCGTCCGATGCCAGCGAACCGCCGGTCGACTCGGCCGGGCTGTCCTCGGCGGCCGGGCGTGCGGCCGGGGCGGACTCCGACGAGTAGTTGGTCGGTGCGGCCTCGGCGGCCTCAGCGGCAGCGGCACGGCCCTTCTCGATCTGAACCGTGTGCATCTTGTGACGACGCTCGGCCTCGGCGTACCGGGCCTCCCACTCCTCACGCTGCTTCTCGAAGCCCTCGAGCCACTCGTTGGTCTCGGGGTCGAAGCCCTCGGGGAAGATGTAGTTGCCGGCCTCGTCGTAGCTGTCGGCCATGCCGTACTTCGACGGGTCGAACTCCTCGGTGTAGTCCTCGTCCGCCTGCTTCAGCGAGAGCGAGATACGACGACGATCGAGGTCGATGTCGATGACCTTGACCATGGCGTCGTCGCCGACCGACACGACCTGGTCCGGGACCTCCACGTGGCGCTCCGCCAGCTCCGAGATGTGCACCAGGCCCTCGATGCCCTCCTCGACGCGAACGAACGCACCGAACGGGACGAGCTTGGTGACCTTGCCCGGGACGATCTGGCCGATCGCGTGGGTCCGGGCGAAGTGCCGCCACGGATCCTCCTGGGTGGCCTTCAGCGAGAGCGAGACGCGCTCGCGATCCAGGTCGACGTCGAGGACCTCGACGGTGACCTCCTGGCCCACCTCGACGACCTCGGACGGGTGGTCGATGTGCTTCCAGGACAGCTCGGAGACGTGGACGAGGCCGTCGACGCCGCCGAGGTCCACGAACGCACCGAAGTTGACGATCGAGGACACGACGCCCTTGCGGACTTGGCCCTTCTGCAGCTGGTGCAGGAACTCGGAACGGACCTCGGACTGGGTCTGCTCGAGCCACGCACGGCGCGAGAGCACGACGTTGTTGCGGTTCTTGTCCAGCTCGATGATCTTGGCCTCGAGCTCCTTGCCCACGTAGGGCAGCAGGTCGCGGACGCGGCGCATCTCCACCAGCGATGCCGGGAGGAAGCCACGGAGGCCGATGTCGAGGATGAGGCCGCCCTTGACGACCTCGATGACGGTGCCCTTGACGGCCTCGTCCTTCTCCTTGAGCTCCTCGATGGTGCCCCAGGCGCGCTCGTACTGGGCGCGCTTCTTGGACAGGATCAGACGGCCGTCCTTGTCCTCCTTGGTGAGGACGAGGGCCTCGACCTCGTCGCCCACCTCGACGACCTCACCCGGGTCGACATCGTGCTTGATGGACAGCTCGCGGGAGGGGATCACACCCTCGGTCTTGTAGCCGATGTCGAGCAGAACCTCGTCGCGGTCGACCTTGACGATCGTGCCCTCGACGATGTCACCATCATTGAAGTACTTGATCGTGGCGTCGATTGCGGCGAGGAAGTCCTCAGCAGAGCCGATGTCATTGACGGCTACCTGCGGGGACGTGGTGTTGGTGGTCATAGGGTGGGATGCTCCGAGGTGGATAGGAATCGTAGGTGGACGGGAAAACGCGGGCGTGTACGCACGCGACCGTCAACTGTACGCTTCCAGCGTGACGTCCACAAACCCCCCTGGACATGGAGAGTCTGTCCGCGCGTCCCGAACGTGGTGGGATTCGGAAGCTGACGATTATCACGAGACCCATGGGGACTTTCTCGGCGCCCGGTCCCCTGACGGCGAGTTCGTATGGTGCCCCGAGGGTCTTCACGAAGGTGACTGGCACCTTTTGGGCGACGTGAACGGCCTCGACGTGCTGGAAATAGGGTGCGGGTCGGCACCGTGTTCACGCTGGCTGGCCGGCCGTGGCGCCCGGTCCGTAGCCCTTGACCTCTCCTCCGGCATGCTCCGCGTGGGCGCCGAGGCCGCCGCCCAATCGACGGGCCCGGCTGCGGAAGTTCCACTGATCCAGGCCGACGCGGGCCGTCTGCCATTTGCCGACAATAGCTTCGACGTCGCCTTTTCCGCCTTCGGCGCAATCCCGTTCGTCGCGGATTCGGCCGGAGTGATGACAGAGGCCGCACGGGTCATCCGCCCCGGCGGCCGCTTCGTTTTCTCGGTCAATCATCCGATGCGGTGGATTTTCCGCGATGATCCCGGGGTGGAGGGCCTGGTCGCGGTGTTCCCGTACTTCGACCGATCTCCATACGCCGAGTACGGCGACGGCGGCGAGCTCACCTACGTCGAACACCACCGGACGGTCGGCGACCGCATCCGAGAGCTCGTCGCCGCCGGTTTTCTCGTGCAGGACCTCATCGAGCCCGAATGGCCGGAGTGGCTCGAGCGCGAGTGGGGACAGTGGAGTCCTCTGCGTGGGGAGATCTTCCCCGGCACCGCGATCTTCGTCGCCACTCTCCCCTGACCCGACCCCACCCCGGCGATGCACCGGAATGGGGTCGTGCGGAGACTGTCTAGAGGATCTTCGACAGGAAATCCCGGGTCCGCTGATGCGTCGGAGCCCCCAGGACCTGATCCGGCTGACCCGCCTCGACGACCACTCCGTTGTCCATGAAGGCAACAGCGTCTGCGACCTCCCGGGCGAATCCCATCTCGTGGGTGACCACGACCATCGTCATTCCAGCCTCGGCGAGGTCTCGCATCACCGAGAGCACCTCCCCGACCAGTTCCGGGTCGAGCGCGGACGTGGGCTCGTCGAACAACATCAGCTTCGGTTCCATCGCCAATGCTCGCGCAATAGCCACACGCTGCTGTTGGCCGCCCGAGAGTTGCGCCGGGTACGCGTCAACCTTCGCCGACAGTCCGACCTTCTCCAGCAGCGTTCGGCCTCGCTTCGTGGCCTCGGCCCGGGACTCGCCCTTCACCAGGATCGGCGCCTCGATGACGTTCTCGAGTGCGGTGCGATGCGGGAAGAGGTTGAAGTGCTGGAACACCATCCCGATGTCCCGGCGCTGCCGGGCGGCCTGCTTCGGCGAGATCTCGTAGAGCTTGTCGCCCTTCTGGCGGTAGCCCACCAATTCACCGTCGACGTACAACCTGCCGGCATTCACCTTTTCCAGGTGGTTGATGCAGCGCAGGAACGTCGACTTGCCCGATCCGGACGGCCCGACGAGGCACAGCACCTCACCGGAACCTACTTCGAGGTCGATGCCCTTGAGCACCTGCAGGGACCCGAAGTTCTTGCAGACCTGATCTGCCTTGACCATCGGCGTCATGGTTTCCCTCCGGTCGGGTCGGTGGGCCCGGTCTGTTCGACGGCGGCGAGGCCCGACGGGGTCAGACCGTCCGCGTCGGCGAGAGCCGCCAACTGCTTGCCGGTCAGTTGTCTGGTGGCGCCGCGGGAGAAGCGCTTCTCGAGGAAGTGCTGACCCACCATCAGGACGCTGGTGATGACCAGGTACCAGGTGGCCGCCACGAGTAGCAGCGGGATGGGTTCGAAATTAACTCCCGAAATATCGCGAGCCTGTCCGTAGAGCTCGCCGGAGAACGGGATCGCCACCACGAGCGAGGTCGTCTTGAGCATGGAGATGAACTCGTTGCCGGTGGGCGGGATGATGACCCGCATCGCCTGCGGCAGGATGGTCCGACGCATGGTCTGCCCCCACGTCATCCCGAGCGCAGTCGATGCTTCGGCCTGCCCTTCGGGCACCGACGAGATGCCCGCGCGCACGATCTCCGCCATGTAGGCGGCCTCGTTCATCGCCAGGCCCACCACGGCAAGCCAGAACGCTGAGTAGAGGACCATGGTGTCGTCGAACCGGATGAACTGGATATCGGTGAAGGGGATTCCGAACTGGACCTGCCGATAGATGGTGAAGACCAGTCCCCAGAAGAGCAACTGGACGTAGACCGGCGTCCCTCGAAAGATCCAGAGGTAGACCCAGGCAACCGACTTGAGGACCGGGTTGCTGCTCATCCTCATGACGGAGAGGATGACGCCGAGAATGACGGCCAAGACCATCGACAGCAGGGTCAGTGCGATGGTGTAGAACGCCGCCGTACCGAAGCGGGTGTCGAACAGGTAACGGCCGTAGGTGCCCCACCCGTAGGCCGGATTGGTAGCGGCACCCCAGATGAACAAGAACACCAGGACGAGGACGACGGCGGCGGAGACCCATCGCCAGGGATGCCGCAGCGGCACCGCCTTGATCGGCTCCGGTGCCGAGGCCTCGGTCGAGGCCTCGGCACCTGTTCCAGTACTGCTCACCGGGCGATCACTTCCGGATCTCGGACTGCGAGATCATCCCGTTCTCGACACCCCAGTTGGTGGCGATGGTCTCGAAGTCACCGGACTCGATGAGCTTGTTCGCGGCGGCCTCGAGGGCGACGGCCAACTCGTTGCCCTTACGCACGGGCCAGCCGTACGGGGCGGAATCAAACACCTCTCCGACGAGCTGCATCTTGCCGTCGGACTGCTTGACCGCATACGCGGAGATCGGCGAGTCCGCCGACATCGCGTCGACCTTGCCCAACGCCACGGCTGTAGAGGCTTCGTCCTGGGTGTCGAACTGGACCTTCTCGATCGGCGGCTTACCCGCCGCCACGCAGGCCTCGCTACGCGCGGGCACATCCTCCTGATCGGAGACGGTCGTGCGCTGAACCGCGACGCTCAGCCCGCAGGCGTCATCGGGGTCCACGTCGCTGCCCGCCGCGGCGGCCCACTGGATGCCGGCCTCGAAGTAGGTCACGAAGTCGACGGTCTCGAGCCGCTCCGCATTAACCGTGAACGAGGAGGCGCCCATGTCCATGGTGCCGCCCTCGATCGCCGGGATGATCTTCTCGAAGTCCGACTCGCGGAAGTCGGCCTCCAGCCCCATCACCGCGGCGACGGCGTCCATCACGTCGATGTCGAATCCGACGATCTCGCCGTTCTCGTTCTTGAACTCGTTGGGCGCGTACGGCGTGTTCGTCCCGATCACGATCACCCCGCGCTCGCGCAGTTCCGCGGGGACGAGCTCAGCGATCTCGCCGTCTACCTCGACCGTCACCTCTTCACGGGACTCGGTGGCTTCCTCGGTCCCTTCGGTGTTGGTGGTGCAACCGGCGAGCACAAGAGCTGCGGTGGCGGACATGGCCAGGGCGGCACGAACACCGCGCCGTGAAGAAAAGGTCATGGCAGGGCCTTTCAGGCGTAGTTAGCCGAATCTGCAATGAACCTAGGGCATGCGGGGACCCCGACAAAACGAACTGGCCGTATCGACCCGGTGTCCGCCGAGTTAATTGCTCCGGACCCGGTCAGTGCGCGGCCGAGTCCCAGTCGGGTCCGATGCCGGTCGACACGTCAAGTGGCACGTCGAGTTCGATCGCCGAGTACATGTGGTCGACCACCAGGTCGCGCACTTCATCCAGCTCCCCCTCAGCGATTTCCACGACGAGCTCGTCATGCACCTGCAGCAGGAGTCGGCTGGTCAGCCCGCGCTCAGTCAGATCGGCGTCAACCTTCAGCATGGCTGCCTTGATGATGTCGGCGGCGGTCCCCTGGATCGGCGCGTTGAGCGCGGCCCGCTCCGCGTTCTCCCGCTTAAGCCGGTTGTCCGAGTTGAGCTCCGGCAGGTAGCGGCGCCGACCGAACAGCGTCTCGGTGTACCCGTCCCGACGCGCCTGCTCGACCACGGCCTGAAGGTAGTCGCGCACCCCGCCGAACCGGGCGAAGTAGGCGTCCATCTGTTCGCGTGCCTCACCCTGGCTGATCCCGAGCTGTGCGGCCAGACCGAATGCGCTGAGCCCGTAGGCCAGCCCGTAGCTCATGGCCTTGACCCGGCGCCTCAGCTCCGGGGTGACCTCGTCGATCGGCACTCCGAACGCCCGCGACCCCACGAACGAATGCAGATCCTCGCCCGTCCGGAACGCCTCTATGAGCCCCTCGTCGCCGGACAGGTGCGCCATCACGCGCATCTCGATCTGGCTGTAGTCGGCGGTGAGGAGGCAGTCATAGCCCTCACCCACGATGAACGCCTTGCGGATGCGTCGACCGTCCTCGGTTCGGACGGGGATGTTCTGCAGGTTCGGATCGGTCGAGGACAGTCGCCCGGTGGCGGCGACGGTCTGGTTGAAGGTGGTGTGGATACGGCGATCGTCGCCGATCGTCTTGATCAGGCCTTCGACCGTCGTGCGCATCTTGGTGGTTTCGCGATGCAGCAGCAGCGCCTCAAGGAATGCGCGCCCCGGGGTCTCCCCGGTCTCCTTGGACAGCAGATCCTCGAGCGCCTTGGCGTCGGTCGTGTAGCCGGTCTTGGTCTTCTTGGTCTTCGGCATCCCGAGGGTTTCGAACAGTACGACCTGCAACTGCTTGGGCGAGCCGAGGTTGATCTGCTCGCCGCCGATTGCCGCATAGGCGGCGTCCTGCGCCTGCCGACCTCGGTCGGCGAACCCGTCGCGCAGGTCGTCCAGCGCGGCACCGTCAACGGCGATCCCGCGCTCCTCCATGCGCGCCAGCACCGGCACGAGCGGGAGTTCCATCTCGGCGAGCAGTCCGGCTCCGTGAACCTGATCGAGTTCCACGTCGAGACGGTCGGCGAGGTCCAGTACGGCCCGGGCTCGGGTCGCGGCGGCGTCGGCGTTCTTCTGCTCGGCTGCGGCATCGTCCTCCTCGTCGAGCAACGAGAGCTGCTTCTCCCCCGACTCGACCTCGGGCAGTTCCCGCTGGAGATGTCGTTGGTACAGCTCGGACAGTCCGTAACTGCGCTGCCCGGGGCGGACCAGGTAGGCGGCGAGCGCCACGTCCATGGTGACCCCGCCGAGGGTGAGGTCACGGCCGGAGAGAGCGTGGGTGGCGGCCTTGGCATCGTGGAGGGCCTTGGTCACCGCGTCATCGGCCAGCCACGCCGTCAGTGCCTGCTCGTCGTCGGGCCCGATCGAGCCCAGGTCGATGTGGCCCGAGGCGCCGCCGGAGGCGGCGATGGTGATGGTCTGCGCGTCACCCCGGGCGGGGCCGGAGGGTCCGACGACGACGACGCCGTGCCGTTTCCCCGCCGGCGCATGGGAGGCCAGCCAATCGGAGACCTCACCTGCGTGCAGGACGGAGGCCTGCTCGAGCTCGGATTCCACAACAGGCTCGGCCGCGCCCTGCGGGAGGAATGCACCGAGGAAGCGATCGCGGGCCTGCGGGCCGAACTCCAGACGGTCGAACAACGCGTTGACGTCAGCACGCTCGGGGATATTGCGGATCAGGTCGGCAAGCGTGACTCCCAGGTCCAGGTCGCGCGTCAGTTCGGTGATGCGCCGGTTGAGCTGAACCTGCGGCAGGTGCTCTCGGAAGCTCTCGCCGACCTTGCCCTTGACCTCGTCCGCGTGGGCGATGAGCTCGGACAGCGATCCGTACTGCGTGATCCACTTCGCGGCGGTCTTGTCACCGACCTTGGGCACGCCCGGCAGGTTGTCGGAGGTGTCCCCGCGCAGTGCGGCGACGTCCGGGTACTGCGTGGGCGTGACGCCGTACTTCGCCTCGACGGCGTCCGGGGTGTAGCGGGCCAGCTCCGAGACTCCCTTGACCGGGTAGAGAACGGTGACCGAGTCGGTGACGAGTTGCAGTGCATCCCGGTCACCGGTGCAGATGAACGTGCTCGACTCCGGCTCCGAGTCAGACGTCTGTGTCGCGAGGGTCGCGATGATGTCGTCCGCCTCATGCCCTTCGAGCGAGAGCGTCCGCACACCGAGCGCTACGAGCGCCTCCTGGATGAGCTCGACCTGCCCCTTGAACTCCTCGGGCGCCGCCGATCGAGTGGACTTGTACTCCGGGTACTCGGCCGTGCGGTGGAGCGTCGCACGCGACACGTCGAAGGCGACCGCCAGGTGGGTGGGCTTTTCCTCCGTGACGAGGTTCGCGACCATCGACAGGAAACCGTAGACCGCGTTGGTGTGCTGCCCTGACGCGGTGGAGAAGTTCTCTGCCGGCAGCGCGTAGAACGCGCGGAACGCCAATGAATGCCCGTCCAGCAGCAGGAGTCGGGCCGGCCCGTCCTCCGCACCCGGTGCGGGGCTGCCGCTCGTTGCTTCCAGCTCTGCTGCAGGATCAGTCCGATCACCGGACGTCGTTCCTGCGTCTACTGTCTCTGCGTCCACGGTCTCACTCGAGGTACTCACACAGCCACTCTAGGGCGGGCATCCGACAGGCGTTCACGGGTCGTCGGTTAGACTTTCTCACCAGCGGTTCGCCGCGCGCCCCCGTAGCCCAATTGGCAGAGGCAACGGATTCAAAACCCGTCCAGTGTCGGTTCGAGTCCGACCGGGGGCACCACGCCTGAGCCCTGTACGCCTCCTCCGCCGACGTGCACCTTCAGCCGTCGTGCGGGGTGTCACGTCCCGGTCGCGGCATCAGTTCCCTGCTTCATGGCGGCTGTTGACTGTCTGCTCGATCTGTCGGCTCTGCCGGCCGCGCGCGGCGTCAGGCCTTGAGGTCGGCGGCGAGGTTGGACAGCAACTCGTGCTGGATCTTCTTCAGACCGCCGGGGGCGAAAGTGCGCTCGAAGAATCCGCCGACTCCTGTAGCGCCTTCCCATGAGGTGGTCATCTCGACCAGCGAGCCGCCGGTCGCCTCACGGACGGTGTAGGTGGTGGCCATGGTGGAGTTGGCGTCCTTCTCCACCAGCGACCAGTGCCCGGACGCCTGCTCGACGGTCACGCTCACCTTGACGTCGCGGCTGCGCTTCTTCGTCGCCTGGAGATGCCACGCGGCGACAGTGCCCTCGCCCTGGCCGCCCTCGATGAGCCGGTAGGCACTGAACTGCTCCGGCTGGATCCGCGGGCGCACCCCCGCGTAATCGGCGATCGCCGCGGTCACGGCCTCGACTGGCGCCTCGATGACGGTGGTGTTGGTGGCGGTGACCCTAGCCATGGTGTTCTGGTCCTCCTCGGCACGTCCGATCGGCGTTCGCCCGGCGGTCACCGGGCGTGCGCCCACGGGGCGGGCGCGTCGGACGTGTCCATCCTGCCCGACTGCCCGCCTCCGTGTGCGCGACAGCATCCGCAACCGCGGTTAGTGGCCGCGGCGAATCCACTCC
>DGYFI06202__coassemble_1824_pt1 | contig 8958 bp, 5 predicted proteins | sample DGYFI06202__metabat2_low_PE_018 | metagenome-assembled genome bin DGYFI06202
CCCTCCACCGTGACTGGGATCGGCTGCCGACCGACCCGCTCCACGATGGCACGCCACTGCCGTCCACCCCTGACCTCAGTGAAGTCATCGCGGCGGCCACTGCGATCGTCGGCTGGAAAGAGGCCTGCCAGGACGAGTCGGACCTGCTGTACGCCACCCTCGGAAAGCACGAGACCTGGCTCGAGAACCTCCACACCTCACTGGCCGATCCCACCGCGTCGCCCACCTGGTCAGAACTGCTGGGTTCCCCTGAATCCGCTGGACGCGGCGGCAAGGGCGCGAACTGGGGCGGCAAAGAGGTGCTCGACGAAATCAAAGGCGAGATCAGGCAGCTACCCGCCACCTGCGAGAAAATCATGCTCGAGTACTGGACTCCCCGGATCCAGCTCATCGTCGACGCGCTGACCGTCGTGGTTCGTCGGCATGCGAATCAGCGGCAGCGCCGCGGCACCTTGGAATTCCATGACCAGCTGGTTCTGGCCCGCGACCTCCTCCATGTCCCGCAGGTCCGTGAGCGGGTACGCGAGCAGTACCGTCGCATCCTCATCGACGAGTTCCAGGACACCGACCCCATCCAGTTGGACCTGGCCGAACTGCTCACCAACGCGGTGGACGGGAGCGGACCGGAGTCCGGCCGGTTGTTCACCGTCGGAGATCCCAAGCAGTCCATCTACCGTTTCCGCCGGGCCGACATTTCCACCTACCTCCGCGCTCGCGGCAGTGACGACAGCACCGAGTCCGGGGTTGAGGTAGAACGCCTGAGCACCAACTTCCGCTGCTCGCGAGCGGTCCTGGACTGGGTGAATGAGGTGTTCACCGAGATTCTGGTGCCCTCTGAGGGAATCCAGCCCGAGTACCGGCCCCTAGAGGCGGCCCCAGGGCGACCGCCACACGATCCGGCGCACGGCCCGGCTCCGTTCGTGTTCCGATCCGAGGAACGCCCCCCGCAGTGCCCGACTGATGCCGGCGACGCGGATGTGCGGCACTGGACCGAGGCCGCTGATGTCGCCCGGGTCATCGCCACCGCCATCAAAGAGGGATGGACCCACGAGTCCAAAACCGGGCAGCAGACACCGTTGAAGCTGGGCGACATCGCGATCCTGTTGCCCGCACGAACGTCGCTACCGATGCTCGAGACCTGCCTCGACTACGCGGGGATTGATTTCCGGACCGAGGCCTCGTCGATCGTGTACGGAACCCCCGAGATCCGCGACCTGCTGCTGGCGGTACGCGCGATGGCAAACACGGCCGACGAGGCCTCCCTCGTCGGGGCACTGCGGTCACCACTGTTCGGTTGTGGCGACGACGACCTGCTGCGTTGGCATGCGGCCGGTGGCACCTGGTCGCCGGTCGCGCGGACACCGGAGGAGCTCCTCGACTCGCCTGTGGCCGAGGCGATGGACTACCTCACCGGCTTGTCTCGTGAGACCCGGCGGCCCGGTGAACTGCTGGAACGTCTGGTGAGCGACCGCATGGTCTTTGAGTCCGTCGCCGAATCACCACGGCGCCGGGACCTCTGGCGGCGTATCCGCTTCGTCATCGAGCACGCCTGGCAGTGGGAGGAATCGGCAGCAGATCCCGCACGCGCGGACCTGCGCGAATACGCCGATTGGGCACTATCACTCACGGCGGAGGACGCGAGGGTTCCTGAAGCGGCGATCCCCGAGATCGGCGTGGACGCGGTGCGGATCACCACCATCCACGCCTCGAAGGGGCTGGAGTACCCGATGGTGATCATCGCCGGGATGAGCCGCAAGGTCCGAGAGGTCGCGCCCCGACTTCTGTGGACCGAGGACGAGAAGTCGCTGCCCGTCGCGCGGTTCTCGGGAAATGTGTACGACCCGGCGCACGGCCCGGTCGCCGAGCGGGAGAAGGAGCATTCCCGAGCGGAGAGGATCCGGCTGCTGTACGTGGCAACGACCCGCGCGGAGAGCCGCCTCGCCGTGTCCGGTCACGGGTATGCGCTGTCCAAGCAGAACAAGCCACTCGCGATGTGGGGCGCACTGTTCGGCTCGGTCGTCGAGGAGCCAGACGCCCCCGCCCTCGTGGAGTTCGGTCCACGCCTTCTCCAGGCCGCACCGGTTCCCGCTGTCGACGTTCCCGATCCCGCCGAGTGGGCCGAGCGCAGTCGTGAGGTGACAGTCCGTTCGTCAGAACGTGCGGGTTGGTCGGCGACCCGAATCGTGCATCCGGCCGATCTCACCGATCCCGACGCCCAGGGCACACAGGGTGCGCACGACACGGCGGTGGGCACACAGCAGGACGAGGACGCCGCGACACGGATGCCCACCCTTCCGGAGCAACTCGCGACTGCATTGAGACAACGCTTCGACCCGGCGCCCACACGCGCCGAGGAACTGCCGGCCAAACCCAGGAACGCTCCGATCGCCGCCGGTCCAGACGTCGGCACAGCCGTGCATTACCTGGCCGAGCACTCGGATCTGGCAGGCTTGCACAGTTCAGAGACGGACGCCTCAGAGGCAGTGGCGCAGTGGCAGGACTGGGCCCGGGACCAGCTCGTCGCGCTGGGGTTGGGCGGAAGCCTGCGAAGTGCCCGTGCGCCCGATGCGGTCGCCGAGATGGTGTCGGTGGCCCGAACCGCACTCACCTCCGATCCCGTCCGCCGAGCCGCCGGTCTGCGGCACTGGGCCGAGCTTCCGGTGGCCGGACCGCTGACCACAGCCGACGGGACGACGGTCGCGGTGGATGGTGTCGTCGACCTCGTGGTCGATGAGCCCGACGGCACACTGTCGGTCATCGATTACAAGACCGACGTCAGCGTCACCACCGACACCGTCGACGAATACCTGCTGCAGCTGTGTGCCTACGCGGAACTGCTAGGTGTGACCACCGGCCGAGCCGTGTCACGCATCGAGCTGGTGTTCTGCCGCGGCCCGCAGGCGTCGGTGGTGACGCGTCAGCTCAGCTGAGGTTCGTCCACGCCACGCGGCCGTCGAGAACAGCACCGACGGCCGCGTCGCAGGGATCGCCGGCCGTCAGTGACCGATAAACCTCGACGAGCAGGTCCACGACCGAGTCCCACATTCGGTGCAGCGGCTCGTCGCCGCCATAGGCCCAAACCGATCCCGCGTCCTGATCGTCTCCGATGACGACCGCGTAACCGAAGCCCCGGCGGTCAGCAATCGGCCACAGTCGGGACGCCCAGTGGACACTCGAGGACGGCCGGGAACCGAGACCGCCGATGGCCATGGCCTTCTCGAACTGCGCCGACTGCGCATCGAACCCCTGGCCTGCAGTTAGGGGCTCAGCGAACGGGAACAGACCCTCGACCGAATCCAACCCGGTCCGGTGAAGGTGCCACAAAAGTGTGCGGATGCCGGTGGCGTCGTCGACCCCGCAACTGTCGAGAAGCATGCCCGCCGGATCCGACGAGGAACGGGGATCATCGGACCAGGCCACACCTGCGGGCCGAGTCCCGATCAGCGAGGCAAGGGCGTCACACAGTTCCCCGAGCTGCTCGTCGAGCACCGTCGATGCCTCGTCCAGCTCGGACATCGAGCGGCGAACCCGCGAGGCGGAGTGCTGAGGCTGCGAGGAAGTGCCGGCCGGGGACTCCACGTCGGTCGGGAAGTCGGTCGTGGATGGGAACTCGGCCGCGACAGAGTTGTGGGCGGTGCCTGCATCCTGCGTGTTCTCCATCGCGGAACTGATCCCGGCGAGGATGCCGTCGAAGGTGGCACCGAAGTCGGCCTCCCACTGTTCGGCAGGGGCGGACACGGACTCAGCGGAAGGCGCAGGCGCAAACGACGGCGCAGTCGAATGCGCACCTGTTCCATCCGGGTCACTCGCTGCGACGGACGTCGAACCGAATTCCGGGGCGTACGCAGTGTCGGACGCAGTGTCGGACGCCGTCCCGGGCGCCGGGTCGGCGACGACGGGCAGCACACCGGTCACGTCGGCGAGTAGGTCAATACGGGCGCGGCGGGCGTCGTCGAGCCGTCGACGCTCGGACCGGGTGAAAGACATCACCGGCAGGGTGAGAAGGAGCGCAGCCTGCCGGCCGGTGAAACCGAACTCGAACTTCAGTGTGCGGCGCGCCTCGACCGGGGATTCAGCATCCCGTATCGCGTCCATCACGGCGTCGAGGTCCTCGACCGCCAGCAAGATGGCCTCTGCCTCATCCCAGGCGCGTTCGAGATCGTCGCCGGGTCCGAACCATCCCCCATCAGCTCTTATCGCACCCACGTACGGCCCCGTTCTCTCACTTACATCCGGCCCAACCGGCACCGGACGTTCGGAATCCTACGCGCATTCCGCGCAGCGAAGCAGTTCCGCTTCAGTCAGCTTGCACACACCGCGGGAGCACTAGTCGGACCAGGCATCGGGCTCGTGGCAGACAATCGCGCGGAGTCCGTTTCCACTCGGTCAACAGAGCCGAACAGCGAACCCACGATCGCCCGGAGACTGCGACCCGCGTTGCCATTCTCTTAGAGTCGGACGTCAGTCCAGGACGGACTCAGAGGCCCGAACACGCAGTTGTGACCGATATCTCCCAAATTGTTCGCGCCGCTGACCTGCGAAAACTCGACGACACAACGCTAGTGACGTTATAGAAACGTGATACTCAGGAAATGGAAAGGCTCATGCCAGCCAGAGGACGTAGGGTCCGAATCATGAGTTTCAGTCTCGCGTTGCAGGACCGGGAAGGGCTACAGCCCGACCCGGAGTCCCCTGCTGCGCAGGAAAGCACCGCACAGGACGTAAGCGCACAGCACAACGCTTCACACCACGACACCGTGCACGAGGGCATCGGAGCTGCGGCAACGGGCACACCGGAGGGTCCGGCCCCGACCGCGGCCGTCCTGCCCTCGCCACTGCGCGCCCTTGGCGCCGCCGCACTCGGCGGCCTGGCCGGAGCCGTCGCCATCTACCTGGTCTCCTCGCACCTGGCGGGCACGCTGGCGGCGGTCGCGGCGATCATCATGATCTTCGCCGTGGCGATGGCCGGACCGTGGTTCCAGGCCCGCGTCGAGACCGAACTGGGCCGGGTGGCCGCGGTCGCCATGCAGGCGGTCGGCTTCGGCGGCGTGCTGGGTGCCCTGATCATCCTGATCTGACCTGAGCGCCGGGCCCGACCGGACCGAGCAGCCAGTCCGAGTAGCCGGGCCCGACCGGCCCGAGCAGCCGGATCGGCAACCGAGCCCACGCGGCCACACCAGCTCAGCCCCGCAGCCGCGCCCCCAGCGCGTCCACCACTGCCGCGTCCACGCCGGCGCCCTGGGTGAGATATGTCTGGATGTCGCCGAACTCCGAGTCGAGCAACTCGAGTGACCGCCGGATGTTGGACTCCTCCACGCCGAGGAGCACCTCGATCGCGTCGGCCTGATGCGGCATCTTGACCCGCACATACTGCATGATCGCCTCCGAGAGGTCCTTGGAGGTCTCTCGCGTGATCAGGTAGTTGGCCACCACGTCCTCGTGCGAGACGCCGGCCAACAGCTGCAGGGTCGCCGAGATCCAGCCCGTGCGGTCCTTGCCGGCGGTGCAGTGCACGATCGACGCGCCCGAGGACGCCGCCACCGCCTCGACCGCACGCCCGAACGCGCGGCGCTCGTCGGCGCCGGTGACGAACCGCTCATAGGTCAGCGCCATCTCCCGCCGGGCGTCCTCGACCTGCACGATTCCCGAGTTCATCAGGGTCGCCGCGGTGGAGTTGCCCTGCAGGATGTCGACCTCGATGTTCTGTGCGCCCGGCACCGGCACGTCCGGCTGCTGCGCGACCTCACCCTCGGTGCGCAGGTCGACGATGGTGGCCACGCCGAGCTTCTCGAGAACCCCCACGTCGCCGTCGGTCGCGGAGATCGCCGCCGACCGGAAGACGATCCCGCGGGCCATCGTCCCACCCGAGGACACCGGGTATCCGGGCCCGGCCACGTCGCGGAAATTATGGATGCCCGCGAGGGTGATCACGCCGGTGGAGGCATCGGTCAGGGCGGCGATGTCGACGGTGTTGTCGTCGTCGCCCCGGTTGTCGCCCCTGCCACCCACCGCGCCGCCCGCGGCACTTCCACCCTGCTCCGCACCCATGTCTCCGCCCTTCGTCTGGCACTCATCCGGCCCTTCCCCGGGCCGGTCCGTCGCGCGCCCGCGCGGGCGCCCCACCTCGTTCCTACCGGATCGATAACCCCGCCGTCCGCGCCTTTCGGATGCTTGGATGAGGACATGTTCCACCGGATTCGGACGGCACGCACCGCGGCGACGCTGATCGCTCTGACAGTCGTTGGGGCACTGGGCGGGCCACCCGTCGCGGCGGCCGCGCCCAGCTCCCACGCGCCACTCGCGCCGTGCGACGGGGCACCCCCGCGCGTCACCGGGTTCGCCGAGGCCGCGGCGCCGATCGTCGGCTGGCGCGAGAACCTGGTGTTCGACGGGCGCGGCCGGATGTGGGTGTCGAACGTCGTCGCCGGCGAGGTGGTGGGGTACGACGCCGCAGGTCAGCGCGTCGCGACGGTCCCGGTCGCCTCGCCCGGTGGCCTGGCGGTGACGCCGACCGGGGACGTCGCGGTGGTCACCGGCGCGCTGCTGACCTCGCCGCGCTCGGAGGTCCTCGTCTTTGATCCCGACGACGACCCCACCGCCCGCCTGATTGCGACGCTGCCCGCCGGGAAGAACGGACTGGCCTCGGACTCCGGCGGCAATCTCTACACGACCGGGCTGCAGGAGTCGGCAATCATCAAGCTCCGGCCCGACGGCAGCGTCGACCACGCGTGGACCGGCGCGGCGGCGATCGGCGGCACCAACGGAATCGCGATCGCAGACGGCGTCGCCTTTGTCAGCGCGACCCTGGCCGCCGACACGGTGATCTACGAGGTGCCGCTCGACAACCCGGGCGCGGCTCGGCCGCACGTCCTCACCCGCTTGCCCGAGGTGCCGCGCGCGCTCGACGATCTGGCTGTGACCGACGACGCGATCTTCGCCGCGGGGATGACCGGCGGCGAGATCCTCCGCGTCGACCGTCAGACCGGCTCCGCGTGTGTGCTGGCGAGCGGCATTCCCGGGCCGACCAGCGTGCGGGTGGCCGAGGGCTTCGGCGGGTACGGGCCGGGCGATCTCTTCGTGACCTCGATCGACGGCCAGATCCGGCACGTCGCGGCGGGGTAGGCGGGGCGGCCGACGCCGCGCCGGCCGGGGCGCCCCAGCACCTCGCAGAGCCGTCCGGCCCCCTCACCCCACCGGCGAGGCCAGGGACGTGGGGTCGGTCCGGCCGCGCAGCACCAGGGTCTCGCCCCGCTGCCAGTGGGCGGCCTCGGCGGCGGTCGCGGCATCCAGCGCGCGGCCCGAGGTCAGGACGCGCGTGGGGTGGTCCTTGGCGAGTTCGCACAGTCGGGCGGCCTCGTTCACGGCGTCGCCGATCACCGTGTACTCGAAGCGTCGCGCCGAGCCGACGTAGCCGGCCACCACCTCGCCGAACGAGACGCCCATCCCGGTGGCCAGCGGTCCGCCCCGCGCCGCCAGTGCCGCGGTCAGTCGGCGGGCCACCCCGAGCGCGGCGGTGGCCGGGTCGGCCAGGGGCGCGGGCGCGCCGAAGATCGCGAGGGCCGCATCGCCCTGGAACTGGTCCACGAATCCGCCGCCGTTCTCGACCTCGTCCACCACCACCTCGAAGAAGTCGTTGAGGACCTCGACCACCTCGCCGGGCGGGCGGGTCGCGGCCAGCCGGGTGGAGCCGACCAGGTCCACGAACAGCACGGCGACCTCGGTGGTGTCGCCGCCGAGGCGGGGTTCCTGCAGTTCGGCGGCGCGGGCGACCTGACTGCCGACGTGCAGGACGAACAGCTCCCGCAGTCGTTGCCGCTCGGCGATCATGCCGGCCATGTCGTTGAACCCGCGCTGTAGCTGGCCCAGTTCGGTGCCGTCGAACACGTCGATGCGGGTGGCAACGTTGCCGCCGGCGAGCTCCTCCATCGCCCAGCTCACCGAGCGGATGGGGGCGAGCATCGCGGTGACCAGCAGCCAGCCCGCAGCGATGGACACGACGATCCCGGCGATGCCGATGAACGCGAGGATCATCGCGAGTCGCGAGGCCGGCACCTCGGCGTCGGAGACCGAGTAGAACGCCAGCACGACGAGCGCCGCGAGCGGCATCCCGAGGCCCACCACCCAGATCGCGATGAGGCGGAAGCGGATGCCGATCACGGGCGCCTTCGGCGGCGGGCCGACCTTGAACGCGATGGCGGTGAGCGGGCGCAGCGAGATCTCGGCGACGAGGTAGCCGAGCCCGCAGGACAGCGCGCCGCACGTCACCACCGCGACCGTCATCACCGGCACCACCGAGACGGAGGCGACCCCGTACGCGCCGACACTCACCGCGCCACCGACCGCCCACAGGCAGGCGGTGAGCAGGCTCAGTCGCAGCGGCACCGACAGGCACAGTCGCTGCTCCTCGGGGGTCGGGGGTCGGTTTTCGTCGGGCCAGCTCAGCCATCGCCGGACGATCCACGTGATCCAGACGAGGCCGAAGGTGACCATGACCAGCACGGCGATCGGGGTCACCACAAGCGCCGCGGTACGGAACCGGCCGGAGACCATCTCGTCGAACGGCAGCAGCAGCCACTGCAAACCCACCACGCCCGCGACGCCGAGCAGGTGCGTGACCAGCACGGTCGAGGTGAGGACCACCTGCACCCGGCGCTTGCGGCGAGGCGGCGGTTCCATCACGTCGCCGAGCAGCCGCGTGCCCCACGGGGGCCTGGTCTGCTCGCGCTCGGGACTCACTGGCTGGTCCTGACGGGTCGAGGGGTCCACGCGCCCGGCCGGTCGGGCGCGGCCGCGCGTGCACGGCGTCGCCGCGCCCTCCCATTGTCCGCCCGCCGGGTCCCCGGTCGCGGCGGAACCAGGCATCCTGTGTCATCCCGCCCCGCTCCGCTCCGGCCCGCTCGGCCACGCTCCGCTCCGGCCCGCCGGTCCGCCCCGCCCGACCACACGATGCCTTACTGT
>DGYFI06202__coassemble_1825_pt1 | contig 8957 bp, 9 predicted proteins | sample DGYFI06202__metabat2_low_PE_018 | metagenome-assembled genome bin DGYFI06202
TGTCAGCCCAAAGCCCAGCCCCCAAACCCCACCACTCCAAGGGACTTACCCGCGGCTACGACACCGAACTCATCGCAGTGCTGCGGGAGTATGCGGTGCCGGCCACACTCTTCCTCAACGAACGATGGATACGAGCTCATCCGATCGAAACAGCGTTCCTCGTCGACGATCCCCTGTTCCAGATCGAGAACCACGGCACCCTCCACCGACCACTCTCGGTAACGGGCAGATCCGCGTACGGAGTAACCGGCACCCGGGACGCCGCGGAAGCCACCCTCGAGATCGAGTCCAACAAGGACTTTCTCCGCAACGCCTTCGGCGTGGAGAGCAGCTGGTTTCGATCAGGCACGGCGCACTACGACGACATCGCTGTGGAACTCGCGCACCGTCTAGCGGTGAGGATCGCGGGGTTCGCCGTGAACGCTGACGCCGGGGCGACTGCCGAAGCGTCGACAGTTGCTGCCAACATCCGCGCCGCCGAGGACGGCGCGATCGTGCTCGCCCATATGAACCAGCCAGGGCACGGAACCGCCGCTGGCACGCGACGCGCAGTGGAACAACTTCGCGTCGAGAATGTCGACTTCGTCCACCTCCACTAGCCCGCTGGCGACTAAACCGCGCCAAGACCTTGCCGGGCCTGGCAAGAACGACTGGAGGGCGCGATCAATGGCACACGCCACTCACCCCATTATTGAGGACCACCCGAGATGACTGCACACACCGACCCGCCCGACCACCCACTGTGGCCAGCCACCACCGACGAACTCGCGGCCGCCACCGCCGGCCGGCTGGATCAGGCAAGCGACAGAGAAGTAGACGGGACCTTGGTGCTCCGCGCGGACCCACCCGAGCGACTGGACGTCGGGCAGGCGATGCATGCCGACGCGCAATGCCAGCTGGGCCTGCCGCGCACCGCCACACCTCAACAGAGCGAGCAGCACCGCTGCGTGCGGGCGCCGGCACTACGACTAGGAATTGCCATCGCCCGCTCTTCATCGATGAACGAGTCGAACGACAACGCGAATGCCGCGAGCTGGGTGATCGGCGCGGCCGCCGACACCGCCCGGCAAGCCCAATCCACAATCGCGATCGTCACCTTCGACACCGACGCCAACTTGGTCGACACCAACTCGACCAGCCACACGCGGCTGCCCGGCGCCGCCAACCACTCTGCAAATCTGCCTGACGCCTTGGAGTTGCTGCGCCGCCGTCTCAAGTTGGACCTACACCCGGACGATTCGCGACTCCTGGTCGTCATTTCCGACAGCGCACCGGCCAACCTCGAGCACGTCGAGCGCAACGTGGCCGGCCTCGCCGAATCAGGGGCCCGAGTCCTATGGGTGAGCATCGACGAGGACATACCCGCCAATCTGCCTGCAGGGATCACCCCACTCGGTGTCTCCAGCACCGACTTGATGCGCACCTTGCCCGACACTTTCAACGACATCTTAGCCGCGCTAACCGCAGGCGGTTACCAGGATAGGGCCCAGCCCCGGTGATTCACGCGGGCTAATGAAGCTCGGAATCAGGCCATTGTGCGTCGGATTCGCCGAACGGTGACAACGAAAAGAGCAACGAGCAGGACGTAGTCGATCGCCATCAGCACGTAGCCGACGGTCCCCAGTGATGGGGCCAGATCCCACACAGCATGAACAGCGACCGCGCCGGCCACGGCGACTGCGAACTCGTAACGCAGCAATGTGTTGAATCGGCAGAGAACGTATCCGGCTACTGCGCCGGTTATCGTCATAGTGAAGGCGTGGAAACCGAATCCCACGAGCATTCGTGAGACGATGGTGGTGAGTTCTTGGGCAACCCCCGGATCACCGTCGCTCGGTGAGATCGCATACTGCAGGTTTTCGAAAACCTCGAACCCCGCGCCTACCGTAAACCCGAGCGCGAACCCGCGGAGCGGGGTTCGGGCGCCGATCGCAAGGACGGCTACGACGCCGACCAGCTTGATCAATTCTTCAACGAACGGCGCCATTGCTGCGCCAGGCCCGAGACTGTTGAGGACTCCGGCGAGACCGGTTGCCCCGAGCGCACCCCAGAGCAACATCCAGACGATCTCGTCTCGCGTCAGCGCTCCCGGCGGAAACGCGAAGCGGGCCACGACGTAGAGAAGACCTGCCTGCACTGCAGCGGCGACCAGTGCGATGGCACTTCCTGCAATTCCCACATCCACCATGTCGGCAAGCCCGACCAGCGACATGGCTGCTCCCACGAGAAAAAGCACGGCGAGCACTTTGCCACCCGCCCCTGATGCGGCGACGCGTCGCCATACCGAGGATGCGCCTTCCGGCGTATCAATGTCAGTGCTCAACGTCAGCCCCTGTTCTGTTGTGTTGTCGACCGAGCGTGATCGCCACAATCGAGTAGACGACCAAGCTCAGCACCACGGTCCAGGCCACAGCGAGCAGCGCGAGCGAGGCCTCGTCAAGTAAGTAGTCAGGAATCTTTATCCAGGCGAGCAGGCCGAACACGATCGAGGCCGTGCCTCGCGGACCGAGAAATGCGATCAGTGTCTTCTCGCGCCGCGTGTAGGAGCGACCGGTTAGCGCCAGCATGACTGGGCCGGCGCGCAGGACAGTTACTGCGGCGAGCGCGAAAATGACTACCGGCCACCCCGCCCAGCCGAGGTCCAACAGGTAGTCGATCAACAGTCCGAAGCCGAACCACATCACAACGTTGCACAAGAGCGTGACGTCCTCCAGGAACTCCAACTCGGAGCCACCAAGCTCCTGCACCGTGCGGGCCGCGCGATATGTGATGCCGCAGACGAATGCCGCGACGAACCCGTTACCTTCAAGAAGGACCGCGCCCCCGTAGGCCAACAAGGCGACCATGATGACGGTGATCCCCAACGCCCGTGTGGATGTCAGCGAGTGCGCCAGGGCTCGGTTTGCGGCGAATGCTGCCACGAACCCGATCGCCCCACCGATGCCGATGGCGACCGCGGTCGAGTAAACCCCCTCGCCCACCGCATCCCAGAACTCCCGCTCGCCCGATGTGTGCTCGACGAGTACGAGCGCACAGACGAAGATCGGCGCCACTATGCCGTCGTTGTAGCCGCTCTCGACGTTCAACAGTCGGCCGACCCGCCGAGGCACAGCCCGGTTTCGGAACAGCGACCCGTTGGCAGACAGATCCGTGGGCATAACGGCGCAGGCGAGGAGTACGAGAATCGCCAGCCCAACCCCTGGGAACAGGAAAGCGCCGAGTGCCGTGGCCGCGGCGAGGGACAGCGGTAGCCCAATCAGGAGTAGTCTGAGCGCCCCGCGTCGGTCGTGCCCGAGCAGTCCGCCTTTGACCTCAGTCGCGTCGACGAACAACAAGAGGGCAAGGACCATCTCGACTATGCGTTCGGTGGTGGGCAACGCGAGAGCGGTGGAGAGTTCCACTCTGGACACTTGCGCAGTGGCCGCACCGGCGATTGCCAGAACCAGCGCGGGAGCGACGCGCCAGTGGGCCAGGCGAGTGGCGAAGAGCGACCATACGGCGGTGACCGCGGCCGCGACGAGCAAGATAGCCGTTAGATGCATTCCGTGACCTCGAAGCGTGTCCGATGAAATCTGGCCTCAACACCGGTAAAGGAGCTGTGGCGAACGGACGACCGTTCGGGGAGCCGGATGGCGACCCCGCGTGATGATCCCAGCGAGACGGCGTGTGGAGTGTGGTGCCAAGGCCGCTCATTCAGACTTCGTATCCGAGAGCGAGTCTGTGGTCGGGCCTCGTGATGTCGTGAACTCCGGCAGCAGAGACCGAGTGTCAAGGGTTTCAATGCGAAGGTCTGACAGCCCATCACGGGCTAAAACGACCGCAAACACCCCTTAGTCTGGACGAAAAGCGCCGAGAATGTCCTCGCGAACGCGAACCCAAAACCGACTTTAAAAGCGCGACACTAGGCGTTCTGTAGACCGATCTTCAGCCCTTCCTTCTCACAGACTTGAGAAATGCTGCCCTCCGAGTGCGGCCGGCATCGCCAGCCACTCACCGTCATGTTGTCGGATGTGCCAATAGCAGTTGCGTACTCGGCGGCGATGTCGATCGCTTCCGTACAGCCCACGCGTCCAACTCGCGTACCCATTGCCACAACCCCTCGCAGGTTCCCACCTGCGTCCTTGACGGGACCACAATTAGTCGTCTCCTCCCCCGCGACATGCGCTGCAAGAGGCGGGGGCGCAGGGTGAGCGTGCTCAGGCCCTGCGACCTTTGGTTGCACATCAGGGTGCAACGTGTGGACCGGGGCGGGGGCTGGCGGTGGTGGCGATGTTGGAGCCGCCTGTCCGCGCAATCCGATGACCAGTCCCGATGCGGAGCACACGTGCGGGACCGTCGCATCGGGTTGAGGCTGACAGTGCCAGCCATCAACAGTCGTAGGCCTCTGCCCTGTTGCGCCGCCGAGGTAGTCGTGGGCGACCGTGAGCGCATCAGTGCAACCCGCGCGACCTGAACCGTTTGCGAACGCGATGACATGCGCGACTGCCCCTTTACTGTCGTGCAGAACTCCGCAGTCCACGTCACCGATCGGCATCCGAGGCGGCGGCTCCGACGCGTGGGATGAAACTACGTGCGATGACGATGCCGTGTGCGATCCCGACGATTCCTCGTGCATCGATCCGCAGCCGGCTGCGGCGAGCGGCAGCAAAGCTCCGACTGAGATCAGCAATCTATACCTCGTGTTCACTTGGTCCTCATATCTGTCGGCCCGAGAAGGGAGGGCTAGTTCTTAGTCGCCAGACGTTCACAGCTGGCAGATTCTTCAGTCAGAGCCTTGTAGCGGCTCGCCCTGAGATGCGGCCTGGAAAAACTCGTCACGTGCCGCGGATTTGATGTGTTGAGCGCAAATTGCGAACAAGGGAACCTCGATGGGAGGCGTCAACTCGAGAACGCGGACAAGACCACCAGCAGCAATCCCAGGCGGCTCAGTCACGAAGGCGACACCTGATGTTCCGATCACTGCGGTGACTGGCGGGGTGCCTTGGATCGGGTTGCGGCGCACATTCGGGCTGAAGCCAGCTTCCCTGCACACTTGAATAAGATGGTCTGTGTAGCCGGACTGCCCGGGATGGCCCCAAATCGTGATGGATTCTGCTGCCAGTTCACAAAGCTGAATAGATTCCCTCGAAGCCAGGTGATGCTCGGAGGAGACGGCAACTCGAAGGCGGTGCGACCCCAAAGTTGAACGGGTCACACCGAGCCTGGGCTTCATACCGCGACACAGACCCACATCGATCTCTCCATTGAGTACCCCGCTCTCAAGCTCACCTGGATACCGCTGATTAACGTTTGTAGATAGATCAGGGATCACTTTCCGAACGCGATGAATCAGCTGCATCACCTCGAGCACAGTGATGGCTGGCGTATGGCCGATCTGAAGCGTCGCCAGGGAATTGGTTGCCGCTCGACGAGCCCGAAGCACCGCCGCATTCGCGAGGCCATGCAGGACGGATGCGTCTTCAATCAATGCCTGCCCGGCCGGCAGCATCTTGACCCCGCCTCCACGCCTGGAGAAGAGCTCGACCCCAACCTCTCGCTCTAGTGCGCGCATCGAGCCGGACAAGGCTTGCTGCGATAGGTGAAGACGCTGGGCGGCAGCAGTGAGAGATCCTTCTTCAGCTACAGCGACTAGATATTCGAGCTTGCGCAGGTCAAGCAACGACAGTCCTTTCTACATTTGTATAGTCCTCACTTCCCAGGCTCTCTACAGACCCTGCGCCCATGCTAGAAGCTAACAGTCAGGCCCAGGCCAGAAAACCCCCCGCGCCCGCACTACAAGAGGATCCGTAGCCACCACAAGCTCCGCTTGTGAAAGGGCTTTCTAGCGCCCCCTACCAGCACGAACGAGCCCGCCGCCGTTCAAGTCAAGGGGTGCTCGCCAGGACTTGATGGCCCGGCAAGGGCAGATCGTTGCCCGTCGGACTGCAACCGCGGACTGGCAGCGGTACCGTCCTCGGACGTAAGTCCCCGGTAAGGGTTGGCTCAGAAACACTAAGCACCGGAGCGTCCTACAAGTAAAGGGTCAGGTAGGGCAACTAGATCCGGCTGCCCTGCGCGAGGAATAGGCAACGTACGTGATCCACACCGAAGGCCTCGACCCACAGCGAGGAAGCTCCGGCTGCCCCGACTTCGCCGCCGCAAGTTGTGCGAACCGTCGCGATGCTTGGTTATACCAACAACGAACTGAGAGAAGATGATCCCTTTAACCTGCGTTCTACCTGTCTATATCGGTGTTTCTCCGGAAGAATTCACAAGAGCATATCGAAGTATCGAATTTCAGACGCTCCCGCCGGAAGAAATACTCGTAGTATTAGATGGCCCCGTACAGAGCGAAATATCAGAGTTCTTGAACAATCAGAAGCGATCTGACGGACGGCTCAGTGTCATCGCACTCGAAACTAACCAAGGGGTTTCTGCGGCGATGCGCTCCGCCTTCGAGCAAGCTCAACATCGATGGGTGGCACGTCATGACGCTGACGACATCATGATGCCGGACCGGTTCGCGAAACAATGGCCCGCGGTGGTCGACGGACGCTACGCCGCCGTCGGCGGCGCAATGCTGGAGTTCGTTGGAGATCCGACCAATATTGTTCGAGTACGACGACTACCCAGTACGCACGTCGCGATAGCCAAGTACGCCCGAATGAACAGCCCTCTCAACAATCAGAGTACGATTTTTGATCGCGACGCCGTATTGGCCGTCGGCAATGTTCGAGACCTCCATTTCATGGAAGACTACGACTTGTTCGCTCGCCTGATCGCTAACGGGTATCTGCTTCACAGCATCGATGAGGCATTGGTCCTCGTCCATGCGCAGGAGACCATGTATGACAGGCGCACCGACAAGCGGTTCTCCGCGTCCGAGATACAGATGCAACGCAATCTCGTCGGTCTCGGGTTAATATCCGCGCCACGAGCGGTTTTGAACTACGCAGCACGTCAACTCTTCCGGAAGCTACCTCGCCCACTTCTCAAGATTGCCTACACAAAGCTGTTCCACCGGCCCGACGCCCTCAACTCCCCAGTCTCAGAAGTGACACACTGGGTCGAGTCGGACTGGCCTGGTTTCTCTGCGTGTCCGAGCCTTGCAAAGAGCTCATAATGCCCACTTCATTCAAAGGACAGTCAGAGGTAGAGAGCAGGAATACTGCAGCGAGTGACGCATTCGTGGCCGTCCCGGATAGATGTGTCGGCACTCATGACGGCCAGCTTCTCAAGTTCCTCACGCCTTGCGGAACCGGACTAATGACTCACCCCAGCGTGGTGTTCATCCCACAAGGAATCTCGGGCTATTCATACTGGATGGCCGGCACGCCTTATGACGGGGTGGACGACTCCATCGAGAATCCTTGCATCTATGCCTCCCACGATGGCGCCACCTGGGAGATTCCAGCTGGAGCAACTAATCCGGTCGCACCCAAGCCCCCGGGCAGGGCGCATAACTCGGATGCCCATTTGGCGTTCGATGGCGCTGCTCTCCACCTCTGGTACCGGCGCACCAATGACGGTTATGACACCATTCTGCACGCCACTAGCAGCGACGGATCTCAATGGTCAGAGTTCGATCATGCGCTCCGCTTACCGCAACACCAAGAGCGCATTCTGTCGCCCACCGTATGCCGCTCGGGCACACAATGGGTCATGTACACCGTCAAATTTGTCCGACACGGGAACCGCAAGGTTGTGCAGCGTCGTGAGTCTGGCAATCCCTGTGGCCCGTGGGGTGCCCCCACGAACTGCGACATCAACCTTCCTGACGGACGATTGCCGTGGCACATCGACGTGTGCCACGTCGGCTCGCAATTCTGGATGGTCATCGCCGACAGCACCTCGAATGAGGGAGGCGACCTGTTTTTCGCTACCTCGCAGGAGGGCTTGTCATTCGACGTGGCCCGGGAGCCGTTGCTCTCTCGCCATTCCTCCGTCGGGAACGGATTGTATCGATCTGCGCTTGTCGCGCGACCATCGATTGAGAGGGGCGGCAGTGAGATCGTCATCGCAGACGCTTGGTACTCCGTGGTAGATGGACGCCGGTGGGGCGTCTGCCGCGGAGAGATCAGCCTCCAAACCCCCTCCAGCGATTTGCCGCTCATGTGAATCGAAAGGACGCGTGTTCTCGATGCCCTTCCCGACGCGACAACCCTTCGGAAGCCTCCCCAGAGGGCAAACTCGACTCGCTCTTCTGTGCGCCGCAGCACTCCTAGGGGGAGCCGTGGCTTGCTCTGTTGTCAGCAATGGAAATAGCACCATCGGCCCCACAGAGCCTGCTGTGGTGTCGGAGCGCATCGCGACGGCGCCCGTCCAATCAGAACGGCCAAAACCTGCCGATGTGGATGCGGCGATGATCCGATCTGCTGCTCAGCAAGCCCTTCTGGCGCAAGGCCAGCCTGCAAACCTGACCGATACTGACCTTGTAGCCCGCGATGTACTGGCCGGCGGCCCACTTGCTGTAGCTGACGTGCAGCATAAGACACAAGAGACGCTCTCAGGGTTCGGGCCAGGCGGACCATTCGATACCTCGATGCCCCCTCAGCCCGAATGCCCGCCCACCGCCAGAGCCTGTATCGATGTCAGCGGAAAACGAGCCTGGCTACAAAATGACAGTCGCATTACCTATGGTCCAGTGCCGATCACCACAGGGAAACCGGGGTACGAGACCACGCTCGGTTCCCACCGAGTCCTGCGTCACGTCCGCGACGACCACAGCCGAATCTTCGACTCGCCGATGCCCTTCTCCACCTACTTCACCACCGGTGGCATGGCTTTCCACGAAGGTCGACTCGATGAGCCTTCACACGGGTGCATCCACTTAGGACAGAAGGCGGCGGCCCAGTTCTTTGACCAGTTGCGCGTCGGCGACGAAGTAGTCGCATTCTGAGTGCCGGCGAAAAGGCCGTGTGCACCAATTCGATTCCTCGACTGATCCAGTAACTGTGGGCACCCGCACGCCAGCGCAG
>DGYFI06202__coassemble_1844_pt1 | contig 8898 bp, 7 predicted proteins | sample DGYFI06202__metabat2_low_PE_018 | metagenome-assembled genome bin DGYFI06202
CGTCCATCCACTCCCCGCTCGCCGGGGCGCTGGACCTGGAATACCTGACCGTCGGCTCGCTCGTGGACACCGGCCGCGCCCCCACCGCCGTCGCGCCGGACGCCACGGTGGAGCAGGTGCAGGACGCGGCCGCGCGCACCGACCACATGCGGATCCTCCTGGTCGAGACCGGCCTGCCCGAGGTGGTGCACGTACGCGACACCCTCCTCGAGCCCGCCGACGCCCCCGCGCGGCCGCTCGCCCGCTCAGCGATGCCGCTCGAGAAGGACACCCCTGTCTACGAGGCGCTTTCCCTCGCGCGTTCCCGCAGTGAGCAGCTGATGGTGGTGATGGACGGCGAGGAGTTCCTGGGCGTGATCACCGTGAGCGACATCCTGCGCAAGATCCTGCCCGAGCCCCGGCCGGCCGGCGCGAGCGCCGAGTAGCTAGCCAGCGCGAGCCCCGCATCACCGGTCAGCGCGTGCCCCAAGCCACCGGCCGGTGCCCACAATCGTGGTTGGCCGGGGCGGGGGTCGGCATAGTCTTGACGGCATGGTGACCATCCGGACTGCACGCTCAGCTGACGCGAAGGAGGTCGCGGCGCTTCTCACAGAAGCCTTCAGCGGCGATCCCGCGTGGTCGCTGTACTACCCCGACCCCGCGACCCGGCCGCGCAAGCTCGAGGCCCACTACCGTCACCGCGTGCAGCGCCACCCCCGGCTCACTGACTTGGCCGAGCTCGACGGACAGCTGGTCGGCGCGCTGCTCTGGGAGGCGCCGCGCAGTGACTCCCGCCCGGCCGCGATCTGGCATGCGGTCAAGCGCGCCACGCAGCGCATCGCGAGCCGGATGCCTGGCGGCCGCGGCATCGCCCATACCCTCGCGGTGGAGGTGTATCGGCCCACGGCTCCGCACTGGTATCTGCACGACATCGCCTCCAGCCCCCGGGCCCGCGGGAAGGGCGTCGGCTCGGCGCTGCTCGAGCACCGTCTCGGCATCATCGACGCCAACACGGTCAATATCGCGTCCCTGGAAGCGACGTCCCCCGGCAGCCGCCGCCTGTACGAGCGCTTCGGGTTCGAGGCGGTCGGCACGGCCACCACCGGCACGGACACGGAGTCGACGATCATGGTCCGTCGGCCGGACTGATCTGGCCTGACAGCTCCTGCCTGACCGACCCAGCCCGCCAGACCCGGCCAAGCCGTATCGCCTGATGGCGGCACGATGTCGTACGAGACGACTAGCGTGCAGGACATGAGCGACGATCAGCGCCGGGACGAACTCCAACGCGATGACTCCCCCGGTCAGGCGTGGGCGGATTTCGCCGAGCAATTCGCGTACGAGGCCATGTCGCTGGATGCGGAGGAGATGATGTCGATCTCCGTCTACCCCGGCCAGGGCGACAACTCTCCGCGGATCAGCGCGTACCTCCACGATGTGGAGGAGGTCGTCTTCCTCGAGGTGTCGAGCAATGAGACGCTGCCGCCGGAGACCCACCTGTCCGCGGAGCAGATCGACCAGCTCCTCAACCTGGGCTGGGCCCCGCCGTCCGCGCCGAAGGACGACCTCCATATCGACTCGTTCCACGTCGTGGGACCCACCACGAGTCTCGACGAGATGGCCCAGCTCGTCGTGGACACACTCCAGACAGTCTTCGGGATCCCCCACCCGTCCTTCCTCCTGCCGGCGCGGTCGGAGGACCGGATCCACGATCAGCAGTCGACCGACGAGCCGCTCGAGGATCCGCACGCGGGCGAGGAACTGCTGCCGATCGACGAGGCGTACCACCCCGCTGACGCGGCGGACCTGGAGTGGGCGATCTCGCACGTGATCCGCAATTCGCAGGGCGTCTACGTCCCGCGCGCTGAAGATGGGGCATTCCGCGTCATCATGGGCAGCACCGGCCTGCAGATCAATGTCCGCGATCCCCAGGTGATCTCGCTGCTGTCCTTCCCCGTCATCGAGATGCGCCACCCCGAGCGCGCGGCCGAAAAGCTGGCGGATCTCAACGACGACTCCCGCTACGTCAGGTTCTACGTCGACGGCGAAGACCTGGTCGCGGCCTGCGACCTGCCCGGCGATCCGTTCGTCCCCAAGCACCTCATCGAGGTGATGATCGTCATGGAGAAAACCATTTCGATGGTCGACGCCGAGCTCGCCTCGGTCACGGGCGGTACCCGACCTTTTGAAGATTTTGACGACGACGACAACGACGATACCGTCGGCGGCTTCGCCGGCAGTAGCGGTCTCAGCCTCCTCGGTCTCGACGACCTCGATGACGTTGACGACGACGATGACGACGCCTTTGACGAGGATCAGGACTCCGACTTCGGCGACGACCTCCTCCCCGAGGAGCTGCAGGTGCTCCTCCACAGGGAGAACGACCCGGCCTCCGATGTCACCCCAGAACTGGCCGCGCAGATCTTCGGGCACGATCGCGCGCTGATCCTCGAGTCCATCGCACTCTGCGAAGACCAGGCAACCCTGTGGGACGAGTCCGCCGTTGAAGAGGACGACGACGATCTGAAGGAGGCCTACCGGGACGAGACCGACTCATGGGATGACACGGCCTCCCTGCTCCGCGAGGCCCTCGACATCACCAAGAACTAGCGCCCGCCACCAGAGTCGCCGGACCTGCCCACCGGTATCCAGGTCGTGGGGCTGGTCGCGGAGCTGGACGTTCTGACCGGTCCCGAGCTGCGAAACGCGCTCTCTATCCCCCGGCGCCGGGCTTGAGGGTCCCGTCAGGATTCAGCGCACTCGGCGCGACCTCAACCCACCGCGCCGGGTTGGGAGATCCCATGAAGGTACAACGCAGCTTGTTGGGCGAGAGGTCACCGATCCGGGACGACGGGCAGATGTCACCCGGCTTGGGATTGGGCACAGGCGCCGGAGCGGGTGCCGGCGCCGGTGCCGGCGCTGGTGCTGGCGCCGGATGCGGCGGGAGGTGGAACTCCCATTCCAGCGGGTACGGCAACGGCGGGAGCTGCCAAATCGGAATGTCGAAGGGACGCGGCACGACGATCGGATCAACGACCGACCCGACTGCCGGCTGCGCGACGGCGCTGGGGGCCAATCCCACGGCCATCCCGACGGTGATCGATCCGACGACAACGGCGATAGACGTACGTTTCACGATGTTCCTCCGCTTGCCGGCACCGGCAATACATGAATGTTTACTCAGACAATACCCGCTCGGTGACAGTTCACAAATCGAGCGCTACGCTGCGTAAACCTGCGACGCCGACGCCGGGAATAACGAAGTAGCAGGCCTGACTCCACTCGGCCTCAGCAGTTACCCAGGCTGGCGCGGCAGCTGCTCGCGTGAGTCAGGCCGACTATTGACCGGGCGCCGGCCGAGCCTTCCCGGCCGCGGAGCCGGCCGTGGAACCGGCGGCGGTGCCGGACGCGAGCAGCGCGAACACGTGGAGCGCGGCGATCACGCCGACGAACGGCCCGATCCACTCCGGACGCGGCGGCAGCACGATCGTCATGGGGATCCAGATGATCCACCCCGACTGCCACAACCACCGGCCGAACTTCGGCCGATCGGAATGCGGACTCGCCTGCTCCACCGCGAGCGGCTCGACGCGGCGAGACAGTTCCCGCCGATACATGAACGCCAACACCGCGAGCACCACGGCAAGCCCGAGCATCCACCAGATCCGGTCCCACACCGCCGCCAACACCAGCAGCCCGAACACTCCCGCAAGCAGCCCGGAAACAGCGAGGCCGGGTAGCGAACGCGCGCTTGTCATGCACGCGACGCTACCCGGCCGGGCCGGCTCCTCACTGCGGAAAGAGCCGACTTCTCAGGGTCGGAGAACTAGTTCTCAGACACACCGATCTAGATGATCGGATCGCCCTCACGCTTGGCCTCGATCGCCTCGGAGACAAAGCCCCGCACGATCACGATCAAGGTGCCCAGCACGATGACCGGCCAGATCAGCACATAGATGGTCAGCAGAATCGGTGACATCGTCAGCTGCCCTCCTTTTCTTAGACGCGGACCGAGTCGGGGTCGTTGTCGTCGTCGTCAGATTTTCTCGAACTAACCCGGGCGCCGTCACCGGCACCCACGCCGGCCCCGTGACCCGCGTCGGACTCCGTGTCAGCCTCGGCCTCGGCCTGGAGCGCCTCCGCGGTCTCCTCGGTGTCGTAGTCGGCGGTCCGGCGAGCGATCTTGGCGAAGTCGAACTCCATGGAACTACGCACCGACATCGCGTAACAGACGATCGTCGACACCGCGTACGCCACAAGCGAGGCGGTGAGGGTGTCGTAGTCGCGCAGGAAGTTGAACACGAACGGCGCACTGACCACCGCGGCGATCACGCCGACGATGAGCGCCGCACGCGTGCCGAAGAAGCCGAACACCATCAGGCCCAGCACCACGCCGACACCGACCACGGCGAGCGCCTCGATGATCCACGGCGCGAGCCCGGCATCCGGGATCAGGCCGAAGCGGGTCGGGATGAACACAGCCAGCGCCACCAGCACCGATACCGTGAACGCCGAGTTGGTGACCTTCTTCCAGTAGAAGCTCGCGATCACGGGGAACACCAGCGCGCCCCACAGGGCACCGACGAACACCAGCAGGTCGAGGATGTTGAACTTCGCGTTGGCGAAACCGAGCGCCGCCACCGTCGCCACGATCATGGTGATCCGGCCGATCGTCAGCATCGTGCGCGGGTTCGGGACCCGGCCACGGCTACGCATGGACTGGCCGTAGATGTCCGTCATCGCGATCGACGACATGGCCGCCAGATCCGAGTCCGCGGTCGAGGACAGCGAACCGATGATCATGATGAAGAACAGCGCCACCAGCACGCCCGGCAGGTACTCCGCCGCCACCTGCGGGAGCAGGTTGTTCGGGTCGCCCTCCACCGGCGTGATGCCCGCGTACAGCCCGAGCACGCCCACCATGCCGATGCCGATAATCGTCGCACCGTAACCGACCGTCGCCGTGATGAACGTCGGCTTGATCAGGTCCTCACGCACCGCGAACAGACGCTGCGCGATGGTCTGGTTACCGATCGCGTACGCCAGCACCGCCGCAATGTACGGCGCGCCCTGGTTGAGGAACGCCTCAGAGGAGAAGAACGACTGCTGCTGTTGCGTCAGGTTCTGCGCACCCGTGGTGAACAGGTCCGTTCCGCCGAGGAAGAAGAACATGGCCGGCACGATGATGACCACCGCGCCCAGCATCGCGAGCACCTGCGCGAAGTCGGTCAGCACCGACGCACGGAAGCCCGACCACAGCGTGTACAGCAGCACACCCGCGGCGATCACGATCACGCCCTGGATGAAGCTGAACGGGCTCAGCATCGCGATCAGCGCGCCACCGGCGATGAAGTTCGACGTCAACGAGATGACGGAACCAAGAATGTTGGATCCCGCCAGCATGAGCTGGGAGGACCGGCCGTGGCGGGCGAACATGACCTCGGCGAGCGTGTGCGCCTGCGGTGCAACCTTCCGGATGCGCTTACCGAAGGGGTAGATGAACAGGATCATCAGGGCACCCCAGAGCCCGTAGTGAATCGGGCCCGACACCCCGTAGAGGTAGCCCGAGTTGACCGAGGCGTACATCGAGGACGCCCAGATCCAGGTCGCGGTCATCGACGCAGCCGAGATACCGAACCCAATTTTGTGACCAGCGGTCATGTAGTTGTCCGCGTTCTCGTCCCGACGCGCGATCCGCATCGACATGAACATCGTCCCGCCATAAAACAACAGCAGGAGAAGTACGACAGCCGTAGCGCTCAATGCAGTAGTGCTGAGCAAGCCGATCTGCCCCCTTTCTCTCTTAATTTGTTATACGAACGTTCAGAGCATAGAGAAGTCTGGGGAGAAACTGAGAACCGTACTGGTCAGACGCTTTGTCAGATGCTCCAAAATCCGGTCCCGAGCCTGTGGGCGCACAGCGGTTCTCGCTCCAGCGCACAGAGGAATTTGCCAACCGGCCAGCGCGTTCGGTCCGGACGCACCTAGACAGACTTTGGAGGATCGGACAAATCACCTGTTCAGGCAGTGCTTCCACGCGTGCCGCGCGGGGCCCTGATCAGCCTCGCCGCGGGGCCCGGGTAGGACGCGGGGCGGGGCTTGGATCAGGTGTGGAGTCGGGCAGATCAGGCGCGGGGCGGGGCGGGCCAGGCGGCGACCCACTCGGCCGCGGTGGCCTCGGCGGCGGGCACTTCTAGCTGCGATTCGGCGGCGCGGACGAGGTCGGCGAACTCCCGCACGACCTGGCGATACGACACCTCGGCCGAACCCGATTCGTGGAAGACACCCACCGGATCCACGTGAACGATGCGCAACTCCTCGGGCACCAGTTCGTCCGGGATCCCGGCGGCCCGGGCGCGGCCGAGCACTTTCTGGCCCAGCGCGAGCGCCGGCTGATCCCACGAGATGCCGTCAACGACCCCGCGCGGAGGACGCCCGGCCGCCTCAGCTGCGCGGCGCTCGGCATCCTTGGCCTCCTGCCACAGCCGATCCTGCTCGTCGGCGTCCGTGTGCGGGCCGGCGTCGGTGAACCAATAGGGAGCCCGACGACGAAGCTTGTCGAGCAGCGCGCCCGCCACATCCTGGACGTCAAACGCATCGCCCGACCGCTCCGCGCCGATCGCCGCGTGGAACAGCACCTGCAGCAGCAGGTCTCCCAGCTCGGAGACGAGTTCGTCGCGATCGCCGTCAGCCACGGCGTCGACAAGTTCCCAGGACTCCTCGATCAGGTACGGAAGCAGCGACTCGTGCGTCTGCGAAGCCTCCCACTGGCCGTCCCGCCGGATCCTGGTCATCAGCGCGACGGCCTCGGCCAGCCTGTCGGGCCGTTCCGCGTTCGCCGCGTTCGCTGCGTCGGCCGGGCCGTCTGGGCTGGCCTCTGCGTCCAGGCCGGGCTCCGCGCTTGTTGAGAAGTGGGTTCGGCCCGCATCGGTCGAGTAGCTCTGTGCCGAACCCTCTGCTCGATGCGCAGGGGCGCCAGGGCCGTCCGGACCGGGCTCTGGGCCGGGCTCTGGGCCGGGCTCTGGGCCGGAGCTCATCACGCCCCAGCCCCCGCCGACGCCGCGCCCGCCGCCGGCGCGGTCTCGGGCTGGATCACCAGGTTGGAGCCCTCCGGGTCGCCGGCCATGGCGGTGAGGAAGTCGGCGGCGTACTGCAGCATCTCGTCGTCGCGGGCCTTTTCGCCACCGGCACCAGCGCGGGCGCCGGCCGCCTTGGGCAACGGCAGCAGCACGGTCTTCTGCGTGGCCCGGTACTGCGCGGCCGGGTACATGCGCTTGAGCCGCATCTGCTGCGAGTCCAGCAACTCCAGCGGCCCGACGCGCAGCCGCGACCCGGCCAGCACGATCTCGCGCACCCGGTACTTCTGGGCCACCAACCGCAGCCGCGCCACCGACACCACCCGCCGGGCCTCGACGGGCAGCGGGCCGTAGCGGTCGAGCAGTTCCTCGACCACGGCGTCGATGTCGGCGGGCTCGCGCGCTTGCGAGAGCTTGCGGTAGGCCTCGAGCCGCAGGCGGTCGCCGTCGACGTACTCGGGCGGGATGAACGCGTCGACGGGCAGCTCGATGCGGATCTCGCCGAGCTCCTCCTCGACCTCCACCTGCTCGCCGTCGGCGATCGCCCGGTAGGCCTCCACCGCCTCGCCGACAAGACGGATGTAGAGGTCAAAGCCGACGCCGGCGATGTGCCCGGACTGCTCGGCGCCCAGCACGTTGCCGGCGCCGCGGAGTTCGAGGTCCTTCATGGCCACGGCCATGCCGGCGCCGAGGTCGTTGTTCTGCGCGATGGTCGCGAGCCGGTCGTAGGCGGTCTCGGTCAGCGGCTTCTCGGGGTCGTACAAGAAGTAGGCATAGCCGCGCTCGCGGGACCGGCCGACGCGCCCGCGGAGCTGGTGCATCTGCGACAGTCCGAGCTGGTCGGAGCGGTCGACGATCAGCGTGTTGGCGTTGGAGATGTCCAGCCCGGTCTCGACGATGGTGGTACACACCAGCACGTCGTACTCGCGGTTCCAGAACCCGCCGACGGTCTGCTCGAGCTGCTCCTCCCCCATCTGCCCGTGCGCCACCACGACGCGCGCCTCGGGCACGAGGTCGCGGATGCGGGCGGCGGTGGAATCGATGGTCCGGACGCGATTGTGTACGTAGAACACCTGGCCCTCGCGCAGCAGCTCGCGCCGGATCGCGGCCGCGACGTGCTTGTCCGAGTACGCGCCCACGTACGTCAGGACGGGCAGGCGTTCCTCGGGCGGGGTGAGGATCTGGCTCATCTCGCGGATCCCGGCCAGCGACATCTCGAGCGTGCGCGGGATCGGCGTGGCGGACATGGTCAGCACGTCGACGTGGGTGCGCAGGGAGGTGATGTGCTCCTTGTGCTCCACGCCGAAGCGCTGCTCCTCGTCCACGATCACCAGGCCGAGGTTCTTCCACCGCACACCCGTGGCGAGCAGGCGGTGGGTGCCGATCACCACGTCGACCGTGCCGTCGGCCAGCCCGGCGAGGATCTTCTTGGCATCCGCGTCAGAGGTGAAGCGACTGAGCCCCCGTACGGTCACGGGGAACCCGGTCATGCGCTCCTCAAACGTGGCGAGGTGCTGCTGCGCGAGCAGGGTGGTGGGCACGAGCACCGCGACCTGGGTGCCGTCCTGCACGGCCTTGAACGCGGCGCGCACGGCCACCTCGGTCTTGCCGTAGCCCACATCGCCCACCACCACGCGGTCCATGGGCGCGGGCTTCTCCATATCGTCCTTGACCTCCTCGATCGCGCTGAGCTGATCGATGGTCTCGGTGAACGGGAATGCGTCCTCCATCTCCCGCTGCCACGGGGTGTCCGGCCCGAACGCGCGCCCGGGCGCGGACTGCCGCTTGGCGTAGAGCTGGACAAGCTCGGTGGCGATCTCGCGGACGGCCTTGCGGGCCTTGC
>DGYFI06202__coassemble_1856_pt1 | contig 8836 bp, 8 predicted proteins | sample DGYFI06202__metabat2_low_PE_018 | metagenome-assembled genome bin DGYFI06202
GATTTCGAGTATGAGATCACCCTGCTCACCGTCCGCAGCGTCGATCCCGACACGGGGAAGATCCGCACCGATTTCTGCGAGCCGATCGGGCACACGCAGGAGCGCGGCGACTACGTCGAGTCGTGGCAGCCGCAGGCCATGACGCAGGACGCCTACGATTCGGCGCGGTCGGTCGCGGCGCGCATCACCGGCGCGCTCGGCGGGGTGGGCGTGTTCGGCGTCGAGCTGTTCGTCAAGGGCGTCGATGTCTACTTCTCCGAGGTCAGCCCCCGGCCGCATGACACCGGCCTGGTCACGCTGCGCAGTCAGGTGCTCAGTGAGTTCGAGATGCACGCGCGCGCCGTGCTGGGCCTGCCGGTCGTCACCACCATGGCCAGCCCCGGTGCGTCCGCAGTCGTGTACGGCGGTACGGATGTAGAGGACGGGGCCGAGGGGGTGGGTTTCACGGGCGTCGCCGCGGCGCTCGCCGTGCCCGAGGCCGACGTGCGACTGTTCGGCAAGCCCTCGGCCACCGAGTTCCGCCGGATGGGCGTCGCCGTGGCCACCGCCGAGGACGTGGAGGCCGCCCGTGAGCGGGCACGGCTGGCCGCCGCGCACATCTCCGTGGTTCCGTAAAACAAGGGGACGACGACGACAACGCCACCACCATGACTTCACCCACCGATTCCGCACGCGAGCTGCCGCGTGAACCCACTACGCCCTGGATCCTCGGGCTCAATGCCCTGCTGGTGGCGGCGTGGCTCGGAGTGCTGGTCTGGCAGGTCGCGGTGCTGCCCGAGCAGGCGCCCACCCGGTTCGATGTCGGGGGCGAGCCGACGCAGTGGTCGTCGCGGACCTGGACCCTGGGGTACTCGCTGCTGCTGCCCCTGGTCGCCGCGTTGCCGCTGCCGTTGCTGTCCCTGCTCGCGCTGCGCCGGCCCGAGATGCTGAGCGTGCCGAACCGTGATTGGTGGACGGCGACTGGCCCGCGGATCCGGCGCTTCGAGCGGCTGCTGCGCGAGGACCTGTGGCTGATCACCGCGCTGATGATGATGCTGTTCGTCAGTATCCAGGTGGTCATCACGCAGGCCTCGGCCACGCCGGTGCAATCGCTGCCGGGCTGGGTGATGGCAGTGCCGACGGTGGTGTTTCTGATGTTGCTGGGCGCGCTCATGGTCCGTATGTTCGGCGGCCGCTACGCCGAGCAGCCCGACCTGGACGGGTAGTACCTCCACGACGAGCAGCCGGACACCTCCACGCCGTCGCGCCATCCAGCCTTTCCGGATTAGACGGACCAGTCGACCGCGGGAGATAGGAGTTGCTCGACCAACGACCGGGATAGTTAACTGACTGGTCAACCTGCTGTGAGAAAGTGGCGTGCATGACCATCAGTGAGGCTGTTGCCGAGGCTCGCGAGTTGCCGCGCGAACCCACTGCGCCCTGGATCCTGGCCATCGTGGCCATATTGACAGTCGCCTGGCTTGGCGTGATCGTCTGGCAGATCGTGGTGTTGCCCGAGTCGGTGGCCACTCATTTCGACTCGTCTGGGCAAGCCGATGGCTGGATGAGCAAGCCCGGGGCGATTGCCACGGCATTGTTGATTCCACTGATCGTGGTGTTCCCGATGCCACTTCTGTCACGAATCGCGTTGCGGTGGCCGTCCCTCATCAATTCGCCCAATCGCGACTGGTGGATGGCCACAGCGCCACGGTTGAGTCGGTATGAGCGTCTTATGCGTGAGGACCTGTGGCTGATTGCCGCAGCGACGTTGGCCGTGCTGGTGATGGCGAACGTGGGGATCACGCAGGCCGCGATCACGAGCGGCGACGGGGTGTCTTCGGTCTACATGTGGGGCACGCTCGTGGTCCTGGCGGTGGGCATCGGTGCGGTGATCGTGCGGATGCTGAGCGGCCGCTACACGGAGCAGGCCGACCTCGACTGACCGCACCGCGCGGCGCCAGACCGCACCGCGCCGCGCCATTCAGCACCGCGCCAGACCACCGCACCCCGCTCCGAAGACTTTTCCCGACCACGCTCACACGCCTCCGCGCTGCGCCTATACCCTCGATTTCGCCCGCCGCACAAGATCCGTTCGACCACTGCGGCGTGGCCCGTGGCCTGCGAAGACGTCGTCGCGCGAGCGGTCTGCGGCCCTACATGTGGATGGTCGTCACCTCTGTACACAGGCTTCCCTCGCCGGGCCGGATCCGCTTCGCGATACCCCTAGCGTGATCTCCCGAGCGGCCCGGTGGTGCGGGCCGGGAGGGGAGCGGGGCGATGACAGATCAGGGGAGCGCGAGGTCGTGGCAGGTGCCGGCCTCGTGGGGCGAGGCGGAAACGCGGCACGGGCTGGGTGACGCGTCGGCACTGTCATTCGGGCAGGACGTGATCGACGGCTACGCACGGCAGGTCCGTGTGGCGGGACAGGAGTGCGCCGAGCAGGCGTCGGAGCTGGTCGAGGCGCTTGAGGAGGCGTCGGCGGCGGCGTCGGGGATGTCGGCGGTGCTGGCGAGCGCGGTGCCGGGCGGGCTGATGTCTGGGCCGGCGCTGACCGAATGCGCCGCACTGCTCGCGCGGCGGGCGAGCGACTGCGCCACCGAGACCGACCGCCTCGCCGCCGACATGCCCCGGATCGCCGAGGGGCTCGTCGCCGCCGACGAGGAGGTGGCGCGTCGTGTCTCCCGCGCCGCAGGCTGATGCGCTGGTCACCGCGATCGACGGGGCCGAGGCACGCTCCGCTGCGGTGGGGCGCGCGGTGTCGGACGGGGCGGAGGACCTGGACGGGGTCGCCCGCAGCCTCGGTGCCGGAGCACACCTGGGACTGGCCGGCCTCGTCACGGACGGAGGCTGGTTCGGCCAGTCCGGGTCGCGCGCCCGCGGCCACATCGCCGACGCTGCCGCCGACGCGCGCATGCTCGCCGGCGCCTGCCTGTTCCTGTCCGATGTCCTGCGCGTGGAAGGTGCCCACCTGGCCAGGGCGGTAATAAATTGGGACGACGACGACAAGGTTCACCCCGGTTCCGGCGATCACACCGAGGTGATCGCCGCTGACCAGGCTCTTTTCGAGCGACTGCGCGAGGCCGCGGATGCCCTGGCCGGCGCTATCGACCCCGACACGCGGCCGTGCATCGACCTATCCGGCACCACCGACGATGACCCTCGCGCGATCGCTGAGCTGTGGCATTCACTCGGGCCCGCGGACCGCGAACGCCTGGCCCGCGACAACCCCGAGCTGGGGTCGGTCGCCGGCCTGTCCGCGGCAACCCGGGACGCCATCAACCGCACTCGCCTGAGCCGGCTGCTCGATGCCCTCGACGGCGGAGCGGCACCCGAGATCGCCGAAGCCAGCCCGGGGCTGGCGAAGCTGGCCGACTATCTCGACGCCGACCCCTCCCGGCACCTGCTCTCGTTGCATGCCGACGGCCGGGCGGTGGTCGCGAGCGGCAATCCGGATTCCGCGGACCGGGTCGTGACGCTCGTGCCCGGAACCGGCTCCTCGCTCGCGGACGTGGACCGGACCGGCGACCGCGCCGCCGCGATGTGCGAAGCCGCCGAAGCTGCCGCGTCCGCCGCGTCCGCCGGGGCCGCCGGGGCCGCCGGGGCCGCCGGGGCCGCCGATCACGCCGGAACCCCCGGAGCCGCCGAGCCCATCGACGCCGGGACCGAGGCGTGCGTGTCGGTGGCCTGGCAGGGCTACGACGCTCCGGATTCGATCACCGAAGCGGGCCGATCGCTGGGTCTCGCCCGGGCGCACGCCGAGGACCTGCGGACCTACACCGTCGGAGTCGACGCGGTCGAGGCGATGGACGGCGACGACGCCCCGCACACCGTGGTCGGCTACAGCTACGGTTCGGCGACGCTGGGCGCGGCGGCCTCGGACCCTCGCGGGCTGGCCGCTGACCGGATGATCCACGTGGGCAGCCCCGGCGCGGCGGTCGACTCGATCGACGAGCAATGGGTGAACGAGGGCAGCACGCATGATGCCGCGAGTTCGCGCCGCGCCTCCGACGACGAGGTGGTGGGCGTCGCGAGTCGCTGGGATGCGGTCCCGTGGTGGTCGATCGTCGGCGTGCTGGGCGAGCGGCCGGGCACGGACGGCTTCGGTGGCCTCTCGGTAGACGTGACCGAGCCGGGCGCGGGCCCGTCGGCGGTCCGCGATTCGCATTCGACCTACTTCGACCGCGGCACGGTCTCGCTGACCGAGCTCGGCAAGCTCATCGCCGACACCGAATAGGCGCGATTATCGAGTCGAGCCGCGGACAGCGAATCAGTCGAACCTGTCGAACCATGCTTCGTTGACTGTCGGTTGCATCTTGACGCCAGAGTCACCGTCTTGCTGAATAAGGTCAGCGAGCTTATCCCCGTTGATCAGATCAACTGTGGGGGTCGCCATCGTGGCGGCTTTCTTCGCAGGTTCGGTGAACCTGCTCAAGGTCACGAGGATCGCGCGCTCGGCTCCCTTGGTTTGAGCATCGCGCTGGAAGAGCGCGACTGTCTCACGCCCGATTGGCTTTCCGTTCGGATCGTATCGCTTGATCTGCACTGCTACACGCGAGGACAACACGGGGCTCAGCGGAGCAGTACCGATCCCATCGATCCCCTCGTCTCCGCTACCGCCGATGTGGGAGAGCTCCAGTCCATAGCGGCGCAGGAGATAGATGACGAACTTTTCAAAGCCCTCATGCGGAAGCTTGTGAAGGCGATTGAGTAGTTGGGCCTTCCACGCGGATGCCGATCCATCGTCCTCGGAGTCGGAGTCTGCGAGCACTTCCGCTGAGGGTGTGTCATCGTCAGGTTCCGAAGTGGGTGTGATGTTGTTCTCGGTCAGCTTCTTCTGGCGCTGTTGACGGTAATACTCCCGATCGAGGTCTTTAACCTTTTCCAAGACCTCATCGGTTGCCATCGATGCGAGTTCTTCACCGAGGTCGGTGACAAGGTACATACCCTTGGCTGGCTGTTCAAGAGCACCGATCAGCTTCGCGGTAGAACGTCCCCAATTGATGCGGTCGGGGAGCACAGCCACACCCGGCCGGTTGGGATACGTCATCTCAAGGAGGTTGTCGGAATCCGGGAAGTGCTCGAGCACGTGTTCAGTAATTTCTCGAGCCTTTGCGGACCCGCCGAGTTCGATCACCGCGCGAATTGCTGGCATCACTAGCTCTTGATGGGTGGGCATGCCGAGCTGCGTGAAGGAGACGGGGGCATCTTCGGTAGTCATGAGGTGGTGCGGGCGGCCAGGCCGACCTCGAGCATCTCGTCGCGGCCCGAGAGCTTCGTGCGCTCGCGGCCCGCGGCCTCGCCGACCGACTTCTCGCGGGCATCGATCGCCGCCCACGCGGGGCCGTCGACCACCGCGACGCCGCGCGACTCGAGCAGATCGCGGACGGACTGTGGGTCGGGGGACTCGGGGTCGGGCAGGAGGCCCGCCTCGAGGTCGGCGAGCAGCTCGGTCACCGACTCGGAGGCGCAGGAGCGGTTGGTGCCGATCACCCCGGAGGGCCCGCGCTTGATCCAGCCGGCCGTGAACAGGCCCGGGATCGGCTGGCCGTCGGGGGCGTCGAGGACCCGACCGGACTCGTTGGGGATGGTGGCGGAGGCGTCGTCGAAGGGCACGCCCTCGAGCGCGGCCGAGCGGTAGCCGACCGCGCTGTAGACGGCGTCGACTGGCAGGTCCTCGGTCTCGCCGGTCATGCGTAGGCCGGTGCCGTCGGGCTCGGTGCGCTCGAGGCGCAGGCCGGTCACGTGGCCGGAGGGGGAGTCAGCGGCGCCGGGGCTGCCGGAGTCGGCGCTGCTGGAGTCGGCGCTGCCGAGGATCTCGACCGGCGCCCGGTTGAAGCGGAAGCGGACGACCTTCTGGCCAGCGGCCAACGCGGCGGCCTCGGCGTCGTCGGCAGTGGTGTGGCCCGCCTCAGCCTGGTGCTCGGCCCACTTCTGGAGGACCGCGTGGATCTGCCCGGCCCGGCGATCGGATTCGCGATGGGAACGGGCGGCGGGGTCGTCGTCGTCGTCAAGTTCGGACGGTTCCACCACCGCGGTGACCCCCTCCACCTTCTCCATCTCCCGCAGCTCCAGGGTGGTGAACTTGGCCCAGGCGGGCCCGCGGCGGCCGATCACCGACACGGTCCGCGCGGCGGTGGCGCCGAAGCCGGTGCGGACGTGCTCGGGAATGTCGGTGGCCTCCAGCTGCTCGGGGGTGCGCACGAGCATCCGCGCGATGTCCAGGGCCACGTTGCCGACCCCCACCACGGCGGCGCGCTTGGCGGTGAGGTTCCACTCGGGGTGGGCGTCGGGGTGGCCGTCGTACCAGGTCACGAACTCGGCCGCCCCGTAGGCGCCGGTGAGGTCCTCGCCGGGGATGCCCATCGTGCGGTCCGCGAGGGCGCCGGTGGCGAAGATGACGGCGTGGTGGTGGCGACGGACGTCCTCGAGGGTGATGTCGGTGCCGAAATGCACGTTGCCGAGGAAGCGGATGCGCGGGTCCTGGCCGATCTCCCACAGGTTATTGGCGATGCCCTTGATGCGCGGGTGGTCGGGCGCGACGCCGTGGCGCAGGAGGCCGAACGGCACGGGCAGCGTGTCGAACAGGTCCACCACCACCTCCTGCTCGTTCTTGTCGGCCCAGGTCAACAGGGCGTCGCAGGCGAACACTCCGGCCGGGCCCGAACCGACCACGGCGATGCGGAGAGGGGAAGTTGAGGACCACGTCATGATCCGATGTTCTCACGGTTGGCCCGGCCCGGTCGGCTGTCGGGCGAGGGGAGGAGCATAATGACCAGCTATGAGCGACTATGCCGGAGACCTCGCCCCTCAGCAGGCCTGGGACCTGCTCGCCTCCGACCCGGACGCCACGCTCGTGGACGTCCGTACCAGCGCGGAATGGCAGTGGGTGGGCGGCGCCGACCTGGCCGAGCTCGGCAAGCGCACGGTGGGGATCGAGTGGGTGACCTCTGCCGGTGAGCCCAACGGGCGGTTCGTGGAGCAGCTCGCCGAGGCGGGCCTGTCGCCCGAGGCGCCGGTGCTGTTCCTGTGCCGCAGCGGGGGGCGGTCCGCGGCGGCCGCGCAGGTGGCCACCGCCGCCGGGTACCGCACCGCGTACAACGTGGCGGAGGGGTTCGAGGGTGACCACGATGCGCAGGGTCACCGCGGGACCGTCAACGGCTGGAAGGTGGCGGGCCTGGCCTGGCGCCAGGGCTGAACCGCCTTAAAGATTTTTACGACGACGGCAACACCATCTGACCATCGACACCGGAAGAAAGCAGCGGATGAAGAACAACGAGCTCCCCGACGGACTCCACCCTGACACTCTGGGTGTGCGGGCCGGGCAGATGCGCACCGGCTTCGAGGAGACCACGGAGCCGATGTTCCTGAACTCCGGGTATGTCTACGACTCGGCCGAGGCCGCCGAGGCCTCGTTTGATGGCACCACCGAGCGGTTCGTGTACTCGCGGTACGGCAATCCCACGGTGAAGATGTTTGAGGACCGGCTGCGCCAGATCGAGGGCGCGGAGGACTGCTTTGCCACGTCGTCGGGCATGTCGGCGGTGTTCGTGGCGCTAGCCGCCCTGTGTGGCGAGGGCTCGCGGCTGGTGGCGTCTCGGGCGCTGTTCGGTTCGTGTTTCGTGATCTGCGACGACATCCTGCCGCGCTGGGGCGTCGAGACCGTGTTTGTTGATGGAACCGACCTCGACCAGTGGCGCGAGGCGCTGAGCGAGCCGACCGACGCCGTGTTCTTCGAGACGCCATCTAATCCGATGCAGGAGCTGGTGGACGTGCGCGCGGTGTGCGAACTCGCCCACGCCGCCGGTGCGAAGGTCGTGGTGGACAACGTGTTTGCCACCGTGCTGCACCAGAAGCCACTCGAGCTGGGCGCCGACGTGGTGGTCTACTCCACCACCAAGCACATCGATGGTCAGGGCCGTGTCCTCGGCGGCGCCGTGCTGGGCACGGAGGAGTTCGTGTCCGGGCCGGTCAAGCACCTGATGCGTCATGCCGGGTTCGGGATGAGCGCGTTCAACGCGTGGGTCCTGCTCAAGGGCCTGGAGACCATGGGGCTGCGGGTGGAGCGGATGTCGGCCAACGCGCTGGAGGTCGCCCAGTTCCTCGAGTCGCATCCGGCGATCGAGTTCGTCAAGTACTCCATGTTGCCCACGCACCCCCAGCATGAGCTCGCGACGTCGCAGATGTCGGGCGGCGGGTCCGTGGTGACCTTCGGCCTATCGACCGACGGCGTGTCCGACGGCGGCAAGCAGCGCTCGTTCGACCTGCTCAACTCCCTGCGCGTGATCGACATCTCCAACAACCTGGGCGACGCCAAGACTCTCGTGACCCACCCCGCGACGACGACGCACGCGTCGATGGAGCCGGAGGCTCGCGCCGAGGTGGGCATCGGCCAGAACGTCATCCGCCTCTCGGTGGGCCTCGAGCACGCCGGCGACCTGATCGACGACCTGAAGCGCGGGCTGGGCTAGGTTCGGCTGGCGGGGACCGCTGGCCCTGCGGTCGCTCGCGCCCTCCGCCCGCTCCGCGTTAGGAGTCGGTGTCGGTGTCGCCGCGGGTGATGTCGATGGGCCAGGCCAGCGTGAGCACCGAATCCGGTGCCGGGGCGTTGGCGTCGAGGCTGAGTTCCAGGCAGACGGTCACCGGCGCTCCGGGCGTCGTGCGGGTGGCCGCGGGCAGGACGAGTGGGGCGTCCGCGGTCGGGGCGTCTACGGCCACCGGCTCGGTGGGCTTTCCTTCCAGCACGCCTGAGGTGACTCCGGGCCGGCCGGGTGTGAAGGTGGGCTGGGCGCACGAGCCGCTGGTGGAGGAGACGGCGCGGATGCGTACCTCGGCCGCTGTTTCGGGGTTGCCTTCCACT
>DGYFI06202__coassemble_1870_pt1 | contig 8793 bp, 9 predicted proteins | sample DGYFI06202__metabat2_low_PE_018 | metagenome-assembled genome bin DGYFI06202
CTTTCGCATTCCGACAGGTCTTTCGGGATCTGGGGAGGGCCAGCGGCGGATCGGCGGCTGGTCGGCGGCGGATAGGTGATGGGGCAGCGGCAGCTCAGGGGCTGGTTAGCGGCGGACCACCATCACCAGCCCCACGATCACCGTGAACACCAGCCCGGTGGCGAGCAGCACGGTCGGCGTGATCACCGGCCCGCCGAGGATCGCCCACACGGCCACCGCCATCGAGAGGATGCCCGCGACGGCCAGGACCGGGGAGCCGGACTTCTTGCGATCAGCCACCTCGACCGCACCGTTGGCAGCACCGCCCAGCGAGCCGTAGGACGCAATCCCCAGGTCCATCGGCCCGGTTCCGTAGCCCAGTGGCTGCGTGGTCGAGAACCCCGAGCCGTACGGCAGCGGCGTGTCGAGCGGGTGGTCGGGCCGAGCCTGCGGGCCAGCGCCGAAGGAGGTGCTCGCACTGCCGAAGCTGGCGGTGTCGAAGGAGGAGCCGAACTGGGCCGAGCTGGCGGTCTGGGCAGGATTGCCGACCGGACCGAATCCGACCTGATCGTTGCCCGGGTGGCCGCCGGCGGGTGGGGCGGTGGTGGCGTTGTCGTCGTCGTCCTCGTGGCCGCCGGAGGCGGGCAGTGGGGTTGTGTGCGTCGTGTTCATCGGGTCACCTTCACGCTTCCGAGTCCGCTGGAGATGTTGAGATTCAGTACCGGCTCGCCGTCCGGGGCGCCGGTGAGGTCAGCCGGGTCCGGGCAGTCCACGCTGCCCGCGTCGGCCGTGCAGGTCGCGTTGACCGCCAGATCCTCGGGCAGGATCACGTCCACCGAGCCGACGTCGTTGGAGATCTTGAAGTCGCGGGTCCGGTCGAGCTCCAGGCCGCGCATGTCGACCGTGATGCTGCCGACCTCATGCGTGATCGGCTGTTCGAGGCGGGCCGGCGTCGTGATCTCAAATGTCTTCTCGCCCATCGATTCCCAGCCGCCCTCGGGCACCTGGATGAGCGAGGCCAGCAGCACGAACCCGGCGAGCGGACCCGCCAGGACCACCAGGCCGTGACCGCGGCGGTGATCGCGCCGATGAGCAGACCGCCGGCCACCACGGCCAGGGCGATCGCCGCGATGCGGGTCGTGTCGAGCCACTCGATGTTGCCGAGCGCGGACAGACCCGTCGCCACGGCCACCGCGATGAGCGCCAGACCGAGCGTGATCTTGGTCAGCCGCGACTTGGGCTTGCGACCGCGCGGCTCCTCGCCGTCGACGTGGATGCCGGGCTCGGGCAGATCCCACGCGAACGGGGCGGCGCCGAGCGGATCCCACGACGGCGGCACCGGCGGGCCGTGCGGGGCGTCGGGGCCGGAGCCGGGGACCTGCGAGCGGTCGGCGGCGGGGCCGTGGGCGTGGGCGCTGTGGGGGTGCGCGGCGTTGGGGCGGGTGCCGGGCGCCGAGTTGGGGTGGCTGCCCGGTGCTGCGTTGGGGTGCGCGCCGGGACCGAAGGGGGCTCCGGCGTGGGGCGCGTGCTCGTCGCCGGCGCGGGCCCACGGCGTGGAGGCAGCGTGGTCCGGGGGCCGCACCGCCGTCACCTGGGCCCACCCCGCGGGCGGCTCGGGCATGCGCCGGTGCAGGCCGTACCAGCCCGCCAGCATCGCCGCGGTCATGAGGAAGCCGGCGCCCACGAAGAACGTGGCCCCGGAACCGCCGAAGGTGGGAGCCGAGATTAATACGACGACGACGAGAACCACCGCCATGAACTTCGACCCGGATGACTGGCCCCGGCCGAGAAGCGACTCCGCACTCGAGACCTCGTCGCCGGCATCGCGGAGGAAGAGCCACAGGAGGGCGTAGAGGAACACGCCGGCGCCACCCCAGAGGGCGGCGATGACAAAGGCGACGCGGACGAGCACCGGGTCGATTCCGTAGCGGCGACCGAAGCCTCCGGCCACGCCGGCGATCTTGGAATCGTCCGGTGTGCGGACGGGACGGGTCCGCCACAGTGAGCGGAGCTCGGAGGACAGGTCGTGGGTACTGGTGCTGGACATGACTCTCATCGTGCTCGGCCGGCGGCGCGGGCACATCGGGGATCGACCCTGATGTTGCGACCCCGGGAATCTCAGGGTCAGCCCCCGATGCGGACCCGAGGTGGATCTGTGACCATTGCCGATATGAGTGAGAACGCGACCGGTCCCGCGCGGGGCACAGGTGTGCCGGCTGCGCGGCCTGCGGCTGCCGGTGGGCCCGTGCGGGAACAGGTGCGGGAGCCGGTGTGGCGCCCGCCGGGGCCGGCCTCTGTCCCCACCACCTTCCGCTGGTACCCGCGACTGACCCGGTCAGCCGACCGTTCGGTCGTGGGCGGAGTCTGCGCCGGCATCGCCGATCATCTGGACGTCAAGATCACCTATGTGCGGCTGGCGATGGTCCTGCTGGCCACCCTCTCCGGTGCGGGCGTGGCCCTGTACTCCGTGCTGTGGGTGATGCTGCCGTCGGCGCCTGCGCGAGCGGATGAGGCCCGGGCTGACGGTGGGCGAACCGGTGGTGCGCGAGCCGACGGTGACCGGGCGAATGCGCGGCAGGCCGACCTCCGCGAGCGTCGCACCGGCAAGGCGCTGGTCGCGTTGGCCCTCGTGGGGTCGGTGCTCTCGTTCATGCTCACCACCACGACGGGACTGAACGTCATCGTGCCCGTCCTCGTGGTCGCGCTCGGGGCCGGGCTCGTCTGGCAGCAATACGACCGCGGGGGAAAGGTCTCTCCACGGTCCGCCTTCGACTGGGCCCGTGTGACGGCGGGTGCCACCCTCGTCGTCGTCGGACTTGCGGTTGTGGTTCTTGGCCAGGTCGAGTTTGCCGCCCTACGGTCGTCCCTCCTCGCGGTGGTCGCGACGCTCGTCGGCGTGGGGCTGCTCTCGGTCCCCATCGGGCTGCGGCTGTGGCACTCGCTTGAGGAGGAACGCGCCGCGCGGATCCGGGAGGCCGAGCGCAGCGACATCGCCTCCCACCTGCACGATTCCGTCCTCCAGACCCTCGCCCTGATCCAGAAACGCTCCGACGACCCCGGCCAGGTCGCCCAGCTCGCCCGCCGACAGGAACGCGAATTGCGGCAGTGGCTGTTCGGCGCCGGATCGCGCATGTCCTCGGGGGCGACCACCATGGCCGGCGCCGTCGAGGTGGTGGTCGGCGACCTCGAGGACGCCTACGGACTGCGCATCGACCAGGTCGTGGTGGGCGGCGACGGACCCGTTCGCGACGCGGAGGAAGCCGTCCTCGGCGCCGTCCGCGAGGCCCTGGTCAACGTCGCCAAACACGCCGGCGTCGAGACCGCGGACGTCTTCGTGGAGAACGACGGCCGCGTGCTGTCCGCGTTCGTCCGCGACCGCGGCGCCGGCTTCGACCCCGAGACCGTCGGCGACGACCGGCACGGACTCGCGCAGTCGATCCGGCACCGCGTGGAGAGTCGCGGGGGCAAGGTGACCGTGCGCAGTACGCTCGGGCGAGGGACCGAGATCGGGATCGAGATGCCGCTGGAGGGCGAATGACGGGTGAGCCGGTGACGGGTGAGGCGATGGCCGGTGGGGTTGGCTCGGGCCGGGCGTGCCGCGTGTTCCTCGTGGACGACCACGCCGTGTTCCGCAGCGGTGTTCGCGCCGAGCTGGGCGGGCAGCCGTCGATCGACGTGGTGGGCGAGGCCGGTTCCGTAGCCGAGGCGGTCGCGGGCATCGGGCGCGTGCAGCCCGACGTGGTGCTTCTCGACGTCCACATGCCCGACGGCGGCGGCGTCGCGGTGCTGCGGTCGGTGCTGGGCGGCACGGAATCCGAGTCGGCAGTGGTGCCGACGTTCCTCGCGCTGAGCGTCTCCGATGCTGCCGAGGACGTGATTGCCACGATCCGCGCCGGAGCCCGCGGCTACGTCACCAAGACCATCTCCGGCGACGAGCTCGCTGATGCCGTGCGCCGTGTGGCCGACGGCGACGCCGTGTTCTCCCCGCGACTGGCCGGATTCGTGTTGGACGCGTTCGCCCGCGCCGCCCCCGGGCCCGAAGACCGCGGCGAGCCCGTCCACGACCCCGAGGTCGATTCCCTCACCCCGCGTGAGAAAGAGGTGCTGCGGCTGCTCGCCCGCGGCTACACCTACAAGGAGATCGCGGAGGAGCTGTTCATCTCGGTCAAAACCGTCGAGACCCACGCCTCGAACGTGCTGCGGAAGACCCAGCAGTCGAATCGGCACGCGCTGACGCGCTGGGCGCAGTCGCGGCACCTGGACTGAGGGCTGCGGCGGGGCGGGCCGGGGCTGGCTCCCGCAACTCGTCGAGAAGCGGATTCCGCACAGGTTTCCCGAGAGTGGGGTGTGCGTAACTCTCTGATCGATGAGCCCGACCCCTCACTTTGCGGTGTTGCGTGATGCATTGAGTCGTTGCGTCGTCATGTGAGGCCACCCTGGGGAAACGCTGCAAGTAACTACTCAACTCATGCGGCGCCATTATCGGATCAAGTCCGCCGGTTCGTCCATGGCGCCTCCGTCGGTTCATCTGATACCACCAGGAACGCTCGGACTTCACCAACGAACCGAGGGGTGAGCCCCTGTAGCGATCTCAGCAGCTCTCTCATTGATTGCGGCGGCGATATGTTCCTCGCGACAGATTCGTCCATTCCGCGAATCACATCTTCTGGCCAGAGTTCAAAAAGGTCACTTAGGAATTCGTCGGGATGGATCGCTTTGATCCCAAATGTCTCAAGCGCTTGGGACGGAAAATCCTTCATGTTCGCAGTCACTATCACCGTGGCACCAGAGCGAACAGCAGCAGCTAATACGTGCCGGTCTTTCGGATCGTTTGTCATCGACGGAACGAGTTGCTCGTAGCCGCGTGCCCACTCCTCGGCGAAGGGGAAGGCACGTCGCATGAGTTCTATGCGACGCTTTGCCTGCTTTTCAGATTTGCCAAATTTTTCGCCAATGAGATTTCGCTCCACTTCGGCGAGTAACTCCACGGTCCAGACTGGCGTAAAGATGTCGTTGTCAGCCAAGGTCAGTAGCAGATTATTCAATGATTGCGGGAGCATTACGCATGCATCCAGAACCGCGCGAGTCTTTGTCATTTCCGTTCCTGCGAAGGTCAGCGCGTCTCGATGAACCCATCGCTGGCAGATTCTGGATCTGGATTGTCGTCGCGGGCCATTTCGTCCAGGATTCGACTACGGCGTTCATGCTCGGCCTCCTGAAACGCGAGGACATCCGCCAACTCGACTCTGCGATGCCGACCGGGCTGTGTGTATGGGATCTTCTGCTGTTCCAACAGCCGAACCAGAGTTGGTCGTGAAATCCCCAAGCGGTCCGCAGCTTCTTGGGTGGTCAGCTTCGTTTTTTCCGGTGCCACCGTGACGGCCTGACCTCGGGCCAACACGTCAACAACATCCGCCAGCACCGACCGCACACTTGACGGTAGGGGCACCGGACCATCGGGCGTGGAAAGTTCCACGGCGTGATGTGTGGCGAGCGCCTTTTTCAGCGCGACGAGTTGGGTGCTGTCTTCGTCGTTGGTGGGAAGCACTGGATGAGTAGTCGAAGCAGCCATAACACATCATAAAACGAAAAATTCGAACACGCAACGATGTCGGGCGGTTCTTGGTCTAGTGGCATGGAGGCTCACAGTGAGTCCATGCCTGTTGCTTCCTTCCTGCCGGTCTTGCTTCCGCTACGGTGTCGGACGTGAGCGAACCCCGCGACCTGCCCGTGTGCGTCATCGGCGATTCGTTCGTCGCTGGCTACGGAGACGACACCGGCCGCGGGTGGACCCCGCTGCTCGTAGAGGCTGCTGCGGGGGAGGGGTTGCACCTGCATGTCACCAACGCGGGCATCGGCGGGGACACCTCGGAGATGATCCTGGCGCGCTGGGACGAGGTCGACCGACGCCGGACATCGATGCCTGGCACCGCGGTGATCGCGGAGTTCGGGGTCAATGACGTCATGCACATCGACGGTGTCGAGCGCGTCGCAGAGGCCGCCACTCTTGCGGCGCTTCGCGGCATGATCGAGCGGGGGCCGGAGGGCCGACTTCTCGTGATCGGTCCGCCGCCGGTCGCGTGGGATGAGGTCAACGAACGCACCACCGCGCGGGCGGATGCCATCGCGGCGGTGTGTGCTGAGGCTGGCGTGCCGTTCGTACCGACCTTCGATGCGCTGCGGCCCGGTGGGGCATGGATGCGGGAGGTCGAGGCCGGCGACGGTGCTCATCCCGGGCCGGCGGGCTACGCGCAGTTCATGGACACGATCGCCCGCCCGGTCCTGGACTGGCTGCACGCGTTGCCCGACGTCGAACCCCTCTGATCAGCGGCCCGCTCGCGCGGGGAACCAGCACGCCTGGCATGTAGCCCAAGCCGCCATGCAGCCCACCCCGCCCGGAGCCCACCCCGCCCGGAGTCCGCTGTACCCACACCTCAGCGCGAGCTCTTCATCGCCGCCTTCACCGTCACCGCCGGGTCTGCCTCCAGTTCGGCGACCCGCTCGGAGTCCATGGGCAGCAGGGCGATCTTGCCGTCGGAGTCGTAGTGCAGTGCCCAGCCGTAGGTCTTGGCCAGCGGCGAGGTGCGCAGGCAGGGCTGGCCCTTGGAGAAGAACGTCTCGCGCGCGGCCATGCGGTCGGCCTCGGGGATCTCCTTGCGCTGGCAGTGCACGTCGAAGATGAGGTCGTCGCTGGTCCACACGTAGTCCCCGGCGGAGAGCCGCTCGTACTGCAGCTCGGCCACCGTGCCCTTGCCGGTCGCCGGGGCGGTCGCGGCCTGGGCTTTGGTGTCGGGCGCGGGCAGGATCAGGGTGTCGGTGTAGTTGGTGCTGTGCATGGCGTAGCTCCTCTGTGATGGCCGGGCGCCCGTTCCCCTGAGCCAATCGTCCTCCTGATCGGCCCCGCCTGTCCGCTGAACGGCCCCTGAAATCCTGCTTCCCTCAATCGGTTGAAGTCGTCGCGCGGGTCGGTAGCGTGGGGTGTGTCGCACGAAGACGTGCGGCGGGAGGAGAGAGTCGTATGACGAATCCGCAGAACTCTGACCGCACCGACGCCAAGCCCGGCCAGACCGACGAGCACAAGCCGACGGACGACGATCAGCGCGACAATCACCCTGATCGCCATGATGCGTTGGCCGATGAGTGGGGCGACGAGTCGTTCCCGGCCAGCGATCCGCCCGGCGCTCCCTGACGCCGGAGCGTCGAACCGCTCGTCCCCGGCACCCGACGCCTGACGTCAGCGCAAAACCTCAAACTGTTCCGACACCGCCCGCAGCGCACTCGCGCTGCGGGCGAACTGTTGCCGCTCGGTCTCGTCGAGCTCCAGCTCCACGACCCGGAGCACGCCGCTTCGCCCGATCACGGCGGGCACGCCGATGTAGATGCCGTCCTGCCCGTATTCGCCCTGCAGCAGGGTGGAGACGGGTAGCGACACCTGCTCGTTGCGCAGCACGGCGCGGGTGATGCGGGCCAGTCCCATGCCGATTCCGTAGCTGGTGGAGCCCTTGGAGTCGATGATCCGGTAGGCGGCGTCGCGGGTTTCTTCGAAGATCTGGGTGAGCCGCTCGCGTTTGTCCGGGTCACCGTCGAGGTCGCGTCGGAGCGGTACGCCGGAGACGTTGGCGGAGGAGAAGACGGGCAGTTCGGTGTCACCGTGTTCGCCGATGATGGAGGCGTGCACGCTCATGGGGGCGACGTCGTAGTACTCGCCGAGCATGAACCGGAACCGCGCGGAGTCGAGGATGGTGCCGGAGCCGATCACCTGGCTCGCGGGGAGACCGGAGTAGCGCCAGGTGGCGTGGGCGAGGATGTCGACGGGGTTGGTGGCCACGAGCAGGATGCCGTCGAAGCCGGTCGCCATCACGTCACCGACGATTGTTTCGAACAGGGCCATGTTCTTACCGACGAGGTCGAGGCGGGTCTCGCCGGGTTTCTGGGCGGCGCCGGCGCAGATCACGACCATGGTGGCGTCGGTGCAGTCGTCGTAGCTGCCCTCGGTGACGAGGGTGGGGGAGGGCGCCCAGACGACGCCGTGGTTGAGGTCCATGACCTCGCCGACGAGCTTGTCGTGGTCGATGTCGATGATCGAGAGATGGTCCGCGAGACCTTGGTTGACCAGTGCGTACGCGTAGGCGATGCCCACGTCCCCGGCGCCGATGAGCACGATGCGATTCCCGATGGAGGCCTTCATGGTCACCGAGGGTAGATCGCCGGTACGACATCGAGGGTGGCCACCGGATGAACAACGGGGTCGCCGCCGGGGGAAATTTTTACGACGACGACAACAGCGTCCACCGAGCTTTCCGACACCGCGCGGGAGTGCCTCCGGCCGCGTTGGCCGCGTCGAAAACCGCCCTCGAACAGGAGTTCTTGCGCAGTGTCGTACCCGTGGTGTTCACTGTTCGTCATCGTCGAAAAATAGTTCGACTTACGCGGCCTGCGGCGTGTCGCCCGTGACGGGAGGTTCTGGTGATGGTAGTGAACGGCTCTGCTGTCGACCGGTCAGGGGTGGATCTGTCGGCGCTCGGTACGACTGATCGTGTGGCTGAGCTGCGTCGACGGCTAGCGGCCATGCCCGGTGGCGGCCTTCCGGCTGCGGCCCGCTCGGTCCCGGGCGCTCTGGACTCCCCGCCAGCCCCGGCGCCCCCGGTAACCCCGGCCTATTCTGCCCCGCCCGCACAGTCCACCCGGGCTGCCCACGCCACCGCATCGGCGCTCTCGGCCCCGCCCTCACCCGCGGAGCCGACGGTCACCGCAGCCTCCCCGGCGTCCGCAGCAGCTCCGGCCCCAGCGGCGCCGACTTCCGTCTCCACTTCC
>DGYFI06202__coassemble_1961_pt1 | contig 8547 bp, 6 predicted proteins | sample DGYFI06202__metabat2_low_PE_018 | metagenome-assembled genome bin DGYFI06202
CATGGGCTGGGCTCCCGCAAACGGCGACGCCGGATCGGGGAACGGTTCGGGCCCGGGTTCTGGGGAGGGCAGCGGTTGTGGCGGGTCGCCATAGCGGTAGGTGCCGTCAGAGAGCGGGGGATAGTGCATCGGCATGGCGCACGCTCCTCTCCCGCGGGTCCGCGCGATGGTCGGCGCGGAACTCGAAGGACGATTCTAGTCGCCCGTCCGGTGACGGGTTGATCACAGTTCTGGCCTGTGGACGAGTGGCGGTTAGCCGCTTCGGCCGGTTGTCGGGGAAAGTAGAGGAATGTCTGTCGAGTCTTCCCGCCCCGACTCCGAGTCCGGAGATCCCCGGCCCGTCGATCCGGCCTCCTCCGCCCACGCACATCCGGAGTCGGTGCACCACGATCCCGTCGCGGATTCCGACCTCGATCCCGCCTCCCCGGTTCCCACCCGGCCAGGCCCGATCGAAGCTGTCGGAAACGTGGTCCGGGGCGCGCTGATCGGGATGGCCGAGTTGGTCCCCGGCATCTCTGGCGGCACTGTCGCGCTCGTGGTGGGCGTGTACCCGCGACTGCTCGACACCGGCGCGCACATCGTCGACGGAATGCGCTCGGCCGTGCTCGGCAAGGACCGTGCGGCCCGGACCAAGGCCGCGTTCCGGCACGCCGACTGGTGGCTGCTCGGCATGCTCGCGCTGGGCATGCTCGCGATGGTCTTCACCATGGCCGGCGTGCTCGGCAGCTTTGTGGAGAACCAGCCCGAAATTTCCAGCGGGCTGTTCTTCGGCATGGTGGCGATGAGTATCTTCGTGCCGCTGAATATGGCCCGCCGGACCCCGGGCGGCCGGACCTGGGCGCTCGCGCTGATGCTCATCGTGGGCGCCGTCCTGGCGTTCTCGCTGACCAGTCTGCCGCGCGGTGAGATCGGCGACCCGTCCTACCTGCTGGTATTCGTGGCCGCGGCAGTCGCGATCTGCGCTCTGGTGCTGCCCGGTATGTCGGGCTCGTTCCTGCTCATGGCGATGGGGCTGTACGCGCCGACGATGAACGCCGTCAGCGACCGGAACATCCCGTACATCCTGGTGTTCGCCGCCGGTGCCCTTGTCGGCATCGCGCTGTTCGTCAAGGTCCTGGACCGGCTGATGGAGGACTTCCGCAAGCCCACGCTCATCGTGATGGTGGGTCTGATGATCGGCTCGCTGCGAGCCCTGTGGCCGTGGCGCGACGACGAGGTGGGCTCGGTCTTCGGCCCCGACGACAACTGGCCGGTGGTCGTGGCTGCCGCGATCGGCGGCGCGATCATTGTTGCCGTGGTGATCTTCGCCGAGCATCGCCTTGCCAGCCGGGTCGAGGCGGCCAAGGACGCGCCGGCCGCGCAGGCCTGAGCCTTCCACGCTCCGGCCGCGCGCAGGAATTTCCACAGGCCTGTCCGTATCCACAGCCACGGGCCACGGGGCCGGTGTGGGACGGACGTTGTCGTCGTCGTCCTCTAGCCTGGCGGCGTGCTCCAGTCCAACGTGTGGGTCCCCGAGTCCGAGATCGCATCCCTGGTGGGTTCTGCCGCCCTGGGGCGTGCCCGCGGCTACGCGAACGGCGACAAGATCCGGCGCGTCACCTACCGCGGTAAGGACCACCGCCTGAGCGCCGAGGTCAAGGGCAGTGGCCGCGGCTGGTATTCCACGACGGTCCACCTCACGCCACCCGAACCCGACGGGGCGGCCAGGCCCACGCGCGCGCTGTGCTCCTGCCCGGTCGCGCTGGACTGCAAGCACGCCGCGGCGCTCCTGCTGTACGTCAGCGAGCTGGCGCAGGATGCCACCGTCCCCACCTGGCGGCGGCGGGCCGAGCAGTCGATGCGCGCGCTCGCGCGGCCTCAGCAAATCGAGGAGTCCCCGCTGATCGGACTGCAGCTGTCGCTCGTGGCGGACGACACCGATCCTCTCTCCGCCGCCGAGGGGATCCAGCCGGGGCTCGGGAATCGGCTCAAGGCGCGGATCGTGGTGCCGGGCAAGGGCGGGCGCTGGAAATCGGCGGGCGTGGAGTGGGACCGGCTGCGGTACGGCTGGGACGGCGGGATGTCGCACGCGCAGTCCGGATTCTTCCGGGCCGTGGACGCGATCGCGCGCAGTGACCGCCAGGCCCGCGTGTGGCTCGACCTGTGCGACGCCGAGGTGCCTGCCCTCTGGCCCCTGATCTCTACCGCAGCCGAGTCGGAGGTCGAGATCGTCCCCGGCGACGGGCTGCTCGACGTCAGGCCGGGCCCGCCGCGCCGCGTCGGCCTGACCACGTGGAGCCCCGACGGGTCCGAGCTGGTGGTGGTCGCCGCGGCCGTCCCGATGCCCGGCGCGAGGGTGGTGACCCGGGTGAAGAGCTTGTGGACGACGACGACAACGCCGGCAGCACCTCCGGCGGCGCGACCGCCGGCACCCACCGGGCGGACGATCAGTACACGGTGCGCGGAGAGTCTGACGCTTCCGGTCGGCCGCTTCCCGGCGCGCTTGTCGGCCAACGCGGGGACCTGGTGGCGGTGATACGCGATCGCGTGCTGGAGCTGTCCACGGTCGGGCGGCTCAACCCGGGCTTGGCCGACCGCCTGCGCGAATGGCGGGAGCTGCGGATCCCCGATGAGGCGGTCGGGGAATTCTGCGCCGAGTTTCTGCCTGATCTGGCCGATCACTACCCGGTCCACGACCCGGTGGGCCGCCTTGAGCTTCCCCGTTTCGATCGGGTGGAGCTGGAACTGTCCATCCGGCCGGTCACGGTCGCCGATATTCGGGGCAAGCGGCTCCGGCCGCATACCGGCCTGGATCTGATCCTGTTGTGGAATCACGTCGAGGTGTTGCGCATGCCGGACGGGACCGAGGCCCTGCGCAGGCGGCCGCTGAACATCAACGATTTCACCGACGAGGGGCCGCTCGGCGGAGACGGCTACGCGATCGCGCTCGCCGAGTCCGTCGAGGCGACCGAGTGGGACTGGCTCCTGCAGGTCGGGGAATACCGGGTCGCGGGGCACGAGGCAGGGCAGGTACTTGCCGACGGTGTTCCCGTCCTGGAGTCGCTCGAGGGGATCCGCGTGACGCTCACCGACGACGTCCCCGCGATCCGTCGCGCCACCGAGGGGCTGCAGGTCCACGTGGTCACCGAGGAGGAGGGCTCGGGCATCGACTGGCTCGGCCTGTCGGTGTCGGTGACGGTCGAGGGCCGACCCATTCCGTTTGCCGCGATCTTCCAGGCGGTGGTGACCGGGCAGGAGGAGATCGTCACCGAGGACGGCGTGCTGGTGCCGATAGATCTCGAGCGGTTCGGCGAGCTCAAGGTCCTGCTGGAGGAGGCCATGGCCGCCTCCGCCGATCGCGAGGGCCGTGCGCCGAAGGGAGACGGAATCAAGATCGGGCTGGGGCAGGCCGGGTTGCTGGCGGACCTGGCCGAACTCGCCGACGATCTTGCCCCGCCGACCGGACGAGCAAAGGCGCTGATGGAGCTCGCCAGGGACAAACCAGATCCGGTGCCCGTGCCCGCCGCTCTGCAGGCCGAACTCAGGCCATATCAGCAGCAGGGACTCGACTGGCTGGCCATGCTGTGGCGGCACAAGATCGGCGGGATCCTGGCCGACGACATGGGACTGGGCAAGACCATCCAGTCACTCGCGCTCATCGCGCACGCCCACGAGACCTTCACCCATGCCGGCGGCGTGGGCTCCACTCCGGACGCCTCGCCGGGGCCGTTTCTCGTCGTGGCGCCCTCGTCGGTGGTGCCCAACTGGGAGGCCGAGGCTCGCAAGTTCGTGCCGTCCCTGCGCGTGGCCAGGCGCTCGGCGACCGAGGCCAAGTCGGCCAGCACGGTCGCCGAGGACGCGGCAGCGCACGACATCGTGGTGACCTCCTCGACCGTCCTGCGTCTGGACTCCGAGTCCTATACGGCTGTCGAGTGGGCGGGCGTCATCCTGGACGAGGCGCAGCAGGCCAAGAACCCCGCCTCCAAACTGTTCGCCGCTCTCGCCGGGCTGCGGGCGGACTTTCTGCTCGCCGTCACGGGCACCCCGATGGAGAACAACCTCACCGAGCTGTGGGCGGTCTCGGCGCTCTCGTGTCGCGGCGTGCTGCCCGACGCCCGGGACTTCCGCGAGCTGTACCGCACGCCCATCGAGAAGCACGGCGACACCGAGGCCCTGCAGCGGCTGCGCCGCCGGCTGCGGCCGTTCCTCCTGCGCCGCCGCAAAGAACTCGTGGCGGGCGACCTGCCGCCGCGCACCGACGCGGTGATGGAAGTCGAACTCTCGGCCACCCACCGCCGGATCTACGAGCGGGAACTCGCCCGGCAGCGTGCCTCCCTGCTCGCGCTGCTCGACGATTTCGACGGCAACCGCATCTCGATCCTCGCCGGCCTCACCGTCTTGCGTCGCCTCTGCTTGGACGCCTCCCTGGTCGATCCGGAGCACGCCGACGTGGCCTCCGCCAAGACCGACGAGCTGGTCAGCGCGCTGCGGGAGGTGGTGGCCGAGGGGCACCGGGCGCTGGTGTTCAGCCAGTTCACCACCTACCTCGACACCGTGGTGGACCGCCTGCGCGCCGAGGGGATCTCGGTCGCGCACCTGGACGGCAAGACCTCCGACCGCGCCGGCGCGGTGGGCGAGTTCACCGAGGGCGGGGCGCAGGTGTTCTGCCTGAGCCTCAAGGCCGGCGGCGTCGGACTCAATCTCGTGGGCGCCGACTACGTGTTCCTGCTCGACCCGTGGTGGAATCCGGCGACCGAGGCCCAGGCCGTGGACCGCGCCCACCGCATCGGCCAGACCCGCCCGGTGCTGGTCTACCGGATGGTCGCCCGCGACACGATCGAGGAACGGGTGGTGGAATTGCAGCGCCGCAAAGCCGAACTCTTCGCCTCCGTGCTCGACAGCGGCGAGCACTTCTCGGCGGCGCTTACCGCCGACGACCTGCGAGGACTGTTGGAATAGCCGGAGATCAGCCCGACGACCGCAACCGGAACGCTTCGGCAAGGCCCGGCAAGTCCGGGCGATGGCCTACCGCATCTCCGGCAACGCCAGCCCGGCCGCGACGGCCGCCCCGAACAGAGCGGTATCGCGGGAGGGCGAGTACACGACCCGCGGCGTAGGCACCGAGTTGGGCAGGGTCTGCAACTGCTCGGCGACGGGCCGGTGCAGCGCCTCGGCCAGGCCCACGACGATCCCGCCGGTGAGCAGCACGGTCCGCGGCCGGAACATCTGGACGGTGTCGACCAGGAATGAGGCGAGCCGGTAGGCGTACAGTTCGGCCGCGTCGTCGCCGTGCTCGCGCTCGAGGTCGTACAGTCCGTGCCCGCCGAGCGCCCACCACGCCTCGGTGTTGGTGTTGTCGTCCACGATCCGCCAGTGCCCCAGGTCCCAGCCGGTCACGCCGCAGGGGTGGATGAGGGCGCCGTGGCTGTTGAGCGCGCCGAACGCGAGCGACGCGCCGAGCGAGAGGGCGATGCCGCCGTACCGGACGTCGGGCAGCCGGGTGATGGCCAGGGCGTGGGCGTCACCGTCGCCGATCACCGAGACCGGGGCGTCGACGCGCGCGACGAGTTCGGTGCGCAGGTCGCCCTCGGCCCAGGCCGCGGCGCGGGAGGCGAAGACGCGGCCGCGGTCGGCGTCGACGCTGCCGTTGATGGAGACGCCCACGCCGCCGGGGGAGGGGTCGACGTCGAGGATCGCCGCCGCGAGATCCTCCGCGGTGGCCACATGGGCGCTGTGCACCTTCACCACATGGCCGTCCTCGACCGCGCCGATGCGCGTCCCACTGCCGCCCATGTCCACGACGACGCCGTCTCTCATTCCACACCTCCGGTTCTCGTGCGTCCCATTGTCGCCCCGATCCGCCGCGAGTGCTCGCCTGTTCTGCGCGAGGGGGCGATCCCGGGGTCGCTCCAGGGGCCGCTCCCGGGTAGCCCCGACCGAATCGGTGTCGGCGTTTCGCGGTCGTATCGGGCTCGTCCGGCGCCGGTGAGTGTCATGATCAGGATTGCGGGCTCGGGTGGTCGACCGGTTGTCGAGGAGGCGTTCATGGGTGGTTGGCGTGGTGGCGAGGGCAATCCGTCCTCCGACGGGTGGCAGGACCAGACGTGGGACGGCGGCGGATGGCAGGGCGCTTCCGGCGGCCAGAAACCACAGGGCCATAACCAGGCGTGGGGCGACACCACCGCAGCGGGCCCGGCCGGTTGGCAGGGCGCCCACGGCGGCCAGGGACACGGCGGCCAGTGGCAAGGCGGCCAGCACCCGGGCGACTGGCAGGACTGGGACAGCACCGACGCCCCGCCGCCCAAGGGCAACGGCGGCCCGCCGAAGTGGCTGCTCATCACGCTGATCGGCGTCCTCGCGGGCGCGCTGATCGCCCTGCTCGCGTTCGTCGTGCTCGATCGCGATTCCGGCGACGCCTCGGACCCCGCGGGCGTGACCACCGCGGCGCCGTCGGAGGAGGGTTCCGGCGGGGCCGGTGGTGACGGTTCCGGTGCCGACGACGACAACGTCGCCCCCACCCCCTCGAACGCCCCGGATCAGAGCACGGCCCCCGGCTCGGACCAAGAGGATGGCAATCCTGCGGCGGAACCCTCCGATCCCGCGTCGTCCGAGCCCGCCACCACCGGGCAGGATGCGCCGGACGGGGAAAACTCCAACGAGGTCGCCCCGGCCGCGGGCACCTACTCGGGAACGCTCGTCCAGCGTGGGACCCGGCAGTCGGACCGGGATTACGAGGTGCAGATGACCTTCTCCTCGACAGGCTCCACCGTCAGCTACCCGGCCCTGGGCTGCAGAGGCACTCTCACCCCGACCGGCAACCAGAACGGGGCCCGCGTCTACCGCGAGCACATCACCTCGGGCGGATGCGACAGCCCGGGAACCTGGCTAGTCACCCGCGGATCGGACACGTCGGTGGTCGCGGAGTACCGCCCGGCCGGCGACGACTACGTGGTGGCCGGCCAACTCACCCGGTAATCGCCGGCGGCCCCAGACCTCACCTTGGCCAGCGCCGGCCGTCGGACGGCCGACCCGGTCGGCACCGGCCGCCGGACGTCTGACCAGGTAGCCGGTCCTGGAAAACGCCAGATGCCGCGGCCCACCTGCCCTCTGGGCGGCCGCTGTCATACGTTTGGCCGACAGGCAGATTGATATTTTCTCACTATCGTCCCAACGGATGCCTCCCGTGCACCGCGTCCGGGAATTGCAGGAGACGACAGGCCAGAGGGGTGTCGAGTGGATTTCGGGCCCTTCGTATCTGAGTGTGGGGTCAGGGGCGTAATCCTCCGGCGATGAGGAGCATTCTGAGGCGGTAGGCGGTTGCGGTAGCCGCGGGCAAGGCGGCGGTGGAGCTCGATGAGACCGTTGATGGCTTCTGTTCCGCCATTGTTGGCTCGGTCGGTGTCCCAGTAGGCCAGGAACTCTTTCTTCCACTTTCGCAGTGTCCGCCCGAGGCGTGCGATCTCGGGGATCGGGCAGGACGGCATCGAGGCCAGTGCCTTCTCGGCTGCCTTGCGTCCGGCCCCAAGGTCTGTGTGGTGGTAGGCCGCTCGGAGTTCGTGGGCGACCTGCCAGGCGATGAACAACTCCTCGTGGAGGGGGTCGGCGGCGATGTCGTCGTTGAATCGCTGCCATTGCCGTTCGGTGAGCCTGTCGGGGTCGCAGCGCACGATGGTGCGGATCCCAAAGAGCGGGTCGCCTTTGCGTCCGCGGTGCCCGCAGATCCGTTGCTGGAGCCGTCGACGGATCTCATCGACGGCGCCGAGAGCGAGCTTGACGACGTGGAAAGCATCGAGCACAGCGGTGGCGTCTTCGAGCTCGTCATCGATGGCCCGCTTGTAGCCTTGGAACGGATCCAGAGCGGCGATCTCTACACCTGAGGTGAAGGTTTCGCCGCGGTCGTTGAGCCGCTTTGCGAACACCGCCCCGGATCGCCCCTGGCACGAGATCCAACAGCCTGGCCTGCACTTTCCCGTCTTCGTTGCGGGTGAGATCGACCATCCCTGTCAGCTCTTTGGGTCCGCGTTTGCGGCGAGAAACGTGGTGCCAGATGTGTTCATCGACCCCGAGGGTGCGTACGCCGTCGAAGCACCTGCTCCTCGCGGTCAATTGCTGCTGAGTTGCGCGTGGACCATCTGCGTCCGGACATCTGCGCCGCCGGTGCGGTAGTCGTCGCCGTGCCTGATCCACCGGAATCGTGGGAACGGCACCGCGGACTGACGTTCGGAGGGGTTGATCGGCGACGACGCCAGGTTCTCCAGATACTGCTTCTCCGTGGTGTGACTGTCCACGAAACCGGTGGAGTCGGCGAGGTCCAGCCGCAGGTAGTTCCGCGCGATCCGCTGCAGGAGGTCCTGGACGAATGCGCGCGAGTCGAACGCCGGCGGCATCGTGAGTTGGAGACCCCGCTGGACGATCTGCCCGTCGGGCCCTGACATCCCCTGCAGACCGACGATCCCGGGACCGTTCCTGGACGCGAAATCCCAGGTCACAGCGGAGCACCACACGTGCCGGAATTGGCTGATGAGGCGACGGTCGGGCGGTGCGTTGACGCCGGGCTGGCCCAGGATG